>Ga0256405_10000060_pt1 | contig 318451 bp, 396 predicted proteins | sample RumenRJG_02DNA_FD_189096 | JGI IMG/M metagenome (GOLD analysis project Ga0256405, IMG submission 189096) | Bovine rumen microbial communities from Lethbridge, Alberta, Canada - RJG_02 | ecosystem: Host-associated > Mammals > Digestive system > Stomach > Rumen | place: Canada: Alberta...
TCCATACTTTATTATGAGAAAGAGGATAAAGAATGAAATGTGAAGATTGTACTGAGTGGGAATATTTTGATGGGTACGGATATGGATGCTTTTGCATGAAAACAATGACACCTATTGATGCTAATAAGTGCGAATTTTTCGCAGAGAAAAGACCTGATATACCGCACTCATGGAAACCACCAAAGAATACTGTGACGAAAACAACAACTTAAAATGAACAAAAAAAACCACTTCGATATTTCCAATTACGAAATACGAAGTGGTTTTTGTTTTAGTTTAATGACGTTGGATATAATGCTTTTTTTTAGTACAATGATAACCAACCTAATATTAACAAATCTTTAATTTCTTTTTTGTGGATAGTAATGATATTTTTATATATACTTTTACTAAAATGTTCCTCTAATGAGTCAACAAACATATATTTTACAATTGATTCGTTTAACTCTGAGAATTTAACGTATTTATATATAGTTTTGGTTTCATCTTTTGTGTGAATTCCGAAGTTAAAGTTAGTGCCATCTTTTTTAATTGAAAAGCGTATATCTTCTAATTGTAAAAACAATTGATTTTGTTTTTTAAATAAATAATACAAAAACTTCCCTCCATTTCTATAATAATATTATACTTACGGAGGGAAGAAATTTATAAAAATTTCCATAAAAAATATTTGTTTTGTGAATTAAGATTAAGGGTGAAAAAAATGACTATAAGTGAACGTGTAAAATCGTTAGAAGAACAAGTTAAAAATAAGAATCTTGAATATATTGCAAGCCAAAGAAATCTTGTTGAAGCAATCACTTCTTTGAACAATTCTGTTAAGGAAATTTTTTCAATCAAGAATGCTTTGCAGATGGGGTTAAATCAAATTAAATTGTTATATTCTCATGTGGCTAAATTTCAAGACTTCAATTTAAATACTGATAAAATAATCAAATCATTGATTGTGCATACAAAACAATTACAGCAAGAAAATAAAGAACTTAAACAAGAGTTGACAAAGGTTAAATCAGAATTAAAAACATTGACGGATGGGTATGAAATGGTGTCTGAACAAATTGCAATTTTGCATTTGCAAAAATCCAAAACAGAAACTGCTCCGAGAAGAAAAACAATTAAAAGCAGATTTCTTACCATTATGGAGAATGACACAAAACACCCAATTCAATAATAGAGGTGGTAAGAATGTCTGTTTTACAAAGTAAAGATGTCGATTTGGTCATTGACAAAAATCGAAAAATAGATTTATATGACGAACAGATTTATGACAATAAGCAAAAGGCATCCCAAAATGAAACAAAAATTGGCAATATTTTGGGACGTTTACAAACAGTTGAAACGTTTATTAATAGCTTTGAAAATCGTGTAACTGTTATTGAAAAAGGAAGTTCAGGAACAGGCGTATCAAATACAGATTTTGCGAGATTGAAAAGTGATGTAAATAACAATATTTCTCCACAGGTTACAATTAATAAGAACGATATAGCTGACGTTAAAAATCGTACTTCGAGATTGGAAAATAATTATACTGCTATGGATTCTACTGTTAGTGAGTTAGATACACAGGTTCAGAATTTGCAGACAAAGGTAAATTCGAATTCTCAAACTGACATTTCATCATTAAAAAATTCAATCACATCTTTAACAAATTCTCTTAATACTACAAATACCAACGTATCAAATCTTGAAACAAAAATTGATTTGATAAGATTGAATAGCGGTGCTGACAATGATGATTTAAAAAACAGCATAAATAATGTTAAGACAGATGTGCAAGCCAATATTACCAAAATTTCTAGTTTGGAAACGACTTCGAATGCACATACAAATTCTATTAATTCATGTAGAAGTAGTATTAATTCAAATACAGAAAGCATTAAAGCGATTAATAGCCAATTAACAACATTTGGTGATTCTGTTAATTCTGCAGCCGAAGGGGCAAAAAATGCAAATAATGCAATTACTTCTTTGAAGAATAACGAAATTAAAAATCACACAAATCAAATTGCAGAAATAAAAGGTGATATGGCAAAAGTTAGAAACGCTTTAACTCCTAAAGTAACTCAGGTGACTGTTTCTGCAAATAATAGCCAAGCAATCACTATGGAAGATGTAGACTTTTTTACAAAACAAATAACTATGTATTGCTTAGATTCGGAAGCAGGGTCAAGAACAAATGGTAAATGGCTTAATACAGAAGGTGTAGCTACTTTAGCTATTGAAAGTGAAACAAAACTTGTTATTTATAATGATTACGATACAGCACTTACTTTCAAAATCATTATTTTGTGACCCCCTATGTGTAATTGATACAAATATTCACATCATACAAAACCACTTCATTTGAAGTGTTCATATAGATATTCCTAAATTATCAGAATATTTAGGAATTTAAAAAGCAGCACATTAAATGTGCTGCTTTTTCTTGAAAAATGTTTACTTTTGTGCTATAATAATACTATATTTTTGAGGAAAAGATGTGATAATATGAGAGTAAGTAAACATGCAACAAAACGCATTCATGAACGAATCAATATTCCTAAGTCTTCTGTGGATAGAATGGCAAAGAAAGCGATTGAAAAAGGTATTACTCACCAAGAAGCTACAGGGCATTTATGTAAGTACATGGATAAGCTATTCCTATCTCATAAAACAGCTTCTAATATCCGAGTATATAACCATAAATCATTTCTGTTTTCAAGTAATATGACATTGATTACAGTTCTTGAGTTGCCAAATAATTTGAAAAAGATTGCAGATAAGTTGAATGAAAGGAAAAAACGCAATGAGGTACAAGGTAATTAAAAATGGCAAACGTATTGTTCCTGAAAAATTGGATAACGATATGATTCTTCTGAAACATACCCATAACAATGTGGTGTATGCTAGACGTAGTGAATGGGTAGCTGCAAAGATTAACAAGACGGTTAATCGTCAGGTAATGCTTCAGAATGCACAGAGGTTCAGCACAAAGAAAATTCCTAAATTCACAAAGAAGGAAAAGGAAATTCTTATCAAGAATACAATCAAATGCTTTATTAAATTTGCTGAAGCATTTGAGAACAAGAATAAGATTATTTCTTCTGCCATGTTTGGCGAAATTGTAAAAGACATTAAATCTCAGAACAATTATGGTTTGCAGATTTATGGTCATATGACAGAGGAACAGTACAAAGGACTTCTTCAGGAGATTAGCTTGTTGGTATGACGGATAAAGAGAAACGATTTATGAGCGTTGCCAAAAGCGTTTCTAAGACTTCTAACCATAAACGTATTAAAATTGGTGCTGTTGTTGCTAATAGAAAACAAATTATTTCTGTAGGGGCGAATGAGCAAAAAACTCACCCCTTACAGAAACAATACAACGCTTATGTTCCTTATGGACATGACGATAGCTTAAAACACTGCAAACATGCTGAAATATCATGTATTATTAATGCCAAACATGATTTACATGATTGTACTATGTATATTTACCGTGAAGACAAAAATGGAAATTTAAGCATGTGCAGACCATGCAATGCTTGTTATAATATGATTAGAGATGCAGGTATTACGAATATAGTCTATACAATACCTAATGGTTATGCGAGGGAAAAGATAACATGAAACGACTGATACAAATTGCAAGTAATGAGTTGGATGGGATGGAAGTCGCTGATTATTTCAATTCTTTGTTTAAGGATGTAAAAAAAATTCTTGAACAAGGCTTGAATTTGTCAGAAAACGATTTTGATAACAATTTAAATAAATATACTAAATTTAACAATTGTAGTTTGGAAGATTTCTTCAAATTAATTGATGGTAGTCCTCTTATGACTGAAATTGTTAATGAATTCAATTGCCCTTATGACGTTATTACACGATTTGTATTGAATGATGCTATTTGCGAAAATGGTTGTAGACAATGGTTGAAGGATTTTATGCGTAAAATCCATAATGACCCCCATTTGACAGAACAATATAAAGGATTCGGTAATTCTGTAGAAGTGATTTCGAGTGCAAAGGAATTGCTTGATATTAAAGATAAAATTGGGGATGTAACAAAACTAAAGAATTTCATTGATTTTAATAATCGTGACAAAGGTTGGCTTATTATTTATCCTAATGTTTTTCTTGAAACTAAAAATGGCGAATCTCATACAGATTGCTTGCATCGTTGGTGCAAAGAAAACAATATTGATTTTTCTTCTGATAAAACCAAAGAACGTTTATCAAAAGACGAATTGAAAAATATTGATATAAATAAATGTTCTATGGGACATATTGTTGATAATATGGCATTTATTGAAGATATAGGCATGGGAATTACCATTCAAGAAAGTCTTAAAGTGCTTGAAAAACATAACTTTAAGAAAGTCTATGAATATATTGAAAAAGAAAAACTTGTACGGAGATTAAAATAATGAATAATGAAAAGAAAATTACAGTAACAATTTCAAATAGCGTAAGCAAATTTAAGTTTAAATTTCGCAGCAACCAATTGATATTGTCACCTTTTTTGTTTGTAGAATTGACAAAACCACAAAAAAAATTGTATGCAGAAAATTTGGTGCAAAAATTAGTAAAACGAATAATTGATATTTAAAAAAAAGATACCCCCCTCCCTGAAAATCAGGTGAGTTATTGGGGTATCTTTTTTGTATCAAATAAAGAGTCTGTAAAATTTAAGCCAATTTGTGCTTCTTCAGGACACGCATTACAATGTGGCTGTTATTTAAGTATGCTCTTGAATCTGATGGTGTTAAACCAACAAATATTTTTTCAGGGCATCCTTTGTACTGTAGAGCCATATGTTTTCTTGTGCAATCTATTTGGAATCCTATTTTGTTCATTTTTCGTTCAAAACGAGAGAATGAATGTATTCCTTTGTACATCTTAAAGCATTCAGCAATTTCGGACTGTAAGTTGGATATTTTGCTCATTTTTAAATCTCCTTTACAATTCAGCGTTTTTTACTTACAAGCTTATTATAACACGTTTGGTTAAGAAAGTCAAACAAAATTATACAAAAAAAATATTGACAAAACTATATTCCTGTGCTACCATAAAAATAACAAATTAATTCAAAAGAAGGAGAAAGTTAAAATGAATGAAATTTTGTTAAGAACTGAACAAGAAATTGATTTAGATAATAAAACTCAGCATGTTTACGAAAATATAATTAAGGCAATTGAGTTGAAAGGTGATTGGGTAAAACTCAATTGGAATGCGGTAAACCTGTCACTTAAAGAACAATTTTGGATTAGACAAAAATTGCAGAAGCATGACAATATCATTGTTCGACTTGGAGAATACGATAAGAACAAGTTTTCTATTCCACCATTCTCTGTTCCTTTACTATATAAGTATGTGACGGAAGAAGAAAAAAAATCTAAAAGATATGAAGCATTCTGTTATCGAAATTTATTGGGTGAATCAAAAGAATATATCACTCATAAGTTGGACACCTCCAAAATTAAACCATTTTCTCATGTTGCAAGTATTCTTGCTGTATGCGAAAAACTTCTTACTAAACCGAATTGGGCTAGTCCTGTGGCGTTTAATAAATTCGGTTTTGAATTAGGTTTATATGAATCAGAAACTAAGCAGGTTTTTGAAGATTTAAAAAATGCAGGCGTAATTACATACAAAATCGAAAAGGTGAAAAATGCACGGCGTGGAGGAAAAACAGGCGCACGAGTAATTTATAGTTTCAATGATTCTTCTGATGTAGATAAAGAATCTACAAACCTTTCTTCTTGTCAAAACGAAGAAACTGAAAACACATTTACAGAGACAAAGGATATGACACAAACAAAGACTGACGAGGTAAATGTCCCAACAACCTTTAAGGAACTTTTGCAGAAACAGCAAGCAGAATTAATGAGTTATTTTGAAGGAAAAGAACGTTATCTGAAAAAGAAAGAAATGGAATTGAAAAAGAAAGAAGCTGAACTGATAGAAAAAGAAGCAAAATTGGGTGCAATTTCTAAAATTATAAAAGAAGTTGTAGAATGAATACCTACCTCCCTACAAAACGTTTATGATTTTGTAGGGAGGTATTTTGCTGTAATTAAAGTGGGTGAAAAACACCCACCCCCCATACCCCCATTCATGACCCCCCTATAGACCCCATACCTACTTTTGGAGTGGAGAGAAATGAGTGTTTTTCAAGAGTGCATATAAAGAGTTTATATATTGTGAATTGTCAGAAAATTTAGGAATTTTATCATATGAATTTTCTGACAATTAATTTTCTGAAAATTTAGGAATTTATTTAAAAGAATTTTCAGAAAATTTAGGAATTTATTCAATCAAAATGCCGAAAAATAATTCGTTAAAATGGTAAATTTACTTGCTTTTTGAGATGTAAAATGTTATAATAAAATTAAATATGAAATGATGGAGGTAATAAACGTGATAGATATTCAAAAATTTGTTATTGAAATAAAACAAAAATATATCGAGCAAACAAATGATACAGAATGTGTTGATTTAAAAAAAATGATTACTGTATTAGATACAGATTTGTATAATTGGTTTGACCAATGTACAGTTATTGTTCAGAGAGGAGTTTATGCGTTAATTACTTATTCCCTTATAAAAGGTGGCGAAACTGACCTCTTTTCAAATCCGAACTCAATTCTTAGAAATTGTCGTGGTACAGTTATCAACATGCAGACTTGTGAACTTGTTTTGTTACCGTTCCAAAAATTCTTCAATATCAATGAAATTGAAGAATGTTCGATGGAAGTTGTAATAGAAAAAATAAAACACGCAAAAATCATTGAAATTACTGACAAGCTAGATGGTTCTATGATTGCCATGCGTTATTACAACGATGGTATTTTTGTTGGCTCAACAGGTTCTTTGTCTGAAAGAAAAAATCCACGTTTGAAAATTTGTCGCAAATTTATTACAGATGGTCACAAAAAAATGTTTATGGATAATTCCGATTGGACATTTATGTTTGAATGCATCTTGTTTAAATTTCCGCAGATTGTGGAATATCCAAAAGAAAAAGATGGAATTTATCTAATCGGTGCTAGGAATATTCATACAGGCGAAACATTACCTTATTATAAGTTGAAGGAATTGGCTGAAAAATATCAAATTCCCATGACGGAAATTGATACACATTCTTTAAGTGAAATTTTGACTATGCGAAATAATTATAAAGCTAATCAAAAAGAAGGTTGGGTTATTCGTGTAGATGATACCTTATATAAGATGAAATGTGATGATTACTTAGAAATGAATAAACTGTTAGGCACTTCACCTAACGTCATTTTACGTGCATGGTTGGCAGGTGTATTAGATGATGCAAAAGCTTACTATACAAATCCTTATATGATTGAGTATATTGAAAGTTTTGAACGTATGTTCCAAAAGTTTGCTGATATAAATGCTCAGATTGTTAATCAATATTATGAACAATTCAAACACATTAAAGATATTAAGGATTTTGCTATTGCTGTTAAACAGTCAAAAATTCCGAAGAAATACAAAAGTTTTGTAATGAATAAGCGAAATGGTATTGACAACTATTATTTTCACAGAGTGCGTTACCAAAAGATTGTTGATTTTTTGAACGAGCATAAAGATTATTAATGTAGCTAAAAGCAAGCAACACACTTTGTTGTTTGCTTTTTTTTCAAATTAGGTATTGACAAACGCGCAAAAATGATGTAAAGTATAGGTACAACAGAAATAGGAGGTTTTCAATATGAAAGACGGAATTTACACACTTGACCACTTTTATGATGTGCTCAGAGATGAAATGGGTGAAGATTATTGCGAATTGTTGCAAGAACTTGTTGAACGAAAAATAGCCGAAGAAATAGAACCACTTCAAAACAATATTGATATTCTATCAAAAGGTTTTGATGAATACCAACGAGAAACAAATGCACTAGAGGATTTGAAAAATTTAAAGATGTCTATCACAACAAAATTGAATAACAAAATTTACGAAAAAATGTTCAAACCGAATTACAGTGCGGAGGTGGGAGAATGAATTTCACTACACCACCAAAAGATGACATGAACGAATTATGTAATGCATGTATTTTTCTGTATAAAGATTTCCAAACTCAGATTCGAGAGAAAATAATCCTTCATGACATTCAAAATTTGGGAATTTTCGAAGATGTGCACCAAGCACAAGAGTTTACAGAGAATGTAGATTGGGAACTATTCAAAGCACTTGCGTGCGAATTGGTTCAGAAATATAATTCGGTTCACAATTCAAAATATGATGATTTTACAGCGATTATCATCACAAAGGAATGCCAAAAAGAAAAGGATTGGGATGAATGCTTTTTCTTAGGGAAGCAAATGGTTGAGAACAAAAACAATGTGCTAGAACAAAAAATTGATAGTATGGATATTTTCAAAGCACAAACTCAAATACATGAAGCTTAATGAGCAGGGGATTTCCCCTGCTTTTTTATCCACGTACATTTTTTAAATTCCTAAATTTTCAGATTATTTAGGAATTTAAAAAACACAAACTATAAAAAATCAAAAAAAGTATTGACATGCAAAAAGCAAAGTATTATAATGTATATAACAAATGAATTCAACGAACAAAAACAGAAAGGTGTGTTTTAAAATGACAAAGGAACAGATTATTGAGAAAATCAAAAATTACATTGATGAAAAGGGGATTGAGTTTACAGGTGAATTGACTGAAGATGATTGGAATGAAATGGCTGACGAAATAGAAAGCATTGCAGAACACAATTATCGTAGTGGGAAAGGTTATTTTATCGGTAGTGACGATATTGAAAACATGTTGTATACATGGTATTCAGACATAATGTGGTAAAAAAAAGTATTGACATAATACAATATATGTGATATACTTAATTCATAAGTTAAAGATGTTTTCCAAAAGGAGGAAATTAAAATGGGTTGGACAGGAACAAGAAATTATTATGGTTCGATTGATGATTTTTTTGAAAATGAATTCAAATCAATCAAATGGGTTGGCAAAGGTGCATTAGTCAAACTCAAAGAATATTATCGGTGTGCGGAAAATGAAGATGGCAGACGTTGGGTTTTTGTCGCATTGATGGATTTTCACAAAGCAGATGGTTGTGATATTTTCTATAAGGATATGGACGAAAGCATGAATCCTTTTTACTATAACTGCCCTGCAAGAATTTTGGAACTTGCAGAAAAGAGTGAACCTATAAACGAATGCGCAAAAGAATGGCGAAAAAAGGTTCGGAAAACACTTTCCAATAAAGAAAAAGCAAAATCCTTAGAGGTTGGTACAGTTATCAAATTCCCAAGAACATTCAGATTTAGTCGAGCAGGTGAACACGATACTTTTGTGGTATGTTTGAATCCTTACCGTTACGCAAAGCGAAAAACTTTATGGTTGAAAACCACGAATGGTTATTATGTAAGCATTACAAATTGGAGAGCAATGGATTTTCAGATTGTAGGTAAACAGTGATGATTAGGGGGAGGTGGTAAAACACCTCCCCATTGGAGGTATTAGTATGAAAGAACTTGATAAAACAATTAAAACGTTAGAAAATAAAATCTCAAAGGCAGAAAAAGAATTAAATATTTTAAATTATTATCTCAACAAGCAGTTGACAGAAAAGAAAATTTCAAAGATTGATTTTCGCAGAAATAGAAACGAAACTATTGAATTGCAAAAGAAATTTATGAAAGAACACAATATCACAGTATAAGGGGTTGATTATCATGAGAATTTATGCAGATGAATACATTGGTAAGAAATATGGAAAATTGACAGTTGTTGCTTATGACCATAGCACAGAAGTAAAAACGGCAACAAGAACACGTTACACGCATTATTTTAAATTTCGGTGCGAATGCGGAAGAGAAAAAGTTATCAATATCCATAACGTTCTGAGTGGTAGAACGCAAAGTTGTGGAAAATGCCATAAGGATAAATGGATTGGTGAAAAGGTTGGAAAAACTACCATAGTATCAATCAAAAAGATTGATAACAAGTCTCGATTTGTACTTAAATGTGATTGTGGCGAAGTGTTTGATGTTAGTCAGTCAGTTGTATCAATCAACAAAAACAATAAATATTATACTTGCAAAAAGTGCAGGAAGGTTACGAAATGATTGTATTACTGAGTAATGCCCTTAAAAAATTAAGTAAAAAACATGGCAAAAGAACATTATTAGCAATAGAGAATGCCACAAAAAACAATTTGTGGCACTTATTATCGCCTTTAAAAATCTATAAAACAGAAGAAATGTTTGTCGTACAATATAAAAAAGAAATACCCCAATACGCTTTTTTGCCTAGTGATTTTAATAACTCTTTAAACATTAAGTATACAAATTTTGAAAAAGCAATAAAACGTTTTGGAGGAATGCAATTAGAAGAAAGGATTGGTTATCAAACAGGATTTAAACTTCAATTCAAAACTGAAGTAAATGCAAAAAATTTTATAAAATGGTATAATGAGAATGTAGCAAAAAAAGCAAGGTTAATCCTTGCTAGGCATGATGGTGTATAGCGAGACAAAATTGTGTTTCGCTATACATTTTTTTATATTTTGTAATTGGTGGTGGTGTATATGGTAGGAATAACTGAAGTTATATCAGAGTCAAGGTTTTTAGCAAATCAAGAGGAATACATGATAGTATATTATGACAGGGAAAAAGATAAAGTGTTCTATAATATCTATCCATTATCTCAATCATACAAACAATACAACTACATTGCACAAACCGTAAATTTAAAAACTATATACTTGCTTACTTTATTTTCTCCTTGTTTGAAAACTGAATCTGAGTTACAAAACTTCATAAACGATGCTATCAAAAATTTTTTGGTGGTAAAAAATTCCTAAATTTTCAAACTATTTAGGAATTTAACAAAAAAAAGAGGTGTGTCTTGAAAATGCGACATACCTCTTTTTTGTACTTGTAGAAAAAAGTATTGACATATATAATAATATGCTTTACAATTAATATATAAGTTATTCGATAGGAGGTAGCAAAAATGAGAAATGAATGGATTATGAAAAAGGATAGCAAGAGAAAAATGGAGTTGCTGAAAATTCGTGCAAGGCATAGAAAATATCGCCACAAAAAATTCAAATTGTATTTAAAGGGTTTTGGATATACTTGCCTTTGTGGAATTTGCTTATATTTGCTGATGATTGAACTATACATTATTTTGTAAAATGATTTCAATGAAGGGGGATTTTGTCTCCCTTTTTGTTTTAAATCCTTTTTACAAATTCTTAAATCTTCTGACAATTTAAATCAATATTTTTTTTGTAAAAAAATAAAAAAAGTATTGACATATATCCTTAAATGGTGTAATATAATAAGTGTCAAGGGGATAAACAAAAAAAACTTAAAAAAGTTTTACAAAAGTGTTGACAAACTTATCCACCTATGATACAATAAGTACAGTAAAACAAATAACACACAGGAGTTATTAAGGAGGAAATTAAAATGGAAATGGCAGTAGTTGAAAACAAGGTAGTTCTTGAACAGGCAAAGGCAGAAAAAATGCTCAAACAGTTGGCAAGCATTAGAGCACAGAAAAATGCCCTCGCAAATGAGGAAAAAAAGCTGATGGCAGAGATTAAGGAAATGGGCGTGTTCGACTTTTCCGATTACAACAAAGAACAGTTTGTAGGCGAAACTATTATCGCCAACAAAGTACCTTACTTGACAGGTACGCATTATGACCTTGAAAAGGTTCGCAAGTTGCTTGCAAGTCTGAAACTGAAACGCACCGATTACATTCACAAGGAATACAAATATGTCGTTGATGATAAGGCAATGCAGAGCCTTGTGGACAATGACCTTGTACCACAGGAACTCATTGATAGCATGGCAATCAGAGGTAACAAGCTGACTGTTAAAATCGTTGGCTAACAAAAAGGGAGAAGGAAAAACCTTCTCCCTTTTTTATTGTCTTTTTGCTTAGTAGGTAACAAATTCCTAAATTTTCAAACTATTTAGGAATTTACTGAACATATCAGCGGTGAATTGTCAGACAATTCATGATACTTTTTGTATGGTTTTTTAGGTATTTGTTTTGCACTTTGCTATGTTTTATACGCAACAACAAGAAAACCCTGCTTACAGGCTGAATATGAGCGTTATATGAAGGGATATTATTTCTTTATATGTGTGAAAATTTTTATATAGAAAAATATAAAAAAGGTATTGACATACATGCCAATATGCTGTAATATAATATATGTCAGCAGGGAACAAACAAAAAAATCCCTTCTGAAAAAATCAAAAAATAGTATTGACATAGATACAAAGCTATGATATACTATAAGAGAAGTCAAGGAAAACACGATTTAGCCAATAAGAGCTAAAATCAATGGAGGTTTTAATTATGAGCAACAACAATGTAAAAATCCGTTTCGTAGGTATGAGCAAGAATAGCAAAACAGGTATGATTAGTCAGACCTACACCACTTGCAATACCTGCCCTACACGTTGTCCCTTTGCAAAAAATGGTTGCTATGCAAAACAAGGTCACGTTCGCTTTATTTGGGATAAAACGGATAATGTCGGTGTAGCACCAAAAGACCTTAAAAAGGTTATTGATAGCACTCCACATACAAACATTGTACGCCATAACGTTGCAGGCGATATAGCAAAAGAAGGTACTAGCGATATTGATGTAAAACTTGTCAATGAACTTATAAAGGCGTATAGTGGATTAAAAGCCTATACCTACACTCATTGTGCGGTCACGGAAAAAAATCTTACCATTGCCAAAAAAGCCATTGAAAAAGGTTTTGTAATCAATTTTTCAACCGAGAATCTCACTCTTGCAAAAAAAGCACATGAAGCAGGCGTACCCGTTGTTATTGCTTGTAATACCATTCACGCTAACACTGTTAGAAAAGATGGTTTAACTATTCAGCGTTGTCCTGCAACGCTTGACAAAGGTATTACTTGTGCGACTTGTGGCAAGTGTTGGAATAAAAAGCGTAAATCTGTTATCGCTTTCCCTGTTCATGGAGCAGGTAAGAAAAAAGCAATAAATGCAGGTTTCCTTGCAGACCTGTAAAAACAAAGGGAAGGGAAAACCTTCCCTTTTATACTTTATCTAAAATTGTCAGAAAATTTGCAGCATTTTTAATATTTAGGAATTTATTCAAAAATATTTTTAATATTCGTATTGACATAGCATGTAATTTATAGTAATATAATTAAAGGGAGGTATGAAAATGAAAATAAACGTTAATACCGCAAACTACTTTGAATTTATTAAATTGATAAAAGAATATTGTGAATACGTTGTAAAAGAACGAAACAAATCTTGTATAAATAGTAAAAATGTGCTTGTAGGAGGATTTACTAAAGAATTATATACATTATCTTATAATAATCAATTAGAACGTATAGAAGTTCTTGAGGATAGGTCAAATACATTTGAATGCTTGTATATTCGTGACAATATTGTTTTTACAACAATAGACTGTTTAGTAGAATTACCTGCGCATTTTGAACGAGATAATAATTTCAAATTGTGTAATATGAATAACCATACACAATTTGAAAAATATGCACTAAAATCTTTTTGCGATAAAATAACACATAATATGATAAACCGTTATCCATCATTATATGTATTAAAAACAGAATTAGAATTTGTTTATCAAAAAAATATGTCGCAAATTTCTTTCTACAATGATTTATCATCAATGAAACACTTTATTTATGGTATGCTTGCAAATGGAAAAACAGTTTATGATATTTGCTATTCCATTGCAGGTAATAAAGGCATTGGTTCTGTAAAAAATTATGAGATGCTATATCCCGAAGCATTATTAGGACAAATTTTCTCAGAAAAAAATTTATATAACAATCTTTTATTAGTTACATACTACTATTATTTATATTGTACTGAAAATCCTGTAAGTGAACAAGAGAAAAATCAATACAAATATATTGATAAAAGTATTGATAAAATTCACGAACAATTTAAATTAGGCAAAATGAAATCTGTTACAATTTCATATGATGTGAATAAATTAAAAGAAACAATAAGGAAAATTATGGTACAACAAATTTCTTTGCGTATGGCAAATGAACGGAATTGTACAGACAAAATTTTACCTGTTAAACAGTATTTTGATAATATCAATAGTGATGTGTTTAGCTTTACGATAAAGGCTGATTGTGATTGTCTTGTGGAATATTCTACTTATGTATGGCATCAAGCATGTTTAAACAGATTGGGTTTTGTCCCATATGGATTTAATATTTTTCAAAACCTATCAGACATAAAAGGTTTTTATTATCGCAAAAAAAATGTATTGGACAAATAATGGCAGGGATTTTCCCTGCTTTTTTTTTGCATTCTATTAAATTCCTAAATAGTCAGAAAATTTAGGAATTTAAGCAAGTATAAAATTGATTTTTTGAACTATAATGTAATTGTAGGAATGAAAAAAGAATATGTGAGGTGTAGAATATGAAAGTACGATTGTACAAAAAAGTAGCCAATGAAAAGGAAATCCTAGATGAAAAAGTTGTTATCAAGACTTCCAAAAATGCTGATGACATTATGGTATACCACTTAGACAGTTATTTCTTTACTCCCTATATTACAGATGTTGTTTACGAAAATCGTTTAAATGAATGGTTCACTGTAAACGATAATGAATATCTTTTTGAAATTAAATAAAGTATTGACAAACTCCTGAAATTGTGATATTATTATATCAATCAAAAAAACAGGAGGTTTTTTATTATGGATGTATATCAGAATTATTGCAAATGTAAAGAGCTTTTGGGTGAACTTCAGTATCTCAGTTCTCGGAAAAGACAGAAAGAACGTCAACTTGTAAGTGACTATGCATTGGATAGTGGGTCAAAGAATGAACTCGCAAAAAGAATAAATAGCATCAAACATGCTAATGTTCTTGACGGCTATAGCGATGTAATGAAGAGAGAAATTGCAATCATGAAAACTTTAACCGTTAACGAATTGGCTTTCGTTCCGTGGACTCCTGATAAGTATTTTAATGCAGGCGTTGCGAATGGTCGCAAGAATTTAAATTCTGCAATTACAATTTTTGGTGATTGATTATGAAAATGTCCATGCCTGAAATTTGGAGGGAAGATGACACCTTTGTTGGATATAAATTGCAAGAAGGTGGAGCAAGCGAACACGAATGGGGAATTGATGATTTAGCACGTTGTTTTGGCATATGGAATTGTAACCATTGTGGCAAAAAAGAAGTAATTAATTCATTAAATCCCACTCTCTACAAAGAAGATGATTATATACCCTTATTGGGTATTGAAGGGAATACTGTTCATATTAATGATTTGTCGGATATTAAAAAAGCTGATACAAGAACACCGAATGTGTATTATATTTACGGAGCGTTGAGTTGGTTGGGGGAATACAAGCCTAATCAATCGTTGATGAATTCAATAGATTTTTTCAACAAAAAGAGATGCGCAGAATGGTCACAGGCAGGATTTTGTATCGTAGATAAATCCTTAAAAAAGTTACAACGGATTAAACAAGCATTTGATGAAGGTGATGCGATAATCCGTTATCACACAGAATTTTCTGAAAAAGCTCATGATACTTCTTTGGTTATAGCAATTAAATCAAAAATCCCTCAAAAGGTAAAGTCTTTATGGTATAAAATTGATGAATATAATTATAATGCATGGTCAGCATTGTTTCAAACAAACCTTGTGAATAAGGTGAAGTTTCCTATGAATGACCTGTTTCCATTCTTAACAAAAAAGAACAAACTGCTTGTGCTATATAATCGAAAATGGTATACTGTACAGGAGTTAAATGATGTATTGGACGAGGTGAAACAGGTTGGCAACATTCGAGCAAATTAAAAACAATTTAAAAATTCATTATTGCGAAATGGATTGGGAACGTTTTGAAGAATTAAAAAAAATGGTTGTAGATAATTCTGTACCTATTAAAAAAGTCAATCAGGTCAGAATTGAGTTTAAATATCATAGAATGTATTTATATACTAATCGTGAAAACGGCAAAGCATATATTGAAGTAGAGTGTTTCCCTTGCAACAAATTTTCGTTATGTCCTCATAAGTTTTATTATGAAAAGGATGTAAGAAATCTAACTTACAACGAATTTATGAATTTGTTGTATATTGACTTAGCAAACACATTGGTATATGATTTGTCACAAAAGGCAATCACAGAAAAACAAGCATTATCGCTTGCATATAATCGTAATGAATAATGGGAAGAAAATCTCCCCATTATTTTTTTCTTACGATAAAAATTCCTAAACTTTCAGATAATTTAGGAATATAATAAATAGATGAAAGCGAATAATATATATATTTGAATATTGTAAGGAGTGATAGCTTTATGAAATTTGTTCCATACAAAAACAATTTATCTGATTTGATAGCAGAAAATAAAATTGAACCATTTGCAGTGGGAATGTTGGTGGCTCTTGCAGATAGAATACAAAAGGATATAAACCAATTGATTTTAGATACTACAATAGATAAAATCATTAGGGATAATTACAGGGCTTTAACCATTTCTGAAAATATCATTGATAATTCGGTTGTGGAATATTTCTTAATCATTACACAAAATATTAAACAGGTATGGTATAACAAACCTTTTTCTAAGCAAGATGGTTTTGATTTCTTCTATAATCTAATCAGAGCAGATTGGAGTGAAGATGTAGATTCTTCACAAGAATTTATCTATGAAGAATACAATAAGACTTTTGCAAAGTCAACACCGCTTTTGCAACTCATTGACGAAAAAGGCGAAACTCTTTACAAAATCATTTTTTAAATGTGGTGGTATATCGTGCCAACAATTGAGAGTTTTGAAATGTTGTATACTTATCAAAGGGATTTATTGACCCAAAAAGTACAACTAGCAGTAATTGAAACCTATTTGACTTTTTTGGACAAAGATTCGCAAGAATGGAAAATAGTTCAAAAGTTATATGAAGATTACTTAAAAATCATCAAAGAAAAAACAGAATTGATACTATTGTATTTGAGCAATCATCAGTTGTCTAAGATTCAAACGTTTGAAATTTTTCTCATTACACCAAACAACAATGTAGCAGACAAGATGTATTCTTACATTAATTCATTAGTTAAAGGCGATAATTTTGTTTTTGATTAATTGGAACACAAAAGCGGTAATAGAAAGGTAGCTATTTTGCTGCCTTTTTTAAATTCCTAAATGTTCAGACAATTCGTTATGAAAAATAGTCAAAAAAAGTATTGACATGCGCATAAAAAAGAGTATAATATAAGTATAAATTGATTTTGATGGTTATCCAATAGGAGGTAATAAAAATGTATATCGTAACGGTTCAATTGTCAGCTTATAATAGTGAATGTGGTAATGTGAAATTCTATGGTTATCGGAACAAAGAGAACGCCATGAAAGCATTTGAAACTTATGTCAATAAATATTTGGATGAATTGAGATTTGCGCCGATTGACTTTAAAACTTTACCAAAAGATATGACAGAACACGAATTGAATAATCGCGCAACTTTTTGGTACAATTATTACGAAAAAAAATGCGAAAGAAATTTCATCCTAAGTGGAGAAAATACTTTTGGCGATTGTTTTGAAGTCTATTTAAATAAAGTTGATGGAGATAATGTATATGTAGTTTGTGATGATTGTACATATGTAGATGATATAAACGATGTGTATTTGAACTTTTATACAGATGAAGAAACAACAATATTAAACTTTTCGCAATTTTGTATGCAAGCATTGGATTATTTTGATATTGACAATGATTATATCAAATCACAAAACAAAACTTGCGAAACGATTTTTAATGAACTCCTAAAAGAAAAAGAACTTGAAACGAAGAATGTATATGATGATACATTGTATTTAGAACGTTATGGCGAAAATGAATTTGGAGTTGCAGATGATGAAAACAAGGAATTTATTTTTTGTCAAAAAGTAAATTGTGTAGACTAAAAAAAAGGGGGGGAATATTCCCCTTTTTTTTACAAAAAACATTGACATACATAACAACATTTAGTATAATATTAAATGTAGGAAATAGTAAAAAAGAAACTATTTGGAGGTTTAATTTATGAAAGTTTTATCGTTATTTAGTGGAATTGGTGCTTTTGAAAAAGCGTTGGAAAAACAGAATATTCCTTATGAATTGGTTAATTATTGTGAAATAGATAGTTATGCAGGAAAAGCATATTCAATCATTCACAACGAATCGGAGGATAAAAACCTTAAAGATGTTTGTACTGTAAATGTGACAGGCGATATAGATTTGCTTGTGCATGGTTCTCCTTGTCAGTCTGTTTCCATTGCAGGCAAGCAGGAAGGGGCGGTCAAAGGTAGTGGCACTCGTTCCGCATTGATTTATGAATCTATGCGAATTATCCAAAACACTATGCCGAAGGTTATTGTATATGAAAATGTAAAAAACCTTCTGTCTAGCAAACATGCTCCTGTTTTTGAAGATTATTTGCAGACTTTGGAAAACTTGGGATATAAAAACTCTTTCAAGGTTCTCAATTCGAAAGACTTTGGCGTTGCGCAAAATCGTGAACGAATTTTCGTTGTGTCGGTTTTGGGAGAACAGGAATTTGTTTTCACAGACCACAATCCTGTTAGACAGACATTAAAGGAAGTTGTTGAACCTGTCGAAGATGTAGCAGACAAGTATTACCTTAAAGATGAATATATTCAGTCTTATGTAATTAATACAATCCAATACAAACCTGAAAATATTATGAAGGTTGGAACAATTCTCGGCATGAATGGGCATGATATTTTAAAAAGAGTTTATAGTCAGCTTGGCATTGCTCCTACGCTTACCACAGGTGTAACAGGCAATTCTATTCCCAAAATTATTGCATTGCGTGGTAGACCTCATAATGGGAAAAATTATCAAATGCTTGAACCACAGGCAGGAGATTTTTCGAACACGTTGACTACTTTCACAAAAGACAATCTTTGTGCAGATGGAATCAGTATTCGAAAACTAACACCTTTGGAATATTTCAGATTGCAGGGTTTTGATGACAATGACTATTTTAAATTGAGAGAAAACAAATTCTCAGATAGTCAAATGTATAAAATGCTAGGCAATTCCATTACTGTCAATGTACTTGAATATATTTTCAAAAATCTCAAAAAGCAGAACTTAATTTAATTCTTATATCCTGCCATAATTGGCAGGATATAATTTTGTGTAAAATAATCAGACTGTTTAGGAATTTTAAAAGGGGATTTTACAATGTTTGTTATCGTTATGATAATCTTGATTATATATTTGTTCTGCTATTTGTTGTTCAATTGTGATGACAAAATATATATGATATATGACGAAAAAGAAAAGGTTATTAAATATGTTGAAGAAAAAGATTTGACAAACGTACAAAAGTATTATCTTTCTCACAATCCATACGAATACACATACAGTTCCACAAACAATACAGAAACCTTGTATATGGTTGTTTGTGAGCAATCAAATTTGTGTTATTGGTGCGATTGGGAGAATTTAACACGAGAACAAAAACAGTTTTTAAATCAAAGAGAACAATATGTAAACACCTTAAACAAAAACAAAACATGGATTTATGGAAAAATGAAATGCGGATTGGTTGATTGGATTGAAGAACCTACAAATTCATAAATGTTCAGATTATTTAGGAATTTAGTAAAAAAGCCTGTAATATTACAGGCTTTTATGTTTGGTTATTTAAAAAAAATGTTGACAAAATAAGAAAATGGGTATATAATTAATTTGTAAAACAAATAAAGCCAATACAACAGGAGGTTGGTAAAAATGAAAAAAGCGATTTTGAAACCGTGTGAGAATTGCATGAAAAACGGTTATGATGATGAATGCTATTGTGTGGGTTTTCATTGTGGTTCGCTTATAATGCAGAATGATAACATGTATGTTCTTCTAACCACTTCAGATGATGAAATCCTTGCACCTGTTGGAGTGTCAGATAATGACATGCTTGTTGCAGTTATCCCTGCACATGAAGAACTTTGTGCGGAAGTGGTTGCAATTCCGCTAACAACTATGGGAATGTGTAATGAGTGTGACGAGGAAAAGCCATTAAGCGAATTTGTAGAAATTGTTGATATTGAGGTGTAAACAATGAATGATATTTTAAATATAGTAGCACAAGTAATTATGTATGTATTTATCATTGGATTGTGTGTAAGTTCTCAATTCTTTTTTCGGCTTACAGTTGGTTTAGGTATTATTGGTATACTTGATGAACTCGAAAAAGTATTGCATCTTTTGACTGAAATCGCTGACAAAATGCCTTAAAAAATTTACTAGAAGGAGCATGACAAAATATGGCAATGAAACATTTTACTTTTAAACACAAAATTGAGGATTTTTATAATTTGCTTGCTACTGATGAAAAGTTTAGAAAAATTATGAGTAAGTATGAAACAGAGGGACGTTCTGAGGTAATAGATAATAATGGATATATTCATATTTGGAACGTTGAACTCGAAGCAAATGATAAAGACGTTTGTTATATGGTCAATGCCTTAACATCTATTGAATATTTGTTTGTGTAAGCAAGGGGATTTTCCCTTGCCTTTTTTTGAATTTGCGTTAAATAAATTCCTAAATAGTGCGAAAATTTAGGAATTTAATAAAAAAGAGGTTTATCACGTTTTCAAGATAACCCTCTTTTTTGTAATTGTAAAAAAAAGTATTGATAAATTAACAAAAATGTTGTATAATTGAAATATGAAAACTCTAATAGGAGGTTTGATAATATGAGAATGAAAACAAATCGGCTTGTAATTGATAGTTTAACTATTGAGCCATTTTGCTATGGTATGCTTGAAGGTTTGGCAGATTTTGTTACGAACAATACTTTGTTTTACTTTTTATACCATGCAGACAAAGAAACCAAACAGTTCTTTGATGAAAATGATATTAATGTTAATTGCATCAGTAATGATGTAATTACTATGTTCAACAATATTACACAAGAAATCAAGACTGTTTGGAATAGCGAAAAACAATTTGACAGATTGGCAGGTTTTAACTTCTTTAATGAATTGTATTTTGAAGAATACAACAAAGAAGATTTGACACAGGCTGAAAATGAACTATATGATAAATATGTTCGAGAATTCAGTGAAATGCTTATTGATATTCAAACAGATGTTGTAGATGAAGAAAAAGAATTTGGCGTAATTATGAGAGTTGCTTAAAAAGTATTGACAAATAATACTGACAATGTTATAATAAGACTGTAAATAAAAATCCTAACAAGAAGATTTAAGAGAGGAATGATGTAAAATGTTAGCACGACACATGAACAGTAAAAATGGTGGTATCAGCGGTAATAATATTATTATCGTAGATGACGACAACAACAAGTATTTTCAGTCCTATGAAAAAGTGGTTGCAAAGTATTATCCGCTTACAGGAACTTATGAAATTCTTGACGAAGAACTTACACGCACCACAACAAACTATCTTGGTAGTTTTATCAAGATTTGTTCTCGGCAGAACGCAATTAACATGGAGGAAATTAAAGCCCTCTCCAATGTAAAGTTCGTTAATCGTATTGGCGAAACTGCATAATGGAGGTGTTTTACAATGAGTGTTGATACGAATGGTTTTCTGAAACAAGGTGTAAATCCTTTTGAACTTAAAAAATATCTTGAAAAAAAATATTCCAAAGTTGAAGTAAGAAATGAAAATTCTGAGACTTTTCCTTTTTATGTTTTTGATTTCAAAGATGGAAAAGATTGTCGAACTTTGTTCGTTTCATTGTGTGTATATGATGACGAGGATGATTCTTTCCCTGTACCTGTTGAAAAGAACGTTTCGTGTTCTTTATGCTTGGGATGTTGGGGCAATTCTGTTGAAATTATGACAGATATTATTCAGAATTTTGGGGGAGGGTTTGTACTCCCTAGCGATAGCGGTTATGATGGCACAGGTTGGGAATTCGTTGCGCCGATTGAAAATAGTAAACACATTGGGTTTTCTGACCTAGAAGTTGCGATATTTAACCTTATCAAGAAAAACTGCAAAACCAAAGGTCTGTCGGATAAAGATTATGCCATTTTTAACTTTGTTGTCAATAACATTGATGAATTGAAAAAGATGTGACATATTAGCAAAAACCTGCTATTCATGAATAGCAGGTTTTTTGTTTTTTATGTATATTTTCAAAAAAATATTTTAAAAAAGTATTGACATACATACATAAAGATGATATACTAATTACAGTTAAAAGATGAATTACTTATTAGGAGGTAATTAAAATGACGATTGAAGAAATTTACAAAGAAGAATATGTTCCTGCTTGGGAAGGTTGTCACGAAGATGGTGAACCTGCTTGTTTTGAAGAATGGAAAGAGAATGATTTCAAAGAATCTCTTGAAAACTTCCTTGATGATATGTCCTATCAGCAGAAGGTAGCAATTATGATGTCTTACTGTCAAAATAATCGTACTTGCAGTATTCCTTATCCTGACTATATGGAAAGCATTGACGAATGTGGAACTTTTTCAGATTTGTATGACAAAATCGACCATGACAATTTCAATATTCGCCATGATTTGTTCTATGAAGAATGTTCTTGCCTTGTGTCTTGCAATTTTGGCGATTTTGTCAATGAATATTGGGATTTGGACGATATGACAGAATATGTTATGGACAATTTCAATGATTTGTATAACAACGATTATATCATTGATGATTTTGAATATGAGTATAAATAACAATGACATGGGGGGGGGATTTCCCTCCATGTTTTTTTATTTACATTAAACAAATTCCTAAATTTTCAGATTATTTAGGAATTTAATGGTTTTTGAAAATATGTAAAAAGAAATCATAACATACTAAAAAATACTTGCAATAAGTCGCGAACTGTGTTATAATAAAGACAGTTAAGAAATAAGTAGTTCATAATAGGAGGAACAAGGTTATGGAAATCAAAGTTAGCTTTTTGGCAAACGTAAAAGACAATCACGATATGTATGAAGTATCTCGTGCATTGCAGAAATGTGGTGCAGAGATTGTAGGTAATGAATTGGACGAAATGCAGAATATTGGTTATTTCAAGGTGGAACGTACCGACAATGCAGGAGAACAGGTAGCAGGAGAAATCAGCAATGCGGTAAATTGTCATGATAGGGCGTTTTTACAGCAGATGTTAGATTTTTTCAGTAAAGACCATAGATACTTACAGGGAGAAGAAATCAAGGCAATGCTTATCTTTATGAAGATGTTTTCTGAAGTCGGTACTGATGGACGAAACGAATATGAAGTAGCTTTCATGAAGAAGATTGTAAATTATATTGAAAATGATTTGCAGTACGGCGAAATTCCTTCGAGATTTTAATAAAGAATAAAAATCGAAAATGGCATTAAGTCATTTTCGATTTTTTGTAAAATAAAGGAGTAAAAACAAAATGAGTCTTGAAAAAGATTTAAAAAATTTTTGTGAATTGATTAAAAATGAAAATGATTTTGTTTGCTTTTTGGATGATTCACATGAAAAAGTCGTAAATAAGATTGACAATTTTATTTACATAACCAATCCAAAAAGCAAGCAAACAAGCCACAAAGTAGGTTATTGTGATGGAACTAAATTTGTTTCGTTTGACAATTTACACCGTGTATTTGATTTTCCTCCTGCTTTTAAGGCTTTATGTCTTAAATATGAAAAAAATCAAACCTTTAAGGAACTTTGGGAAGCTACAAGTAACGGATTAGAATTTGTGTCTGTTGGTACTGCGGTTAAAAAATTCAAAAACCAATATCATGAATATATTATGGAATTGATTAAAAAGAAATATCCAAACGGAAGAAAAATGCATGATAAAGTAAAACTAACGGCAGAACTTTTAATCAAAAACAAATATGATATAATTGTTTCAAAACGAATCCTAAAAGGGACAATGGATATTTATAACGAACATCAAATAAATTATTCTGTTGATGAATGTATAATTGCTAGTTTTGATGATGGCACAATTAAAGAATATGCAAGTAAAGACTTTGAAAACACCTTGCACGATATTTCACTTGATAAATCTACTTATGGAATCACATTGGATAGCAATTATATTTTTTGTCATTTAGTTGAATGGTATTTGGAAAATGAATTCAAGAGGAATAATTGCCTTGAATTAGAAAAAGAAAAGCATAAACACTATTTGCCATTCCTTGAAGTGTTAAATAATAAAGATAAAATGGAAAATAAAAAGTCACTTACATTCATTTATAATGCTGAACCGTTGTTAGAATTATTAAGGGTGGAACTGAAAAAAGAAACAATTCGTAGATTGACAGGAGAAAAAAACAAACTTGATAGTATATCTAGCACAATAAAACAGATTGAAAGAAGTAAAACAATTACTTGCAAAATCCCCACTGACCATATTCGTACAGAAAACTTGTTTAAGCCACATTTTTACTATATTTACGATATTGTAAGCTCTAGTGAATATCCTTTGTTGGAAGTTTTTATAGATACAAGTGATTTGAAAAATTTCTTTTATGACACAGTAAATATTAAGGATATTGTTTATAGGAAAAAGAGTATCGTAAAATAATTGCATAGGTGGATTTTTCTCCACCTATTTTTCTTTTTGTTCATATTGGTAAAATTCCTAAATAGTTTGAAAATTTATGAATTTGTTTGTAGGATAAATTGTATTGACATATATTATGATTTTTGATATAATACTTATGGATTTGGGGAATTTGTAAACTAAAAATTTGAACTGTAAATTATTTTAGTTTACAACTGAAAATTTTAATTAACAGGAGGATTGTGATTTATGTCTAAGAAGATTGGGTTTTTGGTTGCTATGCTGATGATGTTTATGAGTGTATCTTTTGCACATCCTTGGGCAGGTACAAGGTGGTATGATAACAACTTAATCATTGTATCTGATGATTACTATCAGACAGGCAAAGCAATGTTTTTGATGGACACCACGAGCGTTTATCAGACCTCGGAGATGGTCAATAAGGACGATACAAAGGTAACTATGTATGCCATTGTATATGACGCTGATAACCTGTCTAACACCGCCACATTGAAATATTGGTATTATACTAATGATTATATTGGAGAATATGGATATGCGTTCTGTTTTGAGGATGTGAACGGAAACGGTAATATCCATAGTGCAACTATTAACGGTGAATGCAATTTGGGATATAACTTCTTCCATTATATGAAAGATTTTGTAAAGTAACTACTAAAAAGTAGTTACTTTTTTTTTAAAAAAAAGTATAAACATATTTATAAAAACTGTTGCATATACTCTTAAAATGTGTTATACTATAAGAGAAGTTAAGAAATGATACAATCCAACCAAAAAGAGTTGGAATCAATGGAGGTAAATGACATGCAATTATTAGGAATGAGAGAAATGGAAACAAAAGTAAGAATGCTGACCTATGCTTTACGCAAAGAATTAGAAAAAGCAGGTTTGGACATGTACCCACTTGTTGATGTAACAGTTACTAGATGTTGTACTAGACGTTTTGGATTATGCCACTACAATACGAAATATGATTTTAAAAAAGGTAAAAGCGTAATTGACAGTTGCAATATTGTAATTTCAGACCTTTGTTTTCATAATACAGAGAATTGTTTGAGAGATACAATTTTGCACGAATTGGTACATACTGTAAAAGGTTGTCAAAATCACAGAACACCATTCCACAATACCGCAAGAAAAGTCATGAGATTGTTTCCTGATGCTCACATTGATACACATTGTAGCAAAGAGGAAAGTCAAAAATTAAGAGAATTTAACAAACAGGTTGGCAGGGTAAGAGTTGCAAAATACAAAGTGACTTGTAACAAGTGCGGTTGTAGTTGGGAATATAAACGCAAAACGAAACTTGTTACCGCATTGTTAGAAGGAAGAAAACATGGTTATCGTCACACAAAATGCGGTTGTCATGACTTTTCTTTGGAAATTTTGTAACCACAAGTTAGTACAAGACAGGGAATATTCCCTGTCTTTTTGTTATCCACAAAATTATCAACATATCCACAGTATATAAATTCCTAAATAATCAGAAAATTTAGGAATTTATCAAATTTGAAAAGCAAAAATTTTTCATAACATATTTGAAAAAGTGCTTGACTTTTGGCTAACAACTGATATAATAAATATTGTAAAGAGAAACCACAAGAATAAAATTGGAGGAATACAAAATGAACATTGAAACCATACAGACTATCAACACTTACGAGATTCCGAAGAATTTGAATGAAAACGAAATGCTTGATTATCTGAAAAATTTGATTAAAGAAAAACAGATTGTCGCATAAGAAAATTTAAAAAAGTGTTGACAAACAATATAAACTCTGATATAATATAATCAAGATAAAGGAAAGGAAAGTAAAAGAAGAGGGGAATTAAAGTTCAAACAAACAGAAGGGAGGAACTTACAATGACCGCCACAGGACAAGCGGTAACGCACCATATTCGTGACAGTGATAACTAACTGCTAAATCTGTCATAGAATATAGAGTTTAGCAGTTTTGCCGATTCGTAAATTACCTTTAAAAATTTGCGAATATAAAATTTGATTGGGCGTGGTTCGCTCATGGTATGCTAGGATAGCGGAAAGAACGAGGTTGAATGATGATTAGAGATAAGCCGTAATTGAATTTAATTTATTGTTAAGAATTTTAGGCTATTAAAAACAGGCAAGATTAACCTTGCCTGTTTTATTTATAAATTTATTTAACAAAAGTATTGACATACATATTTAAATATGATATTATAATGGTGTAAGGAAAAATGAATTATCTAATAGGAGGTAGTTGACAATGGATTATAACGTTTTAGAAGTAGTGTTAGAGGATTGGGAGGAAACCCATAACGGTTTTGACTTAAAAAGGGAAAAATCGTTTGTATCGGTTTTACCAAAATATGTTGATAGCATAATTTTGGAAATGTGGAATATCAAAGATGATATGGACACAGAAACTTTACTTCTCGATATTGCATGGGAAGTTGCTTGCAGGATTACAGATGAAGGTTTCGTAAACAACAAAAAGTTGTTGCATTTTATCATTAACAATTACTTGGACAATTTGATTAAAGACGAAGGTTATGAAGATGATGAAACTTTCAATGATACAATTAAACGTGCCATTGATTATGCTATGAGAGAATTGCTTTTTGGCTACGGTGTAATTAATTATTACACAAAACAACACCTTATTCGTTATTACAAGGAAAATATTGACGCTGATTTGATTAACTTCCCTCATGACGAAGTAGATGAAATCATGGAAAATGAAACAAATGGAGGTCATTGGGAGAACATCAAAGCAGTTTGTGATGAAATCATCAAGGATTGTTTTGAACCTCTTAAACGCAAGAGTATAACGTTTGAAATTGAATTACCTGCTAGTGCTGATGTAAATGACATTGTTGGTTATATTCGTGATAAGTTTGATGGCAACGTAACAATTAAATAAACCTTTTACAAAAGTGTTGCGTTTTTTATCAATCTATGATATACTGTAAATGTATTGGGGAGGGTAAAACCTCCCTTAGAAATGAAAATGAAAACGAATGGAGAGGTATTTATTATGGAAACGAATTTTGAAAAAGAATTAAAAAAAGCACTGTTCATGAATGGTCACAAAGCTATCGAAGATTTTCTTGGCTATGATAGTGATGATTATGATGTAAATGAGGATAGAGCCATTACAGAAAAACGTATAGATGATGTTATGGCACAAATGCCAATGGACGAACAAATGGAATTTTACGCAAAGTATGGCGAAACAAAAGTGCTTACGTTGGATTGTACCGCACTTATCAGCTATACGCAAAACGTTTGTGTTCCGAAAGACCTTACCAAAGAACAAGCCATTGATTTTATCAAAGACATTTTTATGGATTTATCAAGACCTTGCGATTTTGAATTTGTGCCTGAAAGCGATACAATTAACGAAGAATTGTCAGAATTCGATTCTTAAAAAAAGCATGGTAGAATTTTTCTACCATGCTTTTTTACTTCCATAATTGTCTGAACATTTAGGAATTTGTAGATAATATAAGGTTTAAAAATGAGCAAAAATTTTTTTCAAAATCTGTTATACATTGGCTGAACAAGAACTATAATTATAGTGTAAAAGAAAACACAATGGAGCAGGGTTAAAAATTTTAATCTTGTTGTGTTGAGTGGTTTTTTACTTGTTGAATGACTCCCTATAGTGCAAGTATGTAGTATAGAGAGCCATTGAACAATTTCTATCTTGAAATAAGATATACAAATTGCATATAGAAAAATCACACTAGGAATGAGCATAAAAACCTAGTATAAAAAAACCGTGTCCCAAAAATTGTAGGTTTACGAATAATTATCGTTCGTGTTAAAGACAATGTGAAAAACTTGAACCTTCACTGCTATGTTATAAGCCTATTGCCTGTGAGTATTGTTAAAAGTCAATGCCACGAATAGACAAAACTTTAATTGATTTGTGATATTCAAAACGTTATTAAATAACACATGAATACACATATTCCACTTGTCACGAATTGACATTAGGAATGAAAATTATCACAAATGGTTGGAGCAGGTCGGCAGTAGATTAAGAGGATAATATCCGCAGGTTATAACTCCGTCAACTATTAAGATACCCCATTCGTAGTGCCTATGGCAGGGATGACGGAAGGAAATGCCTATCCTGTTAAGTGATTCAGTGAAGTATTATATGGTTAAGCTACAATCGGACATATTTTCCTTCCGTTGGTAGAAACCTCATTGTGAATATATAATAGCAATATTGTATACTGACAATAAGGCTTGTACCCTCATTCTCTTACAAAGTAAGGGGAAAAGTATTTCCTATTGTGAAATACCACTTTCACTTGAAATACTTTGCAAACTATGCTGAAATGCTAACATTTATATATTTTGGAATATAATATTTTAGAATATAATATTTTGAAATATATTAGAGGAATGATTAAATATGATGGTATGGAGAGATAAAAAGAATAAAAGGGCAAATAGGCGTGAGCAAAGAAAACGTACTGAGTTTGACAGAAATTATCGTAAAAACTGTGGCGTTTTGCTTAGACGATATGCAAGTCGTGAAGAAGTAGAGCAAATGATAGCTGAAACTATGGCAAGAAGCAAGAGATAATCTTGCTTCTTTTATATTCCTAAATAATCTGAAAATTTAGGAATATGTTTTTTATTTCTTTTAAAAAAAGTATTGACATGATACAATATGTGTGATATACTTAACTCATAAAGCTAAAGATGTTTTCCAAAAGGAGGAAGTAAAAATGATTAACAAAGAGATTAAAGATTGGATTTTCAACAGACAAGTTGATATTAATGTAACAGTTTTTGATAAGATAAGGTCTGATGTTATTAACGAATGGAGTACGGATAGGGATTGTACTTTTGAAGGATTTGTCAAAACAAAAGCATATAACGTTATTTATAATACTATTGTCGATTCTGAAGAAACCGTAGATAAATATATTAAAACGTATATTTTTAAAGAACTTCTTTGGGATTATATTTGTGCGAACAATCAAGAATATAGCCCTATGATAGTTCTTTACTGCAATATCATTACAGAGGAATTTATGAAGTGGATGTCTACATTAAAAGATGAAATTTATCAAAACTTTGTAACCGATATTATAAAAAAACATTATACAAATTCTCTCAAGATTGAAATGGGTAGTGAATTGGATGAATTGCTTTCAATTTTCATTAAATGTGTGGGGAAAACCCATACATGTCGAGAAATTGACCATGATATTAAAGCGATTCTTAACCATCAAACTGTAAAACTTTCTTTCAAAGTTCCTAAAAACTTATCGGATGAAGAACTTGTCAAACATCTGACACTTCTTGTAAAGAACAAATGCTTTTTAACGGAAGGTTGAAAAAATAAGCAGGATGGCAATATATCCTGCTTATTTCAATTTATTTCTTATTTAGTGATAAGATAAATAAAAAGCGAGGTTTATATAAAATGGTTGATATTAAAAATAACAGTGAGTTAAAAGCCGATTTGGAAAGTTTTCTTTCAAATTATGTGTATTCTCTTGCCGAAGAAATTGAAAGTGGACAGGTAAGCATTGACTCCGTAGAAGATGGAATGGATAAGATTGGCGAATACATTGACGAAGGTATCAAAAAAGAAGAGCCTACAAATCATAATATGGGCGATATTCTTGCGTATTATTGCGAAGAAGATATGTCTGACGAAGAATTTGATAAATTCTTAAATAAGTACATTGATGAAATGTGTGATGTGTTGGATGATATTTATGGCGAAAATTACGCTAAATATGAACGTATGATTGGTAACGCTTTTGATGAACATAAAGAAAATGTTTCTGATGATGGTATTGCGAGTGAATATTCTCATGACCGATATAATGAATTGAATAGAGATTAACAATATGTGAGAGTGGAAATTCCCACTCTTTTTTTTATGTTTAAAAATTCCTAAACTTTCAGATAATTTAGGAATTTATTTGACACAGACGTTGTAAAAAAAAGTCATGACATATTTGAAAAAATACTTGCAAAACATTTCTTCCTATGATATAATAAAGACAGTTAAAAGAGAGTTCACAAAAGGAGGAACTGATTATGGATATGGAAAAATACTCAATTAGCAAGATGAATGGTAGTTATAGTGGTGGCGGTTGGGAAGGTAATAATTCCCATAAACACTTATATGGTGCAGAATTAGCAAAGGCAATTCGTGAAGAATTTAAAGCCAACAAAATAAAAGGTGTTACGGTTCGTTCTGAAACTTATAGCGGAGGTCAGAGTATTACAATTACACTTAGACCAAAAATGACGGATTTCATTCCTTTCGTTGACTATGAAGGGATTAAGATGGAAAATATCAATCCTTATCAATTTGGAAGTCGTGTAAAGGATTTGAATGGGAATTGGATTAGTATTGATGAAATGTATAATCTTCCTCGTGAAGAATACATTGCAATTTACAAACAAATGATTCTTGAATACTATGAGGAACATGTCAATACAGGCAAAAGTGGAACAAGCGTAAATGAACACAATTTTGATTTATACGATTTCTTTACTGAGGAATATCGCAATAAATTAAAAGCGATTAAAATGATTGTGGATAGTTTTAACTATGATGATAGCGATATTATGACGGATTATTTTTGTCGTGGATTCTATGACCACTATACATTGGTTTGTAATTTGTAATGAAGGTAAGGAGAATGATAAATATGAAATTGGACAATGTTTGTAACATTATCGTGCAGGACACTCGTGGAGAATCTATTTTGAAAATTGTTTCTATGTCGGCTGATAGTACAGAAGAAGAAATTGAAAAAGAAGTAAAGAAGGTACTTGAAGAATTTAAAGTATATTTGACCGATGAAGCATTTGAATATTTTATGGATGAAGGTTATGCGACTTTTGTAAATGATGAATTTGTATATTACACATTCTTCATTCATCATTCTGAATAACAGGAAGCAGGGAGAAATCCCTGTTTTTTCTTGGTTTAAATAAATTAAATTCCTAAATTGTCTGAAAGTTTAGGAATTTAATGATTTTTGAAATATGTGAAAAAAAATCATAACATACTTTAAAAAAATACTTGCAAAATACTCATATACGTGCTATACTATATACAGAAATGAGATAAGAGGTTCTACTAAAGGAGGAACAAAATTATGAAAAACGAAATGAAAATAAGCAAGATTACGGAGTTGCGACTTCTGAAACAATTTGCAAATTTGAAATTCTATGTAAATAGTCAAATCAATAATAATTATTACGTTGATTTCAATGAACTGATTCGTGGCGGTGCAATTGAGATTGATGTAGAAAAAGACAAATTCAGCGTTGGAAACTTTTTCTTGCTTCGAGATAAAAATGGAGGTATACACCTTTTCTTAGGTCACAAACCATTCAATTATCAAGGGCTTCATTCTAAAAAAGGCAAAAACATGAAAAAATATGTTGTAGAAAACAACATTGTGCAGGGATTTATGTTTAAAAAATCAATCCATGATTGCGCTAAAGTTCGCAGAGTTCGTCCTATGCTCAATTGGGAAAAATGCTCTAACGTACATCTTTTTATCGAAAAACGTTTGTCAGTTCGTCATGCAAGTGAAAAAGAAAAGGAAATTGTAGGTGTTGAGATTCGTAAATATAAACGAAACCATAGAGCATTTGATTATGAGGATGAATTGAAGTGGTGCAAAACAAATTTGAAAAATCGGTTAAGACAATACAAGGAAAATAAGGTTGAAAAAATTCCTCTTGATGTGATTTCCAATAGGGTTGCGGAAGTCATGAAAGATTATGCCGATTGTGCTACCAAAAATGATTTTTCTCTCATATTGAAAAAATATCCTTATTCAAAGTCTTTGAGTGCGCATGATTACATTGCTAATATTGCGGTTAAATACGGACGTATTGTTAATTTTGATGATATTGGCGTAAAATCACACCTTTGGGAAATGCTTAAAAAGCAATAATGATTTCAATTTGTAATAACAAGCAAGCCTACATAATATGTAGGCTTGCTATTGTATCTATTGGAGGATATATATGAGTTGTAAATTTTGTGATAAAACTAATGCAGATACAATCAAAGCAAGAATGTTTATTGATAGACCTAATGGAAAAACACTTATAGAGAAAGCAAATGCTTTTATTGACAGAACAGATAAAGGAGATACAAAATTGGTTATAGATGGTTTTTGGGTTGGGTTTGGCAATAAAGGTGATAGTATTGATAAAGTCGAATTTCATATCCGTTTTTGCCCTTTTTGTGGAAAGAAAATAGGAAGTTGATTTATTTGAAAATAGACTTGAAATCAACAAAAGAATATGTTATACTAAAGACAGTTAAAGAAGTTAATTATATTCCATAATAGGAGGAATTAAAAATGATGATTGTCAATTTACCTAAAGATAAAAAACACGTTGTAAAAGATGAAAAAGAAACACAGGAAATCTTAGATAGAATGGAACGCCTTTCAAAAATAGTGTCCTTATATAGAGAGGTTCGTAAATTCCTAAATGAAGTGGCTGATTCAGATGAACGTTTTAGTTTTTTCGACAGTCCTTCTATTGCCAACAACAAGACAATCTATATTCTTTGGGATAAAGAGGTCTTTGGAGAGTTCTATATAAAATTCAGAAGTGACGGAGATTCGATTGTTTTTATTCATGGCAATGCAGAATATTCTTATGAGTGGAAAGAATTGAAAAATAACCTGCCAAAATTAAAAGATTTGCTCATTGCGTATATTGCAGGATTTGATGAATTTGAAAAAATGATTAACTAAAAAACACTTGCAATATTGAGTAATCTATGATACACTATATATAGTGATAATTGAGTTCTTAAAAGGAGGAACAAATCATGAAGATTTATGACAATGGATGTTATATGTGGGAAAAAATTGTTCTTGGTATGGCTAGAGCAATGGTAAGTGAAGCAAAAACAATTTTGCAGGGAGAAAATGGCGATAGGTATAACGAAATTATTGATAAAATTGACGAAAACGCCATTGACAAAAATGCTTTGATTTTGCTTGTCAAAACGGCTACGGCATATTGCAAGGCAGGGCTTTTGAAGAATACCACAAATGAAGGTATGCAGGATGAAGGAGTTGACCTTTTCTTCGACCTTTATTTTGGCAATAATTATCATTTGTTGCGTGAAAACGATAGTGCCAATGAGTTCTATGAAAAATACCAAAGAATTTTTGAGAAATCACTTACTATTGGCGAATCCGTAGATGATGATATTCGAGTATTTTTTGAATGATAAATATGAGCAGGTAGGAAAATCCTACCTGCTTTTTTTGTACGCATTTCAGTTAAATTCCTAAATAGTCTGAATTTTTAGGAATTTAGCAAAGTAGTGAAACAAAAAAATGTTATATGTTAAAAAAAGATATTGACATACTTACATATATATGGTAATATAATGGTGTAAGAAGAAATAAGCACTCAATAGGAGGTCGTTTGAAATGGAATTGGATAGCATGAAAGTTCTCACTGTGATGAAAGAAGGTTCTTTGTATCGAAACTATGTTTATCCTGCTGATATTGCAGAAGATGATTTAGAAATGGAGGTGGCAAAAAAACTCGATGAATATGATGTAGACGATAGTTCGGATTTACTCTTTGACCTTATGGAAGATGGTTATATTTGTTATAACGATTTTGAGTTTTATTTGTCTGAAACAATTAAGGAAAATCCCAAAAAGGTACACATTAAACCGTTTACATTGGTTGGTGTTGATGGTAACGCATGGTTTATCATGGGATATGTGCAGAATGCTATGAGAACTGCAAAAATGAGCAATGATGAAATCAAAGAGTATCACGGTAATGCTACAAGTGGAGACTACAATCATTTGTTGTGTGTATCTATGGAAATGATTGATAAATGTAATAAAATGTTGGGGTTGTAAAAACAAGGGGAATTTTCCCCTTGTTTTTTTTGTTTACATATTGAACAAATTCCTAAATAGTTTGAAAATTTAGGTGCTTAACGAAAAAGAGGTCTGCCACGAATTGCTGACAAACTTCTTTTTCGTAAATGTAAAAATTTTTCTTGACATACATACATATATGTGGTAATATAATGGTGTAAGGGAAATTAAGGTTCTTGATTAGGAGGAACATAAAATGATTAAGGTAAACGGCTTTGCACTCAAAAACTTCACTACTTGCATGACTGATGATGGATTCTTTATGGACGGAATACTTACCTATAATGGAAAGAACGTTGTGAGTTTCCATGATGATGGTCGTGGTGGTGGAATGTATTTTAGAGATGGCAGTAAGAATGTTGGGGAATTGCAGGAAAGCATTCTCGCCACTTATAAAAAGCATGGATTGGATGATGATTCAGAATGGTTCGGTAAAGAATTTGCTATGGAATGTTTTATAAATGATATGGCAAATCTTTATGACTTGATTAAAAAGATGAAAAAGCGCAAATGCGTAGGGGACAGACCTATTGTGTATTCTATTCTGCGTGAACAGAAGGGAATGAATCGCAAACATCTTTCTTTTGTCGGCGTATACTTGAACGATAAATGTCCTGCTGATTATCCTAAAGTCGTTTCTCAGATTGAGGAAAGTGAAAATGGCAAGGTTGTTGGTTACGTGGACGATATTAAAAATCGTACCATCAATGCTGAAATTTTCAACATGGCTTGATGGAGGAATGAAAAGTGACGAATGAAAGAAAAGAAGAAATTAAAATGTTGCTTGATGAACATTTTGATAAAATCGGTGCAATTATTCCAACATTTAAGGAAACGTTGAAGGAAATTCTTAAAAACGCACCTACGGAACACGAAATTAAAGAAGTCAATGAAGGGAGACTCGTTGACCTGTATGCGGAATTACATTGCCTGTATGCAGAAATAACAAATGTTGTGGATGAATATAATGATGTAAAAGAATATAAAGACAAAAAATAAAAAAAAGGGAGAAAACTCCCTTTTTTTTCTTGTCGAAATTCTTAAATTGTCTGAACATTTATGAATTTGTATATTAAAAAAATGGTGGTTTTGTTTGCGTAAGAATAAAAATTTTTCTTGACATACATTGTATATTATGATACTATAGTATTGTAAGTTTTTAAGGAGGTGTGTGAAATGGCTAAGAATAAATTTGTTTCTTATGAGAAACTTTCCAAGAAGGAACAGAAGAAACGTAACGCGCAAAAGCGTGGTGATTGGGGACTAACCAAACCCATCACAAAGGTTGTACCTTCTAAGAAGGTTTATAACCGAAAAAAAGAGAAGTTTATTGCATAGCTTCTCTTTTTTTTCGAAATAACAAAAAAAATATCATAACATACTTGATTTTTTCAACTTATTGTGTTATACTAAGTGTGATGTGAGGGAGGACAAATATGATGGAAAAGATTCAAGAAATACTGTTAAAAGATGGTCGGAAAATATCATTATACAACAAAGAAGGTTTGATGGCGTATGGGTTTTCTACTCCACAAATAGATGCTTTGCCTTTTTGTGTGGATATAGAAAATGACGATTTACAAAATGCGTTTATCAAAACAAAAAGGTTAAATTTCTATAATATGATGGGTAAATACATTGGTATGATAGATAATGCACGGACAGGGTTTATGGAGCTTTTATCAGACATTAACACATATCATTTACAAGATTGTGTTGAAATGAAAAATAATTGCACCATGATAAAAGCTGAATTAATGACACGATTTAAATTCTAAAATACAAAATGCCCCATGCTAAACTGACATGGGGCGTTTAGAAAGGATAATAACAATGAGAATGATGAAGCCATTAGGCAAAAGAATGGAAAAATATGATTCTGAACGTAGGAAATTGATTAAAGAAATTTCAACAAGCAAATATATGAGGATTGAAGCAACTGCAAAACGAGAACCAAAGATTGTAAAGAACAACTTCATAAGACCTTATGTTTGCAAAGCCTGTGGACAGTTTTGTGAATGTATTCTTATTTCTCATGCAGAGCAACACGGATTTAAGACAAAGCAGGAATTTCTTGATAGTGGTTTGTTAGTACAAGTATGAACAATTTGAGGGAGTGGCAATAATTGAAGCACGATGTTAGTAAATGTGAAAGAAAAACAAAACGAGCAATATATGATGAAATTGAAAGGGAAAATCATCGGTTAAAAATCAAACGTCCTAGCTATAATGGCAATTATGTTTGCAAATTGTGTGGTCAGTATTGCGAATGTGTGCTAACAATCCATGCAGAGCAACATGGATATAAAACAAAAAAAGAATTCCTTGAAAGTGGTAATCTTGTAGCGGTTTGAGAATTGGGGGCATAATCCCCAATTCTTTTTTTGTTGTTTATACGCACTATCCCCAAATTCCTAAATAATCTGAAAATTTAGGAATTTGTCATAAGATAAAACTCTCCGCTTTTTGACATTTTTTCACAACGTGTAATGGCAAAATTTTTAAAAAAAAAAGATATTGACATACATACCAATGTATGATATTATAATAGTGTAAGCAAAAAACGTTTTCGGAGGTATAAAATCATGGTACACATTGTTATTGAAAGTTTGAACGATTTGGACGATACGACAAAAATTGTTGGTGTTTTCAACAACATTGAAAAGGCACAGGCTTGTTTTGAAAATTTGTTGAACAAATATGATGTAACAAATGAAGTCGAATATACAAATGCTTTGCAGGATTTGTATTACAGTGATGGTGGTGTGGAATTTCATGTGGAAAGTTGGGAGGTTGCTTAAAATGACATACAAGGAAAAATATTGCGCTTATATCCATAAGTCTTTCAAACAGATTTGGAAGGAGTTTGAAGATGTTCTTTTCGATGAAGTAAATGGAGAATTAATACTTTCCGAGGATTGGGAAATATACGATAAAGGTACATCAAGGGAATACATTTGGGCAAGCATGGAGGAAATTTTTGGTATCGTTATTGGAGAATATTTGTAAAATTCATCACAAAGATATATTAAAGAAGGTTTTGTAAGTGGTCGTAGTAAGATGGTTGGATGATACGTGGCAAGTACATAATACAACAGTTGAAGTAGATACCTTGTCAAAAGCAGAATGGAAAATTTGGCAAGAAAACAAAAACTGTATAAGCATTATGTTTTCAAAATTCAATTGACAAAAACCTCCCTATTTGATATAATTTCAATAGGGAGGTTTTTGTATGGTTTCTGATGAAGATATATTGAAATTTGTAAGTCTCAGCAGATTGATGATGTGCTTACCACAAAATCATGTTCAAAAAATGGTACATTGCTATTTGGCTTGTCAATGTGATAAATCTAATGAAAGTTGGAGTATACCAATAAAAGAAAAAGAACTCTCGACAAGGATGATAATTCATTTTTTACAAACAACTTGTTTTAAAGATATGTTACAATATGAATTGTTTTGGAAAATTGCAAGCATATTGACGAAGCGATTTTATCTTAAAGTGATGGAAATTAGTTTTGAACAAGCGGTGGAAAATATGAAAATGTTTTTGACACATTTTTCATCTTTGAATGTTCCACAAAATTGTCAAGTGAATTATGTATATCATTCTGACAAGCTAATTAAAACTTTAGAAAAACTTGAAAAAAATCATTGTATAAGAAGAATAACAGGACAGTTTAATACTTTAAATGAAATAAAAGAAATTATTGCAGACGTAAAAGCAGAAAGCAAAAACAATGAATTTGTTTGCACAAGCAATTTTTATTCAATAAATAACCAACTGCCATTAATAACTTTTTGGTATTTAATACCATTGAATCATGTATTTTCAAAATTATTAACTGTTGATACATTTTCCACTATATATAATATTGAAAATTTGAAAAAAATCAATTATACAACTATTACAGACTTTATCTATGCGTAAAAAAAAAGAGAAGGTTTATTCCTTCTCTTTTTTTTTACCGTTCTATTTATATCTTTAGGAGGTAAATTCCTAAACTGTCTGAAAATTTAGGAATTTGTACAAGGGGGGAGTTACCTTGCGACTTAACCATGAAAAAGTATCTTGCACCATTAAAAAAATACTTACAATAACTTAAAATATAATAACAAATGAAAATAAATTTTGTTGACTTGTATATGAAATTGTGGTAACATGATAATGTAAATGAAATTGAGTTAAGGAGAAATAATTATGCTTAAAGATACCATAAAATCTATGCTGACAAACAGAAGGGAAAGACTTGTCGGTGAAGCGAAAAAAGAAAAAGAAAACTTTGAAAATCAAATGAAAAGATTGAAAAGTCTAATGGTTTTGTTACAAGAAGATGTAGAAATTAGAAAAATGATTCATGAAGAAGGACTCGCATCTTATCTCGATGATTTTTTGTGGAATGCAAGGGATAATTCAATGGGATTTGCTCTTTATGCTAATAACAGTGAATTTCGTATTGGCGAAATCGTGCAAGATTTGAAATTTCTAGGTTTTTACAACGCAACATTACTCGTAGGCATTAACCCAACAGAGGAATCTTTTATCGTTGAAAGTTTTAACAGTCGAATGAGATATATTGATATAGACGAAGCTCCCCAATGTATGCAAACTTCTAATTTTTTGAAGCGTTTTTGTGATGATTTAGAAGCGTTTCACACAGATTTTCAAAAATATGTAAAATCAATTAAATGGGAAGAAATTGATTAAGAACAGGGATTTTCCTTGTTCTTTTTTTAATTGTTAGAATAAATTCCTAAAGATTCTGACTATTTAGAATTTCATATAGAAAGATAACAAAAAAATCTCATAACATACTTGACAAAACTCCTAAAAGTGATATAATGATTATAGTAAATGAAATTGAGTTATCTAATAGGAGGTAATTTATTATGACGAAGAATCTTATCAGCCCTGCAAGTGGTGCAAAGGTAGCTAATCAGTTTGAAGTGGTGGAAGGTAACAAAACAACCTTTGTATCTTACACAACGAAAATTGCAGAATTAGAAGGGGACAAAATTACGTTGGATAACAACGCATTGGATTATAGCCAAACTACTTCTAAATGGTTATATCACTTCTTGCGTACTCATTTGGGTGGTAATTTTAATCGTTCAATCATTTTGAGAAAGATTAAGGCAGGTAAAATTGCTACTGCAAATCTTAACTGAACAAATAAGATGGATAATTTTTAATAAAAATATTGGGAGGAATTGAAAATGACGAAAGAACATTTAGAGGAACTTATCAACGGAGTAATTAACCATATTGCGGTTGCCAATTCTGTTAGTGAACAGATTGAAGAACTTGACCGAATGGGCTTTACGAAAGATGATTTGCTTTACTTTGGCTATTCCAAAGAAGATTTAAAAGACCATTTTTCCGAAACTTTTCTATCGTTGTTTAAAGAATTGTATGACGATACAGGCATTATTTGTGATGAAAATATGGATTTGTCACGATTGCTTCCTAGCAATGCAATGGATATTGCCATTAAAGTGGTAGAAGAATATGGCTACAATACGAATTATGAGGATTTTACATGGGACAAAGTGCTTGATATGTGTAATGATATTGCTTGTGAGATTTGCAAAATTGACTTGGCAGATACAAGAAAATGGAATGATATTTCAGAAGTTATGATGAAATACTTCTTTACTGATTATATAGATTCTCATGGTTATGATAAAAACCAAACTATGCAAATGGTTATTGGGGAATGTTATCACGAAGCTATTGCCAATCTTTGCACAGAACCTTCTGTTTTAGAATATTTTAAAAGAGTGTGATACATAAAGGCAGGGAACAAAATACCCTGCCTTTATATTTATTTAAAATAAAAAAAATCCCATAACATACTTGACAAAACTCTTAAAAGTGATATAATGATTATAGTAAATGAAATTGTGTTATCTAATAGGAGGTAATTCATTATGGCAAAGAAAATTATTTGGACAAGTGAAATTAATATGGAAGATTGGAAAGAATTTTTAGAAGAAGAATATCCTAAAATAAAAGATAAAAACGAACAATATGACCTTGTTCGTGATTATATCATTCGTAATTTAGAAGATGAACGTCAAAATCTTAACATTCCTACCAATGGAAGAATCCTTATGATTGCAGATTTGGGTTTGTGGGATGGGCGTAGAAGTGGCTATATGATTATTGATAAACGAAACATCAATGCCATTCTTACAAATTACTATGAAGGAGAGACTGAATATTACTCTGATGGGTGGAATATCAAAGGGGTTTGGAAGCATCATGACGGTACGAATTATTACGAATTTCGTGAAATTCGTGAAGGTAAGCACATTGATAACCTTTTAAATCGTTTGTATTGTGGAAAACCTGTTAATCGCAAGATGATTAACTATTACACAAAATCAATTGCACCACAGGTAAATGCAGTATATGGTTGGTAAAAAAAAGCAGGGAAACCTGCTTTTTTTTGTAATTATTCTTTGGCAAATTCCTAAACTTTCAGACTATTTAGGAATTTGCCAAGGAAATCTAAAATTGCTTATTTCCTCCAATAAGTATCGTAAAATGATATTTATTGGAGGAAATAGGCATATTTTTTAAAAAAGTTTCATATCATACTTGACATATATACATATATATGGTAATATAATATTGTAAATGAAATTAAGCTATCCAACAGGAGGTAATCAAAAATGGAAATGACAAAAACCAATTTGAAAAAGTTTCGTGCTGATTTCGCTAAAGCAGTGAAAGTCCTTGAAAAAAGTTATGGTGTAAAGTTGGAATTGGGTTCGATTTCGTATTCTGAAAACAACTTTACCACAAGACTGACTGTTACCAATGGCGGTGATAACAGTGAGGTGGAAAAGACAAAATTTGAATGTGCAATTATCAATTTTTCTATGTATGGACTGACAAAAACTGATTATCGTAAAGAGTTTAAAGGAAAAGATGGAAAAACGTATCGGCTTGTAGGTGTAAAACCTAGAGCACGGAAAAACCCTTTTGTTATTGAGACAGTTGGCGGTACACGTTATACTTGTGCGCCTGAATTTTTGGGATTGGAAATGAATTTCAAAGGTTGGACTGTTACAGAACACAAAGCTGATGGCTCAATGAATACAATTAATCTTTAATGACAGTAAAAGCAAGGTAAAATTTTGCCTTGCTTTTTTTGATATGATAAATTTAAAAAAACTGTTGACATACATATACAAATATGGTAATATAATATTGTAAATGAAATTAAACTATCCAATAGGAGGTAATTAAAATGAGTAGAGAAGCAAATGTAGAATTTAACGTTGAAGATACGGAAGCGGTTGTTGAATGGTTTACTACTTTTTGTTGCATTGCCGAGGTGCACAACGATAATTTATGGATTTACGTTGATTGGGGAGAAACGGTCAAAGACACTTTGGAAAAATTTATCAAAGATAATCCTACTATTGCAATAGATGTATTTGTAGACCAAGATGAAGCAGGTTATAGTGAGGATTGTCAAACAGATTATTACGTTCGCAATGGTAAAATCATTACTGTTGACGATAACAATACTACAATTTCCTTAGATAAATTGTCTAAAATGACAAGCAGTGAAATTAGAGATTGTATCGCAAATTATAAAGCCTTAATGGAGTCAATTAAGCCATTAGAAGAATGTGTTAAGGGGGATAAATAATTATGGATAGCAAAAAACATAAAATCAACATTACGAATTTACTTCTTCGCTTGAAAAAGGAACAAAAGAAAAACAATTTGGAGTATATTGACTTGTACGATTGTATTTTTGAACATGATGTTGAACACATGGTAGAAGTTTTGCGAGAAATGGGAGAAAAGAAATTCTTGATTTCAGTCAAGCAAACAAATGTGGTTGACATTATTGCGATGTTTGAAAAACAGGGATTTAAACTGATTGGTGTTGTCGAAGTCACTGATTGCTATGGTCATTATGAATATGATGAAAATGGCAATTCAAAATTATCCACTAAAAACGCTTTTTTGATGGAAGTTCGATAATGAAAAGACAGGGAAATTTCCCTGTCTTTTTGTTTACTATCATATTTATTAAATTCCTAAACAATCTGAAAATTTGGGAATTTAATAAATTGCGAGATTGGTAGGAATATATTTTTCAAAAAAAAAGTATTGACATGCATGGTTATTTATGATACAATGATATTGTAAATAAGAAATGGTTACTTTGAAAGGAAAGTGATTATAATGGAAATTATGGAAATTTTGAATGCTGATATTTACGCTATTGGTGATGTAGAAAAACTTAACTCTATGCTTGATGTTTTACAACAGGCAGAAACCGACAAGTACAATAGCTTTGAGGATTTTGTAGAAAATCTTGACACAAAAGATAAAGCAAGGTTGTATCAGTCTTATGCGGAAGCAACAAATAATGAAACGTTTTACACCATGGATATGATTGATGAAGTGATGTGCGATTTGCCTTTTTCTGAAGCAATTCGCAAGATTGATAAACAGAAGTTTGATATTGACCATGAAATCTTTTGGTATGACCGTTTTGGTGATATTGTAAGTGGTTCTATTGATGAATTTGTAGAGGAAAATTTCTATACGACTGATATTGTGCAGTGGTTAGAGCGTTGTGACTATGAAGATGGTTGCGGTGTGATTAGTGACTTTGTTGACGAATTGACCGCTATTACAGAGAAAATTGATGAAGTGCAGGAGCAGTTAGAAGAAATTGGATAAAATATGGCAGGGAGTAAAATCCCTGCCTTTTTGTTTTACTTGCTTTCGATAAATTCATATATTGTCTTATATACGTGGTAGGTAAAAACATATTTAAAAAAAAGTATTGATATATATGGTTATTTATGGTACAATGATATTGTAAATGAGAGATGGTTACTATGAAATGAAAGGTGTGGTAATTATGTTATGCGCTAGATGTGGGCGAGAAAAAGGCATAAAAGAATTTGAAGATGAACTACTTTGCTCTCATTGCTTTGATATTAGAATTAAAGCACATAGAATCCTAGAATTTGCCTGTGGTGATAAATTCAGTTATAAAGATAGACTAGCAATAGAAAGATTAATAGAAAAATATGAAAAATAAGAGGAAACCTTTTCCTCTTATTTTATCGAGGATTGTATTGACAATGCTATACAAGTATATTGTTTGTTTACAATAAAGTAAATTCCTAAATTTTCAAACTATTTAGGAATTTATTGAAAGAGGTTTATCACGAATTGTTGACAAACCTTTTTTAACAAAATGTAAAAATTTTTCTTGACATACATACATGTATATGATAATATAATAGTGCAAATGAAATTTAGTTATCTAATAGGAGGTAGTGAAATGTATGAAAGTAAAATAATTTTGATGGATAAACTCACGGATAAGCAAATCGAATTTAAGGTAAATGCTCATGGTGATATTGAGATTTTGCCAATCAAAAATGAAAATTCTTCCGTTACATTATGTCAAATTACATTTACTCCTATGCTTGTTAAAATCAAAGGGAAGCGAAAAGAATGGCAAATTGAAGCGGATGGCGAACGTCTTGAAAAAGTGTTCGACGAATTTGTTTCTTTCATATTCTATAATGAATATACAAAAGATATGTCAGCAATTGTGGATGTTTGGATAGAAAAATGTACGGAAAAGCATACATGCCCTATTTGTGGTAAAAAAATTCCTGTATTGTCAACAGAATGGTATGATGTAGTAAATATCAATGATGGAAATGATGTTTACGATAGTGTTTGTGAAGATTGTGTTGAAGCTAATAGTGCCTTTGATATTTACAAAAAAACAGGCGGTATTTTGTTTGATGATTTCGATACAGAGATTGGGTATGATATTCGTACTTTTGTAAAACTCAAACAAAAATTAGAAGCAACTAAAAAATAAGTATTGACATATTGTTGTTTTTTTGATATAATAAGTATATCAAATAGAAAAACATGTATTCAGTAGGAGGTAAAAAAAATGAATAAGACTGATAAGGTGTATGATATTGAATGGGACGTTGACTTTGATGGAGTTATCAATACCATTATGGAATGGACTCCACAGAGCGTGGCAGAAGTGCTGAATAACATTTCTGAAAAAGAATGGATGGCAATGAACGACAAAGAAAAAAGCGATTTTGTTTTTGATAGTGTATACTATAATGGGGAAACCAATCATGAATTAGTTGCAAACATTATGGATTTGCCGAGAGAAGTTGAACTCCCCTTTACGGTAAACAAGACGAATCCAAATTGGGTTGATGATGTTGCAGACTATTTGAGCGATGAATATGAGTTCACCGTAGGTGGTTTCAAATTGAAAGATTGACTAAGAGAGGATTGATATATATGTTCGCCATTATGAATACTATTCGTGATAATCAGCAATTTTCAAAAACAGTTGCTATCTTTGAGACTGAGGAACAGGCAAATAAGAAATTTGAAGAACTTGTAAGCAATACTTATGACGATTTTGGATTCCCTTCTGAGGAACTTGACTTTTCGCAAACTGTAAACGAAAAAGACGGAGGTTGCTTCGTATTTGTAGCTACTGAAAAATCTTATCGTAATGCTATCCTTGAAAAGGGTTCGGACTTTGGTCAGTATATCACCAAAACAGAATATCAGATGGGTAAATTTATCTAAAGCAAAACAGGGAGAAATCCCTGTTTTTTTTGCTTGTAATGTTTTAACAAATTCCTAAATTTTCAAACTATTTAGGAATTTGTTAAATATGGTGGTAAAAACTTTTATAAAAAATCAAAAATAAGTATTGACATACAAGTAGATATTTGATATAATGAATTACAGATAAGGAAGAACGTATCAATAAAAGGAGAGATATTTTATGACTAACTATCCAAAACTTAAAGATATGACTAAAAAAGATTGGCTAACTCTTATCAATGATGGCGTTGCCAAAGGTCTTGTTAAAGTTGTTGATTCTGATAATTTAGATAAGGAATACGGAACGCAAGGTATTGTTTGTAATATTGGTGATAATGCGTTTTATTGTTTTGAAAAAGCTGACGAATATGACAATGCAAATGGTAATGGTTTAGAACAGTTTATGAAGGATTTTTCGCAAGAAGAAATCAATGAACAAATTGTAGACCAACTTCTCGCTATGCAAGAAGAATATGTAGCCAACTTCGAAAACAATGGAGATAAAGAAATTTATGGTGAATTTGAACCAGAATACTCTTATTATTACTATCATCTTATAGACAATATGTAAATTTCAAAATAACAAAAAATAACAAAATGATGGGAAGCAGGGAGAAATCTCTGTTTTCTTTTTGTTCTACATCTAACAAATTCCTAAATAATTTGAAAATTTAGGAATTTGTTAAAAGGGAAGTTATTACCAAACTTGGTAAAGAATTTTCTTTTGTTAATGTAAAAGTTTTTCTTGACATACACACAAAATTATGATATTATAATAGTGTAAAAGTGGTTCTGAATAAAAATTTGGAGGGAATAATAATGTATAAAAATCATTTAAAACTTGCAGAAATATTGATGATTAATTCTATTCCGTTTAAGGTTTCTGAAAAATGTCAGTTTGAAATTGAAATGAATGATGGTAAATTTGAGATTCTAATTAATTCTGTTGTTGTCACAATGATAGACAAGAATAAAGATAGAACGTGGTATTTTGAAACGGATAGCGACAAAATTGAGGAAATGTATAAGGCATTTATTCTATATATGTTGCATTATCATTCAAATATGGCTATCAAAATGATGAATGATTACATTGATAATAATTGTAAAAAACATCGTTGTCCTATTTGCGAAGATTGTCTTGATGAACCTTCTGTTGTAGATATTTATAAAAAAACAGGCGGTATTTATGGGTTGTTTTAGTAAGAAAAATTAATTTTAAGTATTGACATACAAATGAAAGTGTGTTAATATAGAAGCATGAACAAAGTGTTTATCTAATAGGAGGTAATGAATTATGGGTCAGTATTATTATCCTGTCGTAGGGAATGCAGAAGGTAAGGACATTACGGTATTTGACCGTAGTGTGAATGGTGAGTACACTATGGCAAAACTTATGGAGCATTCGTGGTGGAAAAATGACTGTATGATGAATATGGTTAAATTGCTTGTTCACAATCCTGTACGTTTGGCTTGGGTTGGTGACTATGCAGAGCAGGACGATTTCGCAGAACCATTTGCAAGTGAACGAAATATCCCTAGTGATGTAGAACTTCCTAACGTTGAATATGTTTGGGAAGATGATACAGAAAAATACGGTTTTATCGGTAAAGGTGTTTCTTTGTATGGCAAATTCCTTGTAAACCATGATAAGAAAATGTACTTCAATTGTACGAAATGGTATAATTTGGCAAAGAAACAAAGTGGTAATTGGTGGGTTGTTCACCCTCTTTCCTTGCTTACCGCAGTAGGCAATGACCGTGGAGGTGGAGATTATCACGAAGGACACCTTAACTTTGATATGGTTGGCATTTGGGCTTGGAATTTGTTGAGCGTTGAAACCAAAGATACAATTCCTGCCGATTATGAAGAAATTACAGAATTGCAGGATATAATCTTTGCAGAATAAAAAAAGCAAATCCCCATCAAAAGATGGGGATTTTTTAGGTTTTAAGAAAAAAATATCTTGACATATAAACATATTTTTGTTATACTGTTTATAGAAAATGAATTACATAATAGGAGGTAAAATGATGATTAATGATGTAATGTGGCGGTTTTGTGAAACATTAGGGGAACAGTTTGCAATAGTTGAACTAAATCCTAATCGAAAAGAATCGGAATATTTTAATCGACTTGTGGCTGATTATAACAATTACAAAAGAACTGCCACAAAAGAAGATATTGAGCAATGCGAAGTTGTGATTGAACGTTCTCGCTGTAAGTTTCTTAATGAATGTCTTAGCGTTGGGGAATGAATCAAAAAAGGTTATATTTTGAAATGAAGAAAACAGGGATTTCTCCCTGTTTTTCTGTTTCTGCATTTATTAAATTCCTAAATTTTCAAACTATTTAGGAATTTATCGAAAAAGAGGTCTGTCACGAATAATTGATAAGGTTCTTTTTTGTAAAATGCAAAACTTTTTATTTTATGAAGTTTTTTTATAAAATACAAAAAAAACGTATTGACATATACTGCAAAATAGTGTAATATATTAAGTGTCGAAGGGATAATCCCTTAGTTAATCAGTTATCCAATAGGAGGTAATAATTATGAAAAAGTATAACAACGAAGCATTGAATGTTGCAAAACTCACAAAGTTTGAGGTGGCTTTCCTTACTGCTATGGCAGAAGAAGCACAAAGAGTGTATAACGATACCAAAAATGACAGAATGGAACTTAGTGATGTAGCCAAGAATTTGATTGATGTAATTAAATTCGATATGTTCTGCATTGATGAAGATGTTGCCAATTATTATATTGGCATTGCAAAACAGATTGAAAAAATCTTTGCAAATCAAATCAACACCATGACCGAAAGCGTTGTCGCAGAGGATATTATTTGTGATATGTTTTGGGACACGGATTACACAAATTATAATATGGGTTGGACAAAAGAACAGGAGGAATTTGTAAAGAGCAAACCACTTACAATTCCTATCATTGATTTCGTTAACGGAAGCGTTCGTATTTACGGTTAATGGCATTTCAACGCCACTTGTAAAAAAGTAGCAAGTGGCGTTACTCTAAATGTTAATTTGTAATATGATATATTTAAGGAGTGAAGAATTATGTTGAAAAATATTATTGCGTGGACAGGTGTATTTTTTGCTACTGTTTTAGGTGTACTGATTGGGGTATTTTTAAAGGCGTTGCCTTGGATTGCAGTAATTGGATTTTGTTATTGGTTGTTCTTTATGTGAAAAAAAGGAAGGTTTATCCTTCCTTTTTTTTATGCTATTTTTTATATTTAAATTCCTAAATAGTTTGAAAATTTTAGGAATTTAAAATGAAGTTTTTGCAAAATAACTTTAAAAATAGTATTGACAAACACACTAAAATATAGTACAATATTTATAAATCAAGAAAACATAGTTACTTATAAGGAGGTAACAAAAAATGATTAGTTATGAATTGTTCAAAAAAATCCACAAGCAAATTACAATCGGTCATAGAGCATTACAAAAAGCACTTGTGACAAAGCGTTACAAAATAAACACCAATGAACTTGGTATGCGAGAAAACATCACGGAAGTGCTTGATATAGAAAACGAAAACTATAAAGACAATGATACCACCATTTATGTCTTTATGGATAAACATGGATGGCTTGAAGTTTTTCTTGGCAATAAACCTTTGTCAACTATCATCAGTGCAAAACGTGGAAAGAACGTTCGCAAATACATTGTGGAAAATAATATTTGTCGTGTTTTTAAAACAATAAAAGGCGTTCGTTTTTTTGTAGAACCTAGACGAGATTCTAGCGATAGTGAGTACATTCGATATTCTCATATTCATCACAATGGTTATAACCATGACTTGCGTAACGCAGATACCGAAAAAAAACGAAATGAAATTTATTTAAAGATTAGTAAAGATAAGCGTGAGCGTAGAGAATATGAGCGATATACAAAATATCGCGATATACGATATGGATTATATAATCGACTGGAAAAATACAAACAAAGCAAGGTTGAAAATGTATCGGACGAAAATATTAGATTAAAAATGAGTGCTTTTTTCAGTCTGTATGCGAATTGCGTTGCACAGAACGATTATACAACTATTCGTGACAATTTTGGCAAATATATGTCAAATTTTGATAACGAATTTGATTGGTGTAGAAAAACTGTTGAACGTTTTAATGAATACACTAAATATCCAAACGATTTGCAAAATAAGGTAAAACTTATTGAAATGTTACAGATTGAGCATTGATATTTTCCCCCACTTCTTAAAGTGGGGGATTTTCTATTTCTTTTTTTTGTATCTTACACAGACTCCATAATAATCAGACAATTTAGGAATTTGTCAAATCACAAAAAGAAAAATCATAACATGCGTGAAAAAAGTGCTTGCAATATTTTGTGACTTATGGTATAGTATATATAGTGAATGAAATAAGTAGGTTCTTAGAAGGAGGAACTAATCATGAAGAATTTTTATTTGAGCGAAAAGGATTATACAGATATGGTAAATAGCTCTTACGTGAAAGAGTATCTTAATCCACAGTTTGATTTCTACAATTCCGCTGAACATATCAAGGAAAAATTGGAAAATGGCGAATTTGTCGTAAGAGATGGCGTTGTATATCACGTATATCACAATCCTACTGAATACAAAGTATCTCAATACGATATAGCACAGTTTGCACGTTTCCTTGGCTATCCTGTTGATTTACCAAAGCATAAGCAGGTGCGTGATAAAGACGTTCGAGATATGATTGCTAAAATGAGGGAACATGATGAACACATTTCAGCCGAAGAACGTTTCGAAATGGAATGTGCGTTTGGTAAAGGTACAACTGTTGTAAATATCATTACAGGCAAAACGATTCAGTTATAATGTGAGGGAGGATTTACCTCCCCACTTAGGGGGAATATAATATGTTGTATGAAGAAATGAATAAAGTAAACGAACTTATTGAACAGGCTCGTGAATTAGATAATTTTATTTCTAGTCTTGATGATGCCATGAAAGCAGAAAAAAGGGTAATTGTTCACTTTGAAGGTAAACAGTATAATCAATGTATCAATTATCCTATAAAAGAACTTAACTTAGAGTGTGTACAGTTTATTCGGTCTGTATATTATAAAAAATTGGAAGAACTTGATAAAAAAATCAAAAAAGAAATGAAATCTATTGCAGAAAACATGGATGGTTATTGAAAACAGGGGGGAGAAATCCCCCATTTTTGTTTCTGAAGTCATTAACAAATTCCTAAATAGTCTGAAAGTTTAGGAATTTGTTGTATATATTCTTGCGATAAAAAATAACAAAAAAAATAAAAAATGTATTGACATATACTTAAAAATAGTGTAATATATAAATTGTCAAAGGGAGTTACCCAATAAGAGATAACTGTAACCGACAAGGAGGAAAAACCGATGAAAACTGTAAATGATGTAATTATGAGTAAAGATTCCGAAAGAAAAATTGAACTTTTGAAAATTCGTGCTAATGCTAGAGCAGAACGCAATGCAAAAGTACGTGAGTATGCAAAAATGCTTGTTGGTGGTGCTATTGGTGCTATCGGCTTGTATGTCACCGCTATTGGCTTGTATGTTATTCATTGATAGGAGGTAATTAAAATGGCACATAATATTGAATATGCTCATTATGAAGAAAATGTAAACAAAATGGAAGTGCAGGCTGAATGGGACGATTATGTAAGTCGTGAAGATTGGCAAGAAGGTTGTAGCGGTTTACCTAATAAAATACGTTGGATAAATCATGTTTGCGATTCTAACGAACAGGCAGAAGAATATATTCGTAATCATGATAAAGGTTGGTATGACCAATTAGCAGTAAAATATAGAACCACTGTAACGCCCACAACTCAGACCTACAAGAAACTTGTAGCTAGGAGACAGGAAATCAGCAACACCTTAAACGAACGTGAGCACAAAATTCACTATTCGGCAGAGAATACAAAATCAGAATATGTGGCTTGCAAATGTTGCGGTTCACGCCTTGCAACAAAATATATCCGTTCTAACACCTGCCCTTTGTGCAAAGCAGACCTTCGCCCTGCTAGTGCATTAAATGCTATTGAAACATCAAAGAAAATGTTGAGGGGTATTGATAAAAAGATTAAAGAACTTGAAGTTAAGGCAAGTAAAAAAGCAAAAATTGCATGGCTTGTGAAAATTGAATATCACACCTAAATAGAAAAGGGGAGAAATCCCCTTTTTTTAATATATTTTAAAAAAAGTATTGACATATATGGTAAACAATAGTATAATGTAATTAAAGATAAGGAACTAACGGATAGAAGTTGGAGGTAAAAAATCATGGACACGAAAAAAATTATGCAGGTAGAAAAAAACATCATCAAAATTATGGAAGAAAAGAAAATCTATGGTGGCGAAGTGTATTGCGACGATTCCCTGCCTGTTGTGTTTGTTGAAATTGAAGGGGATTGGAAACATGAACACCTTTTCTTGGATAATCTTCTAAAAAAACATGGGTACGTTCCCATGAACAAAGAAATCCTTTCAAGTGATGGTGGGGATTGGTATACCGCAAAACACGCTTTCATTATTCCTAACGAAAGTTTGGTACAAATCTAAAAGGAAGGGGAAATTTCCCCTTCCTTTTTTTTATTAAGAGTTTTTTTGCAGTTTGAAGTAACCCAATTTCTATTAAGATAAATTCCTAAATTTTCAAACTATTTAGGAATTTATCTTACTTGACAAGTTTACATTTTTGGGGTATAATTAATGTAAATACAAAGGGAGGTTTTTGCTATGCACTTGAAAAAGAGCCAAAACAAAATTTTTGAAGAAATGGATATTCTCGAAGAACAGTTACAAGAGGATATTCTTCCAAATCTCTCTAAGCCTGATAAGGTTAGGCTATTAAACAAGTTCCATGAAGAAATCGGCATTGAAAGAGTAAATGAACTCGATGAAGATTTGTTCATGAGTTGTGTGTTTTTGCTTGCTGAATGCTTGCACAACAATGATTATATCTGCGATGAATTAAAATCAAAGAAATACCACAGGTGGGAGCATAAGCATAACAAGCTATTTCAGCAATGTTATGAAATGGAAACCGCCATGTATTATCAAGGTTAATCCTTGTGACAAAGAGGGGTAAATTCCCCTTTTTGTTTTACAAAATATTGAAAAAAAGTATTGACATATACACAGATATGTGGTAATATATAATCAATGAAAGGGGAGATATATATGAAAACACTTAGAATTTCAGTAACAGGCATTGTGGACATTCCAGTGCCTAAAGAACTTGAAAATGAGGATATTGATACCGTTTGGGAGAAAATGCAGGATGAAGTGTCAGGCATTAATTGCGGAGACTTATATTCCATTGATAGTGAGCCTTTGGATTTGGACGAGGAGTGAATAATTGCGATAAGGAAGGGGTTTTCCCTTCCTTTGAATTATGTTTGAATAAAGGATAAGACAGAAAAATTTGCCTTTGCACTTGTATTATAGGGGGAGAGAAATGATTAAACTATTAATCAATATGGGGACACCTAAAATCGTAGCAGTAATAATGATTTGTTCTGCCATATTATATGGTTGTTTAATGCGATTTATTCCACAAGATTTTCAAGCACTTTATGTTTTTCTTGGTTTGTTTTTTGTACCATTTTATGTTGCAATAATAGCTATATTAGTAGCTATTGTTAAGTTAAAATATTCATAATGGAGGTAATTAAAATGAAATGTGTAATTTGTGGTAAGGAAATAAAAAAAAGTATGTATATGAATGCGGTTCTTTGCAGTGATAAGTGTTTTTCTAAGCACTTTTGGCAGGAAACTCTTGACGATAATGCTATTATCATCAATGGAAAATGTTATCATATAGGAGATGAAAACGATACAGGTTATTTCCGTGGCTTTGGCGGTGCTAAATATACCATTAAAAAACATGATGGAACAATCATAGAAACGACAAATCTTTGGCTGAATGGCATTATCCCTAAAGAACTTTATAAAGGCGATAACGCTGAATTTGTTTGGGATTATAAATAATTGGAGGGTAAAAATGAATAACGATACACTAAAACGAAAAAACCTTATATGGCTTGATGGTGGCGAAGTTAAGAGTGTTGATTTTGGCTATGATTGGCATACAAATGTCAAACCGCAAGCATTCATTAAAGCGGAGTCTGAGGTAGAAGTTGATAACAAGGCAGTTATTTACGACAGAAAACGCGATGGAGAAAAACACAGAAGTATATTGGATTGAGGATAAAAGCAGGGAAAAATAACCCCTGCTTTTTGTTTATTTACAATAAGGTAAATTCCTAAATAATCAGACAATTTAGGAATTTATATAAAGAATACAATAAAAAGTAACGACATACAAATAAAAAACTTGAATTCTTTTGCGAAAGATGTTACAATATAGGTAAAGAAAAATACATAACAGGAGGTAATTAAAATGACTAAAAACATTAATGTTCGAGGATTAAGAGAAATATTAAGGAAGTTTGATGAAGATGGCTACCATGTGCAAGCTACTCATTGGTCTATTGGTAGAGGTGGATATGACCTTCAATGGGAATTATATTATGACGGAATCCCTGTTGTTGATTGTGTAGATGATGAAATTTCGAATCTTTGTTTATCAGAAAAAGATTTCAAACGAATAGCAAAAATCATTCGTGAGGAATATTCCATACGCTAAAAAAATCTTAAAATTTTTCAAAATAAGTATTGACATGCACGCAGAACAATGGTATAATATAATTAAAGATAAGGGATAAAACAAATCCCACAAAGTGTGTTTTAACCAATAGGAGGTAGTCAAAATGAACAAGAACTCAAAGACCATCAAAGTTGCCAACATGAGCAAGGACGAATTTCGTAAACTGATTCAGACTTTGCAGGAAGTCGCCCATTTCAGCAAATAACAATCAAAAGGGAGGTAATTAAAATGAAGGTTCAATACATTAACAAAAATTGGAATACCATCAATTATCGTTACCGCCGTATCAAAGCAATTCTTAAAGCAACGTTGCTGACGAAAACAGTTACCGCTTGATTGAAAGGGGAGGAAATTCCTCCCTTTTTTATTTTAATCAGTATGCGATATTTTTTAAAAAAAGTATTGACATATATATATAATTATGATATTATAATAATGTAAACAAAAACAAATACCCAATAGGAGGTAATTGAAATGAAATGTGTAGTTTGCGGAAAAGAAATTAAAGAATCCATGTTTAGTGATGATGTTATTTGTAGCCATGATTGCTTTACCAAGCACTTTTGGGAAAAAACGCTTGATAAAAAAGCCATTATCATTAATGGAGAATGTTACCATATCGGTGAGGAAAGTGGTAGATATTGTGGCGTTGGTGGTGCTAAATATACCATTAAAAAGCATAATGGAAAAATCGTAGAAACAACGCATCTTTGGCAAAGCGGAACTATCCCTAAAGAATTCTATAAAGGGGATAATGCTGAATTTGTTTGGAATCGTAAATAATTGGAGGGAAACAAAATGAGAATCAAACATTGGCAGGGATATGGAATTATCAACGCTTTTCGTATTAAAGATAGGTCAGCTACACTTCATATTCAAGTAAAGGGAAATCATGAATATGGTATTGAATGTCCTACGCATATTGTTTATGATTGGCTTGTTCGTAGATTTGACAAAAGTTTTGACAGTCAATCAGAATGGGAGAAACGTTATCCAAAGATTGAAACGAAAAGCAGTTATGATTATGAAAAGCATGAAGATGTTTGCGATTATTACTTTTACTATTGAAAAGTTATCAATCAAGAACTAACTGAGTTTAACACAAGCAGGGAAAACAATCCCTGCTTATTGTTTATTCACAAGAAAGTAAATTCCTAAACTTTCAGACTATTTAGGAATTTGTATAAAAAACATTCTCAAAAAAAAGTATTGACATATATATACCGTTCTGTTATAATAGAATCATAGAGAAAAGATAACGAATAGATGTTATGGAGGTATTTATCATGAAAATCACTCGTTCAGAAATCAAAACCGAAGTTAGCTATGAGGTTCGTTTTTTTGTTGATAAAAACGGTGGCTATGGTTTCCCTTGTGATGAATATGGGAACATTTTGAAAGATGAAATGACTAAGCAGGCTATCGAAAACTATGAATGGTGTCTGAGTAGGGAAGAAGAATTTCCTTACCTTTTCAATGATGTTGTGAAAAAAACGCATACTTACCGTGAACCTGCTCATGGCACTTGCAAATGCGGTGAGGAAGTTTATATGGTTAATGATTATATGGGAGCAGTACAATGCCCTAAATGCGGTCAGTGGTATAATTTGTTCGGACAAGAACTTCTTCCTCCTGAACAGTGGGAAGAAGATTATTAAGAGGGAAGCAGGTCATTAAGACCTGCATGGTTACAAAGTTGATTAAGATAATGTTTTGGAGGTTGATTAAAATGACAATGGAACAGGTAGCAAAACAGTTGTTTGATGGTATGGAAATGCAATACGAACACGAAAAAACGTTTATTTTGGAACGTTTGGAAGAATTGCGAAAAGAGCATAATTGGACGATTGAGCAATTAAATGAATATTGTTGGGAGGATTCCACTAGAGCATTTGATTACATTTTTGGTTGATGCTTGTAGACCTTAATAGTGAAAATCTATTAAGGTTTTTTATTTTTGGTATTGACATACATATCAATCCTTGGTATAATATACTTGTAAATGATATTACATTAACAAATGGGGAAGGTGAAAAACACCTTCCTTTTTTATGTTCAAAAAGATTACCAATCCTTCGGATTATCTATTCTTCTAATTCCTAAATTTTCAGACTATTTAGGAATTAGTCACAAGCCACTCATTCAAAATTTTTCATAACATATATCAAAAATACTTGACTTTTCTCTTATTTGTGTTATAATGTACTTGAAAATAATCTCAACAGGGGGTAATTGAAATGAAAACGAAAATTGCTTATATTACAAAAGATGATAAAATGTTTTTTAATAAATCCGAAGCTATTGAGCACGAAGCTAAACTGTTTGGATTGACTGTTGATGAATACCATACGCTTAAAAAGTTGGAACAGATTGAACGTGATTGTTCTTTTGCAATCTCACATAGCAAAAATGAGGAAACGGAAAAGGCTTTTGATAAAGCTATTAATGATGTTATAATTTTCAGAAAAGCCCATAACCTTGATGAAACGGATAACCTTATTTAACAGAGGTGGACAAAAATGGATATTATCGAGGTTTCTGAATTAGCTAAACGCTACTTTGAAAACATTGATTTGTTAGCAAAAAATCATTTTACCCATTGCAATCCTTGTTTTAAAAATATGAAACTAACGTTTGCTACAACCAACTTAGAACAAAGTACCGCAGTTGATTATATTAACAAATGTGGATTTACACATGGCGAAATAATTTGCAAAACAATTACATTGTCGGAAGAAGATAAAGTCAAATATCGTAAACAAGATTTGCAGATATATGAATTGGCATTTGCCAATATTAACAAAAAACTAAATACGAACTATACAATTATGAATTTTCCTTTTATGCCTAACAAGCATGATGTAAATAATGCTATTCGTCTATTTAGAAAACGTTTGGTTACAAATGGATTCTTAAATGCTAAATATCGCCTTGAATACAAGGTAAATATGTATGTTGATTCTGAAATTGTAAATTTCGGTTCTTATGCAATTTGCCTTGATGAATTTGGCACACCGATTGATGATACATATCTAATATTAAATAGCGACAGTTGGTTTCTTAATAAAATGTCTGATTTGGACGTTGATTATGATGAACGTTTACAGGCTAGTTGTGTAATTAAACTATTTAATGAGTTTATCTATTTTGCGTTACAAATGATGAACTGTAACAATGTGGTGGTTGATGTTCCTAAAAAACACAATCATATACATAAGAAAAAACATAAAAAGAATACTCATTATACTGTTACAATTGTCCCTTATGGCAATAGAAAACGTTATGTAGGGGAAACTATACATACAGGCGATAAGCGTGCCTTACACAAGCGCAGAGGTCATTTCAAGGACTATACAAAGGGTAAAGGTCTGTTTGGCAGATTGAAAGGTATCTATTGGTTTGAGGAACTTGTGGCAGGTTCACTTAATGAAGGTCTTTCCACAAAAGATTATAAAGTTACTTTTTCATAAAAAAAATGCTTGACATACATTCATATATATGTTATTATAACAATGTAAACAAAAACAAAACATTATGGAGGTCTTACTTATGAAAAAGTTGTATGTAGAAGCCACAGAGGTTGTTAATTGGAAGGGTTATATTGAAGTGCCTGACGATTTCGATTTGGAAAAAGCAAAAGAGGAAGAAAACAGATTTTCAAATAGCTCTTGGATTTCTGATGATGCTTTGAACGAATATCTTTTGGAAGCACAGGACAACACCATGTTCGTGGCAGATTGTGATGGTATGATTCTTCGACACATTGATGAAGAAGAAAGATAAAACATATCTTATCAGAACAAAAAAGAGACAGGGATTTAACCACCTGTCTTTTTTTTGTTCTACACATTATACAAATTCCTAAAAATTCAGACAATTTAGGAATTTTTTCTAATAAAATTAAACAAAAAGTTTTTCACAACATACGCTTGCATTTTATATTTTTCTGTGATATAATGAACACATAAGGTTAAGAGATGCTTTGTAGAAAATCAACTACCATATAGGAGGTAATTAAAATGAATATGATTAGTTGTTGGGAAAAGATGTTGACTTTGATTTCACCATTGGAAAATGGAGATATTGAAGAAGGAAAAACTATATTCCTTGATGAAAGTTTTACGGAGTTTTTGGACTTTTGTAAGGAGAAAGGTTGTTTCCCTACGGAAGATGTATTTACGGTTATTCGTTACGGCGTATGTGATTATGAAGATGGAGACAGTAATTATTCCGAGGAAAACTATGAACGTAAAAATCAGCTTTTGAACGTTTTGTTTGATGAATAAATACCAACATTTGATATTGGGAGGTAAGTACAATGACTTATGAAAATGCGAAGAACCTTCACAACGAAGATGAAGTGGTTGTAAAGAAAACAGGTGCAATTATGCAGGTAGTAGAAACTACTGTATTCAATGATTTCGTGGAAGTTATGTTGGAAGATGGCAACACCTATCGTCACGATGAATTGAAATAATTATGATTTTAACAAAATATAGTATTGACAATTAACTCTTGTTTGTGATATAATTAAAACATAAAGAATCACATTTGAAAGGTGGTGAATGACAATGTTGAAATACGCAGTTATGCGAAAACTTTTCAAGATGGCAATAGTCGGCTTTCGTTAGTTATCTTAACTGAATTTACAACGATTATTTAATTAAAAAATTTAACTAATATTTAAGAGAAAGACAGGGAATACTCGGCAATTGTCGAAAGCCTTGTATCGTCCCTGCTCTTTGATGATTTTCTGAACAACAAATGGTTCAACCGTAACTCCCATTTGTTATCTGAAATGACTAACTGTATATATCTGAATCATAAGAAAGACAGGAACTCAACCGCCTGTCTTTTTTTATACTTTACATTAAATAAATTCCTAAATTTTCAAACTATTTAGGAATTTATAGAATCATTTAAGATGTTCTTGGAGTTAAAAAATATTGACTGAGTATATTGTTTATTGTATAATAAGATTAGAATAATAAAAAAGAGGGAAATTCTAATGGGGAAATTCAAAAGTTGCGAAAATTGCAAACACGCTCAAATTGATTGGTTTGGATTTTGGTTCGGTAGTGGGCCTTTTTTTTATCAATTTGAATGTAATGCAAAAAATATATGTGATATGAAATCTCGTGATGAAATATATGAGGAAACGAATTGCGATAAATGGCAAGATTGTGAAATGGATAATTCACATTAAATTCTATTTCGTAAAAAAAAGTATTGACAAAGCACATTATTTTTGATACAATATAACCATAAAGGAACACCTAATAGGAGGTAATAAAAATGGATATTAAAAATTTGGCGCAATTCTTAAACAATGGCAATGATAAGGTTTTACAGGTAGAATATGACGGACGACTTCGCCTATTCGTTAAAATCGTTGATGAAAAAACACAAAGCGTTGATGTTTTTTGTGGGACTTTTGGGACAAGAGAATCAAACCATACTTTAAAGAAATGTTTTACGTTCTTCCCTAAAAAAAATACCATTGTGTTTGTTGATGGGCTTCCGCATGAAATGTTTATTTTGTATGGATTTGACGATAAAAATATAATGGAACTTTTGAAAGAACAAGGATTTGTTTGCACCACTTTTAAGGACTTGACAAAGGAATTGGTAAACAAATATACAGACTATGTTAAAACAAGTCTTATGAAAAAATATCCAACGTTTGAATCCCTTAAAGAACAGTACGACCAACATTATAATGAGGATTGGTATAACTCGCAAGCTAAACAGTATCTTATGGCAAAAAAAGAACCTACATTAATAATTGATATTCCGTCCTCTATTCAACAAAGCAATGAGGGTTTGTTAATTGATATTTGGGCAAATGATAATGTGCAGACAGCCGTAGAGATATATGCTGAACGAATGGAAAGTCAGAATATCCAATTGTTGTTTTCATACTATGCAATGTTAAAAGCAATGAAGGACAACAAACTGACAAATGAAGAAAAAGAAGCATCTGACAAAGCAAATAAAATCTTGAATTTTGTCAAAATCAATAAAGCAAAATCCGTTACTATGGTATATGACACTGCGGAAATGCTTGCAAAAGCCAATGAAATTGTCAACTGTGATGATTTTGAAACAAAACATCGTTATGGCTATCAGTCAAGCATGAAACAAATTTTAAGCTATTTGAAAGAACATAATGAAATTGAATTTAAAGTAAAAAACGAATACGGAGATATTGTTAAATCTAGCACCACTGATTTTTTAAGTACATATAATACCAATTTAAGTTCTATATTTAGGTTGGGAAGATATGATTCGTTCCCTATTGAAATTGCGAAAATGTTTGGAAACCCAAAATACATGAAAGATTGTCTGTATCGAGGTAAATCTATTCTGTGATTAACATTGATAAATGGGTAGGTGAGAAATCACCTGCCTTTTTATTTGCTCAAAACTGCTATATAAATTCCTAAATTTTCAAACTATTTAGGAATTTATATAATTATTTTTTTAAAAATTTTTTTAAAAAAAAATGTATAAACATGGTTGACATATACTCAATTTTTTGATACAATAAAGTCATGAGGTTGAGACATACCTTATAGAAAATCAACTACCATGTAGGAGGTAATTAAAATGATTTTTTGGGTAAAGGATTTGGAAAACCACGATACGATTTATTATGGCGAAGATAAACGAGAAATGAGAAAGGCAATTCGGTCTTATGCGGAGCAGGTCGAAGGTATGGAGTTCTTAGATTACTCTATTGCAAAAATCGAACCAATTGGTTTAAATGCAAAGGAAATAAAAAACGTCCTCAGTTATACAGTAAGGGATTGGGATAAGCCGAAAGGACAGAAAACCTTGTTTTATAAAGGTACTTCCTTGAAGGAAGCAAAGGAAATTGCAAAGAAACACAATCTTGACCGCATCAACAGATGGACAATTATGGAATGTGTTTGTAATCACACCATGACATATACATTCTAAACAAAGAGGGGAGAAATCCCCTCTTTTATTTTCTTCATATTTATATAAATTCCTAAATTTTCAAACTATTTAGGAATTTACCCAATTATTATCGCAAAATTTTTTTCAATAAATATAAAAAAACACTTGTATTTACATGCGTGAAATGTTATAATTAGATTATAGAAAAACACCTAACAGGAGGGAATTGAAATGTCGAATAACAAATTTGATGAACGCTTTACAAATGCCTTGGAAGAACTCTCAGAATCCTTATTGAAAGTGGCTCAGTTATGTGATGATGAAACACATGGCGAAGATTTTAATACAGAAATCCTTGCTATTAAACTAGGTCACTTGTGGGGTAAACCGCTTGATGAAATGGCAGGAGATATAAAGGACGTTGTAGAAGAAATGAGAAATAAACTTATTGAAACAAAAATGAAAAAGATTGAGTTGGCAAAAATGTTTATGCAACCATACATTACTTTGAAAAAAGTAACGTCTATAAAAAACACAATTAATGGAAACGAATGTTTTTCTGTCGTACTTACGCATCAACGTGCGTTTTCCAACATGTTCGGAATTACAGATGAAGATGTGCAAAAAGGTTGTTATAGATTCTTGGTTAAAAATCCTTTTGAGGTCTTTCAAGCTACTTATAATGGCGTGGATATGATATATACCTATAATACAGAAAAGAATGAATACGTGCCTGTATGCTCTTGTGATGAATTGAAAACGAATGACGAACTTGCCGAAAAACTCAAACATTATTTGACTTTGAATGAAACCTTTGGCGATACTACAAAAATTTTGGAAAACTCTTTTGAAAATCCACACGATGTTGATTTGTTGATTAAACAGGGAGATAATGAAATCGTTTGTAGTGCTATTCCTTTTTGCTATCCTGTGGGAAGATTTTTAGTGCCTGTTCGTGCTGACAATGAAAATGGTTTTGTGCTGACGGATGTGCCTTTTGAATATTCATTTTATCGCACAAGTTATTCCGATAAGGCTAGTTATGTTGTAGTGCCAAAAAATACACCAATTTTCTTTGAAACTACTTTTTACAGTGATTGCAAGTGCCTTGAGTATTTTTCGAATCAACATTTAACAGTTAAATTCTTTGAGTCTAATATAGAACGTTCTTATAATAGTCTTGGTGAATTTGTGAAAGATAAGCAGGTTGTTGAGATTTGCAAAAACAATGCCTTAGATAAATTAACTCTGATTGACCCCAAAGCAAAAGACACAAAAGTTTTTATGGTTGGGGAGGTATAAATAAAATTAAGACAGGGAGTAAAATCCCTGTCTGTTTTTTTTGTTATTTAATAATTCAAATTCCTAAATTTTCTGATAATTTATGAATTTGATTGGACACCTTTTTTGAAAAATCTTTTCAAAAAAAATTATTGACATATATATAATCATCTGCTATAATATAATCAAAGGTTGAGAGAAAAATAACTCAACGAAAAAGTTTCTACAACAGGAGGAAATCACCATGAAAATGAACATCAACAATGCAGGAGACTTCGTGAAGGACGCTTTTCTGAATGGCTATCTGAAAGCCTTACAGGATTTGGCTGATTGGGAGATTAACCATCTCGACCAAGATGATTCCAATGCAGTAAAAGAGTGGGACAATAACTACGCTGTTAGGGTTGTTATGAGAGGTAAAATCCTCGGTATCAGTGAGGAAACGTCCAACGAGAATTATGCCAAAGTCCTTGAAGCCAAGGTCAATGCAATGGCTACTCCGTGGAAAGAATACAACGTTGATGTCGTGGTCGCTTAACTGACAAGTCATATAATCTGAGGGGGAGAAATCCCCTTCTTTTGCGTTCGTTTTTTTTTGCAGCATATCTGTATAAATTCCTAAATAGTCTGAACATTTAGGAATTTAATTAAGCACCTTTAAAAAAAACCTTTTATTTTTTTAAAAAATGTATTGACATACATACAAAATTTTGGTACAATATATTTGTAAGGTTGAGAGATACCTAAGAAATAAAATTACCCAATAGGAGGAATTTAACATGTTAGAATTTGTAAAGGTAGAAGAAAAGGAAAGTCGTTTTTTTGAAGGTGCAATTACAGAGGTTTTTGAAAGCCATAATAAGCTGAATGGTAGAACGTACCTGTTTGAAATAACCACTGATGATAATATCGCTAGTGTATCGGTGTTGCGTTTGCGCAAAGGGAGTAAGTTCCTGTATGACCAAACTTATATCCTCGACAAAATATCCTTCAATTATGATGATAACGCCGATAAAAAGCGTATGAGAGAAATATTGCTTCGGAATTGCATCAAAAAATACGCTACATATAAGAGCGACCTGTATCAGTTCTTCTCTTTGACATTGGCTAATATCGCTTATTAAAAAATGGCAGGGATAATCCCTGCTTTTTTATTTCACGTTAAATTGTCAGAACATTTAGGAATTTATTTGCTCTGAATTGTCTGAATATTTAGGAATATATATTCTAAAACCGTGCATTTTTTTAAAGCCGTTTTTAGGGGTATTTTTACCCCCTATATGGCGAACCCATCGCTCAAAAATCACATGAAAATTTTTAGGCTTTTTTGCAGAATCTCTTACGGAGCGTAGGCAATAAGTGCCAATAAGTGTGGAGGGAGCATATACATTGAGTGCAGAGAAAAGGAAAAACACTTTTTCGAAATCAAAAAATCTCATTTAAAAAATTTTTCAAAAAAATTTTAGACCTTTTTTTGTAAAGGGAATATATGGGGCAGAGGGGACAAAGGGAATAAAAGTGTTGGGGGACTAAGGGGGGAATTTGGGGAAATATTTTTGGAGAGATTGTGTATTGAGTAGAATTTGAGCAATAGCGATTAAAACGGCAATGCACTGTTGATTTAATCGAAACAAATAACATTGTGGACGGATAGACGAGCGTAGGAACAAAAAAAACGAAAAACTGAAATCGAAAAATCTCATTTAAAAAAATTTTCAAAAAAATTTTTAGACCTTTTTTTGGAATGATGAAATAGCACAAGAATAGGAATGGTGCAAAATGGAACGAAGATTTGAAGTGAGGTTGGCAGAAGGGGAAACGCAGTTTCCGAAATGCAAAAATCTCATTTAAAAAATTTTTCAAAAAAATTTTTAAGCCTTTTTTTTGAAAAATCGAGCCTACGGCGATAGAGGTTAGAATATGGCTTGGTAATGAATAGCACTTTACAAGAATGGTGCAATGTGCTATAATGTAAATAAGACTAACGTCCTAAAAAAAATAAAGATAAGGAGGATGGTAAAATGTGGATATTTGCGCTTCTTGCATTGGCACTTATTTTTGGAGATTATTCTGCTGACAAAATGTTTTTTATCTGTGTGGCAATTACAATTTTTACAATTATAGTAAAAATAGTGGATTTTGTATTTGAAAAATATTGGACTTGGCAGGAAAAGAAATTTCGAGAAAAACGTGAACGACAATTCGCCATTGAACAGGAAGAATTAAAACGCAGGCGAGAACTTGAAGAAAAGAAATATCGAGAAAAAATTCGAAAAAGCGCAGAGAATATTTGTCATGATATTCAAACAGGCAAACGTCCCATGCCCAATATCAGTGGGATTGTTGGAGAGCGTTTAAGTTATGATAACGCAAAAATTAGAGAATTTTGTTGTCAAAACAATATTACTTTTGATGAATTGGTGGAAATGCACTTCAACGGATATTTGTAAAAAAAGACACTCAATATGAGTGCCTTTTTTTTGTTTTCTTGTGTGGTGTTAACCTTCCCAACGAGCAGCATAACCACGAGTGTCTACATGAACGAATTGGTCATCATAGTAACGACCAATACCATCAGCACCGAGTTCTTCAGCGAGGTCAGCCAATTCATCAACTGTCCATCCATCAGGAACAAGTACGTCAGCAGCGCACCCTTGAACATGCTGAGAGTTAGGAACGCCACCTACTTCGGCATTATGTTCAGGGCAACGGTATACACAAGATACATTTACAGGTGCTCCTACACGTTCACGAATATCATCAAGGAGATTCTGCAAACGTACATCAATACCATCACCAAGGCTACCGCAACAACGGCAAGCCATTTCTTCTACACTAAAATATTTAGCCATAAAATCACCTCATATTAAAAAGAAGCATAGTCTTAGGAAGTTACCACTTCACAAAAAACAATATTTCTTTTTACATTAAATATGAAGTTGTTTTGTACCTAGTTAAAAACTCATGGCTGAAAGTGAGGGACTTTATTAACGTTAAAAAATCATTGACAAACAACTGCTTCTATGATAAGATAAAGAAAAAATTAAAACTTGGAGGAATAAAAATGTATATAAACAATATCAGAGAATGGATTGATAGACGATTGAAAAATGATGAAATTACGAAAGTTCGTTTCTATATTTCTCCTAAAGATTGCATTGAATCCATTTACGAAAATAAATTGATTGCAGAAATCGAGAAAATGTTCAAAGAAATTGGCATCAATACTAATTTTGTAGATACTATACCAGGTGCTTTCAATCTCAATCGTAATTACCTCGAAACGGACAAATTTGATGCCATTGTTGAATATTGTGGTGTATATCCAATCAAAATGGACGCCAAAAACAGTGCTTGGTTGTCTGCACTAGATAATTGCGGTGAAATTCGCATAACGGTAGTCACTTATGATAAAGATGATAATGAACATATGAATTTGTAATGGAGGACTTGTTTTGTTTAAAAAGCTTTTTGTCATATTGATGGTTATTACTTCCTTTTTTATGGTTGGATGTGTCAATTCTTCCGAAACGGTAGAAATTAAAGTAACAGGTATTTCTTGGGAATATATTATTCATGTTCAGAAGTTAATTACCGTAGAAGAAGAAGATTCGGTTATTCCTAAAGACGGACGATATAAATATAGTACAACAGCAATTCAATATTATGTAGGAAATACGCCTATATACGAAACAAAATATGTATATGATATTGAACGTTGGGAAAAATATGGCACAATTACAACAGAAGGATATGGTCATAATCCGTATTGGGAAGAATTTTCTTTAGAAAAAGGTGAACCGCCCTATAATGTAGGGGCAACAGATGTAGCAAAAACAGAAGAAATTTACAAGGTCACAGGTATTGTAAATGGAAAAGAACAAACATTTACTGTAAATAAATCTTTGTGGGAACAACTCAATGAAGGAGATACTGTGGTTGGCATTGTCGAAAACAATCATTTGTATGTAGAATAATGATAGGAGTGATAGTCATGAATAAGAATCTTGATGGCGTATTTTTCCGCATTAAACGTGATGGAGAATGGCAGAATGTTTGTTTTTGCGATTTGACCATAACTGAAATGTATACCGTAATGAAAAGTAGAAGTTGGCATTGGTATAAGGAACTTTTCAAAATTCTTTTGCAGAACAATTTGCGATATTAGTAATTATTTTAATTTGAAAGGAATTTGATTTAATGAAGTTTAAATCACATGGAAACACTTTTTTTTCAAATTGGTATGCATTTGAAATCACTGACAATAATCAAAAAATAGATAATGTAGTTTTCAAAATGTCTCCCTATACAAATGAAAGGCAAATTTGCATTTATGATGAATACGCTAAATGTAAATATCTTTTTCTGATTAAAGACGATACAATTCTTGCGTATGAATCCAATGATATATTAAATATTAAAGAAATGAAACAATTGTTGTCACGATTTTTTGGAGTATGAAAGATGAATATACATTTTGTTTTACAAAAAACTGTTATGGAAGGTGTTGATTACCAAGAACCAAAAAAAAGAGTAGGTTGTATAGGATATATTTTTACAACAAGTAATATATCTAAAAAATTTGTTTTTCGTAGCTATACTGATGGCACACAAACGATGCATAAATTAGGTGGAATTTTATACAAACCAATAGACTTTATGAAAGTTGAATACCTAAGAAAATTAATGCAAAGATTTGATGGAGTTTGATTATAAAGGAGTAATGAAATGAATAATAAAAACGTGAGTGGAAAAAGAGACACAAAATTGTGCAAAAGCATAAAAGAACATAACAAAACTTGTGACAGTTGTCCTGCTTTAGTAAGAAAATCAGAAGGAAAATGTTGTGTTTTTGACTATACTCTAATTAAAGCTGATAAAGATTTGAGATAAAATTATGTTGGCATATAATCCAAATGAAAAAGGATGGCAAAAGTGAAATTAGAAGAAGCGATTAAGCGTTGCGAAGAATTAGCTGACAGTAAATATAATACATATAGTAGAGAATGTAGACAATTGGCAGAATGGCTAAAAAAGTTAAAACAATATATTTTAGAATGTAAAAAAGGAAGTGGAATAAAATGTTGGATTTTGTTTGCGGTATTTTTGTTGGCATTTTCTTTGGACTTATTCTGCTTAATGATGAAATTAACATTGGATGAAAGAAAATGAGGATTAATGAATATGAAAGATGAATTGATTGTCAAGAATGCAATTACTAATGCAATAGCCAAAACACACAAAGAACTTTCAAATTTAAGATTGGGAATTTTGGCATTTATTGATGAATATAACAATTTTGGATTTTCAATTTATGGCGGTTTGAATAGTGGATTAGGCAAAAAAGAAATTTACAACAGAGAAATTCTTGCTTTTGAAGAATATATGAAGTCGTGCAATATCAATATTGTTTTGGTTTTGCGTGAAGATGATTTAGATGATGATACATTTTACCTTGAATACAAAGTAGTAGAATGAGAAAATAGTAAAGGAAGGATGAATAAATATGTTTAAAGATTCTTTAGGCGATAGAATGAAAGGTTATTATGAAAATGCTTATCGCAATTATTTAACAAGACGAACTCCTGTAATTATCCGTATTGACGGTAAAGCTTTTCACACTTTTACAAGAGGTCTTGAAAAACCATATGATATGATTTTTAAGAAAGCTATGTGGAAAACAACGGTTTATTTGTGTGAAAATATTCAAAATGCAAGAATTGGCTATGTGCAATCTGATGAAATTTCCATTCTTTTGATTGACTATAATAAATTTACAACCTCTGCATGGTTTGATAATAATATTCAGAAAATGTGTTCTGTGTCAGCAAGTATGGCAACGATGGCTTTCAATAAATATTTTATGGAAGAACTCTATGAATATTTAGAAACAAATGATATGTCTGATGAAAAGTTTGCTATTTATGAAAGCAAACTTAATGGTGCTATGTTTGATTCGCGAGTTTTCAATCTCCCTGAGTCGGAGGTTTGTAATTATTTCATTTGGCGACAAAATGATGCTACACGTAATTCTATTGAACTTTTGGGTAGAGAATACTTTTCTGCAAAAGAATTGCATAAGGTTAATTGCAATCAAATTCAAGACAAACTCATGACAGAGAAAAATGTTAATTGGAATGATTGTCCAACATTTTTTAAGCGTGGTGCGTGTGCATATAAGAAAGTCAATGAAGAAGAAAATTGTTCGGCAGTAAGTATTGATTTGGAAATTCCAATTTTTACACAAGATAGAAATTTCATTGAGAAACATTTGGAAATTGTAGACAAATAAAGGGAGATACAACGTATGTTCTTGCTTGATGCATGGATTTGTTTTATTGGATTGGCAGGGTTTACTTTTGCGCTATGGTTCATTATCAATAGCGAAGAAAAAACATTATAACAAAAAAAACAAAAAAGAGTAAGGTATATTTCCTTACTCTTTTTGTTGACAAAAAACATTTCTTGTGATATTCTAAAAATAGATTTTTAATAAAAGGAGAGAAAATTTCAATGAAAAAAATCCTAATAATGTTTACACTTATCTTTACCACAATATTATCATCTGCTAGTGCTCACAATTATTGTTTTATTGGAGATAGCCGTTTTGTGGGTATGAAGCAATCTGTAGAATATAACAACAATGTGAAATGGATTGCTAAAGTTTCTATGGGTAATGCGTGGGTTTGGCAACACATGAATACGATTCAATCTTTAGATAAAGACACCATCATTATTTACGAAATGGGCGTGAATGATTTAGATTCAGCAGAATGTATTTCTGTATTAAATCATCTAAAGGAATTAGGATTTACTCATATTTATTTTTCAACGATTACACCTGTAAACGAAGAAAAATGCTATTCCTATGGATATAGCAGAACGAATAGTCAAATTCAAACATACAATCGTAATGTATTAAACAATCTGCCTAATGGTGTAAAATTAATTAGTAGTTATGATACATTCATCAACAATGGGTTTAATACATTAGATGGAATTCATTACACAAATGATACATATCAAATGTGGTATCAATACATTATGAAACAGGTAGAAAAAGATTTTGAACAAGTCCAATCAACGCCTGTGGTTTCAAAAGAAACAATTCAAAAAGATATTCAACCACAAGAAGATGTTCAATCAGCAGAAAACCCTAAAGATGAACCACTAGAACAAAAATCACTTACAATTTTTGATAGAATTATTATTTTCCTTAAACAAATCTTTCGGAGAGATTAATCAATGAGCATATTTGATGATATAATTAATTTTCCTTTAAATTTTGTTTCATTTTGGACAAATTGGAGTTGCTTGGACAATAAAAGAAAGTCTAACAACCAATTAGAAATTACGCTTATCAACCCTAAAAATATGTCCTATAATATAAATACAATTGATTTAAGGAGAGATAAATAAATGCGCAATAACTTTATTGGTACATGATACAATTCAATCCATTATTATCAGTGACGATTATGAAACTGCAATAAAAAAGGCATTTTCCAATAACTAATCATGTGGGGAGGGATAATTAATGTCACTTTTTAAGAATCTTTTCAATGATAAAAAACTTGTAAGTGAAGATAGACAAGAACGACCTGCCGAAAAAAATAATGCCAACTCAGAAATCAATAAAGAATACAATATAACTTATAAACCATGCGAACAATCCACAGATTTTAATTCGCACAATGATAAAGACTATGAATATAATAACGAGGGCGAGGAGGGAGAAGAAATGAACAATTATGAAGATGAAGAATATAAAGAAGTGGTAATTCCACCAATCATTAACCTTCGAGAAGCAATTGTATGTACTTGTGATGAAGGAGAAACAAAAGTAGCTATCAGAAAAGATAGAATTTTTTATTTGGAGGAAGAAGAAGATACAGATGATTACAATAAAAAGCATACTGAAATTTATTTTGACGATTCAACAGGCGAAGAATGTAGCGTAACAGTAGACCAATCTTTTGATGAAGTACGTAAAGCGGTATGGGGATATGAAAATCATAATGAATTAATGTTAGATAATGAAGCTAAAAATAAATAAGGGAGGATTATAATGGACAATTCACACTATTGGAGAAGAAAAGAAGAAATGAAAAAGAAAGCATTAGAACATACAAAAGAAATGTCTAATACTTATTCAGAAGAAATTCTAAACTCCATTAATAACACTACACTCTATTTTATGAATGGAAACAATGTAAAGAAAAGTCATCATGAAGGAGATAGTATTATCACCGAAACTGTATATCCTTTGGTTAAGAATGCTATGGTAAGACCAATTCCTAAACATCATGTATTACAGTCTACTTCTACACAAGCAATCTTTGATGAATTAAGTAGTAGTGGCAAAGTTTGTGTATTGAACTTTGCTAGTTATAAGAATGCAGGAGGTGAATTCCTTAAAGGCAGTACAGCACAAGAAGAATGTTTATGCCATGATTCATTCCTGTATAATGTATTAAAAGAATATCCTAAGTATTATGAATGGAATAAACAACATTTAAATAAGGGAATGTATCTCCATAGAGCATTATATACAAAAGATGTAATTTTTGAATGTGAAGGTAAAAAAGCGTTGGTAGATGTAATTACTTGTGCTAGTCCAAACTATTCCGTAGCATTAAAATATGGCGGTTTTACGGCAAAAGAAAATCTAACCTGCCTAAAGCAGAGGGCGAAATTTATTCATGCCATAATTGAGGACAATCCACAGATTGATGTAGTCATTTTAGGAGCTTGGGGATGTGGCGTATTCAAACAACAGCCCAAACAAATGGCAGAGATTTGGAAAAGATTGCCTTTTGACTCTAATCTGACCATTATCCACGCTATCCCTGACAGACGAACTTTTAACGATTTTGAAAATGTGCTTCATAAGCATAAGCAAATGGGAAATAGTTTTTACTCAAATTCGTTTTACTTAAATCAAATTGAGTAAAAATATATAGGTGGAATCCACAAATTCATAGTAATGAATTCTATAAATTCATAGTAATGAATTTTATAAATTTGTAATAATGAATTCTATAAATTTGTGTTAATAGATTCTTTGATTTTATGGTAACAAAAAGAGACAGGTGTTTTATACCTATCTCTTTTTGTTATTATATACGTGGCAAGTTAGCTATCGTCAGATAGTCATATAACCGCCCATACGGATAATCTACGTATAAAAAGTAATTGCACTATACAGTCTAAAATAGTACATATTCGTTGACTGTTTCCATAGGCAACTATTAGTTCGCCATTCGGTACAAATTGTACAGAAAAAAGAGCGTTTACCTACGCTCACAGGCATCTGAAAAAGCACCTTATTCGCACCGTAGGGTGCTCATGTGCGGAAAAATTTCGGATTGAGTTTTCGGAGTTCATTCATTCTATAAAAAGAATAAGAAGTCCTCTGCCCTATATTTTGTCGTTGAGAGAGTAGAAGATTAGCAAAAATATAGATTAAAAAGAATATTGACAAAATGTGAATGATAATGATATAATTGTATAGAAAGGAGTTGTAGATATATGATAAAATTCTGCAATGAAATGCAATATGACAATTCATTCCTTGAAGATAAGTCGTGTTTTTTCGCATTTTTTTATTCTGAAGGCGAAAGATATTTTTGCAGATTACCATCAGGCATAGATGTAAACAGCATTGACTACTTAAAACTATACCGTGTTTGGCATCCTTCAAAATCTGTTGGACAAAATAATATAGGATGGAACTTTGAAGAATTGAAAGAAAACAAAACACCACAACAAAAAATGTATAGAAAATTGTATAGTAGGATTTTGGGATTATGAATGACAGTAAAGAATATCTGCAAAACAAAATGTTTGAGAAAATAACAGCAATTTCCATTATTGAGAAATTCTATTTTTTTAGGTTTGGTCATGTAGAAGCACATTGGTTATTTGGTGACAAAAAGAAACTTAACAACCTTCTTTTTAAAAAAAATATAAAAATTTCTTATTTTGAAGAGAGAGGAAATGTAGTTACCTTCCACGGCAAAGAGGAGTATTGTATCTATTATGAAGTAATTCACAAAAAAGAACATATTTTCCGAGCTGTATTTGTTTGCGGAGAAAATAAACTTTTTCTTACTGATGATAATAGAAGCGGTTATGTATTTTGCCCAAATGATAATGAACATCAAGATACTTATAAATTTTTGGCATCAAAAGCAGAATTGATTTCTTGTTCTGTTGATGACCTAATTAAAATTTTACGTTCGGTAATGTTTCGTACAATAGGCACTTAGGAGAGATTTTGCATGAAAACATTTGGTAGATTTGATAAAGATTATGGGGAATACGAAATTCATATAAAGTGTATATTTCGAGATGATTCTATACCTGCAACATTTGGGACTTTAACTTTGAGAGAGTTTTTTGCCCCACCATCGACTCTAAATTACATTTCTGTGGCAATCGTAGCAAAAAAATCTCTAAGCGACAAAATGAATTACTTTGAACGCACAACACAAAAGCAAAGAAATTCAAATTTATGTTATTATACAGATAGTGAATTTGGTATTTTTAGCATAACAAATGCGTTAAAAACAATACTAATGGCAGGGTACAATTTAAGTTATTATCCGCAAATACGCAAAAATTTAAAACAAGGATTAGAACTCGTTTTAAAAGATTTAAAAGAAAATTATGTACCTAGAAAGATTGGAGTATAAAAAATGATTTTTTTTATTTCTGACACACATTTTTATCATGATAATATAATTAAATATTGTAATCGTCCTTTTCGCAATGTAGAAGAAATGAACGAAACCATAATTGAAAATTGGAATTCGGTAGTAAAACCTACTGATGTAGTGTATCATTTGGGCGATTTTACAACTGCTGATTATATCCCTAATATTAAATTTAAAGACAGATACATTGTAACAGCTAGGAATCTGTTGTCAAGGTTAAATGGAAAAAAAATTTTAATTCGTGGTAATCATGATTTAAGCAAAACAGTTTGTTTGGAATGTGGATGGGATAGGGTTGAAACTGAAGTCAATGAGAGAGGTATGGTATTAAGTCACAAACCTAAGGAATATATAAACCTTGTAAATGTTCATGGTCATATTCATAATCAAAAACCATTTTGTTATTTAGATGAAAATGGTAAGGTTCGGTTTAATGTTAGCGTTGATGTAACATCTTTCAAACCTGTATCAATTGAACAAATTGAGAATGCGTATATTAACAAAATTTCTGAAGTATACCAAAACGAAAAAATCGTTAGTAGTGAAATTCATTATGGTAAATTTTTCCAATTTATCCATGATAAAAAATTTGATATTCTTGTAGTATTGAAATTTACCAATAATTACAGTTTAGAAATTTACAAAACACGAAGTCAATATGTAATAAAATGTAATGGCATAGAAATGCATATAATAAGAGTAGATTTAAATGATTTAAAAAAGTTCCCTCAGTTTTTGAAGGATTTAATGATAAGATATGGAGTGATTTAATATGGCATATACATATCCATTTATGTGCACAACTATTTCTGCAAAAGCAGAATATTTTGCAAGGTCTGTTGAAACACAATCAATATTTAATGAATTTAAAGTATTGAAAAAAGAAAAAAAATATAAGGTTCAAAATTTTTGTGGATATAGGATTATAGAAGTTGACCCATATTTTTCACTCTTTATAAAAAAAGACAAAACAATTTGCGGATTTTTATCCAATTATGCAGATAATCCGTTTATGTATAACATTAAATTTACTCACAAAACAAATTTTATATATGACAATTTTACAAAAGCTAAATATAAACCTAAAGAAAAAGAGTTTATTAAACATTTGTGTGCAAGATTGAAAGGTATATGAAATGGTTAATATAACAGAAGGACTCAATCGAATAAATAGTTGTAAATATAATTTTTTCTTTAATGGCTTGAAAATTTCCCAACAAAAAAATGGTATTGTTATTGTTCGAAATTTCAATCCATTAAGTATTAGAAATAATTGTTCTTGGCATGACCAATCGCCATACATCTATACAAGTTTTTTTCTTGAAAAAGATGGAATTTTTAGTTATAACGACCATATAAGAGACAGGCAAGTAAAAATAAACTTATTTGGATATAAACAAAAATGGTGGAATAAATATTGGTTTTCATTCGAGTTGAATTTTACATTTTTCGAAAGCACAATGGTTTATTTTGCAAAAAAATTGTATAGCCGTTTATATGGAGTGTAAAATATGCGTATTTCTACAACAAAAATTTTTAACAACCTTTGTCGAGTTTTTGCTTATGGAGAATCAGACAATTACATATTTACTTTTGATTTAGACGATAGTGATTTTTGCGAAATAATTATTAACAATTATAAAATTACAATTGCAAGAGAAGATGGAATGAACAGTTATATTGCTTGGAATGAAATTAAGAATTTAACAAATTTCTATCCCATATCTCATATTAAGAAAGAACCTCGAATTATGTTTTCTAGGTGCTTTGGAGTCTGATTTTTCAGGCTCTTTTTTGTTGACAAAAGTTGCAAAATCGTATAAAATAAAAGTAATGAATAGGAGGTAATTAAAATGATAGAAAGTGTATTTATAGATATGCCACATATATACTTGAAAAAAGACGCTTTTTATTTTGGTAAGACAAACATTAGAAAGCTTGGCGTGCGCATCTCGCTTGAAGATTATGCTAATTTCTATGTATCAAGGTGGAGAATGTTTCGTGGTGAACAGTATTCTCGTAATAATGGTTTGGTTTTCGAAACATTGTATAATCAAATTGGTGAATATTACCAATACACTAAGGAAGCAAAAATTTTAATGGGAAGGTTGGCAGGTATATGATAATTGACATCCTCCTCCACCTTTTTAAGTGGGGGATTCCTACTTCTCAGACCGTAGCGTATGTGATTTCATCACATGAGGTATGGCGTAGCCATACCTTTTTACGTCTTACACAATCTCCATAGGCTTTCCGTACCTTCGGTACGCTGATTCCGCAAGCCCTGCGGTACAGTTTTTGTATGGTTTAGGCTACTTTCAGTAGCCTTTTTCCTTCTTTTAAGATATTTATGCTTGCATTTATGTCTCGGTCATGCGTAGCATGACATTTCGGACATTCCCATTCTCTGATTGACAAATCTTTTACTTTTGGATTTTTATATCCACAATTTGAACAAGTTTGAGAACTAGCAAAGAAGGTATCTACCTTCACTACTTGGCAATTGCATTGCCATTTTGCTTTGTATTCAAGCATAGTTATGAATTTATACCATGAACAATCTTGAATGGATTTAGCTAATTTATGATTTTTTACCATATTTTTAATTTTTAAACTCTCAATAGCTATGACTTGGTTTTCATCTACTAGCTTTCTTGAAAGTTTATGAAAAAAATCATTTTTAAAATTGGTAATTTTTTCATATTGAATAGCTAATTTAATTCTTCTTTTTTCATGGTTTTTAGATTTAGGCATTGTTCTTGAAAATTGTTTTTGTAATCTTTTTAATTTCTTTTCAAGTTTTTCAATGTGCTCTGTGTCCATGTGGTACTTCGTACCATTTGATGTAATAGCAAAATCTTTAATACCCAAATCAATACCAACTTCGTTGGCTTGTGATGTACCAAAAACATCTTGTTCCTCTACAAGAAGTGAAACAAAATACTTATTTGATGGTGTCTTTGACACCGTAGCATTTTTGATTATTCCATTGAAAAATCTGCTTTGTTTTACTTTTACAAGAGTTTTTAGTTTAGGCAAGCGTAGCTTGCCATTCTCAACGGCTACTGTTCCATTCTGATTTAGTGTTCTGTAAGAATTTTTCCTATGCTTATTGTGAAATCTTGGATATTTAGCTTTTTTCTTAAAGAAACGTTGAAAAGCTGAATCAAGGTCACGAAGTGACTGTTGCAATGCGATAGAATCGCTCTTTTTCAGCCATTCGTATTCTTGATATTTTTTCAAATCAGTGATATGTTTTGATAATTCTTTCATAGAAATAGTTTTTTGTTCATTTTTCCAAAGGGCTTTTTTAAGACCCAAACAATGATTATAAACAAATCTACAATTCCCAATGTTTTGGTCAAAAAATTGTTTTTGATTTTCATTAGGATATAATCTAAATTTGTATGCTTTTAGCATTTTATTTCACCTCCTTTAAAGGATATTGACAAATTAAAATATTTGTGTTAATATTAGTATATACCTAAAAGAGAAAAATGTCAAAAAGTGGAGGGGGTCTTTATATGATAAATAAAAAATTTAAATTTTACCATAGTTTTCTTAACAAACGCCAAAATTCATTTACAGTTACAGTATACACCCATATTGGTGAGCCAAATATAAAAGAGGAAGTATATACTATAACTTGCTTCGACCATGAAGCTATAGCAATTTCAAAGAATTACAAAAACACAATGTATTACAACACAAAACATTTCATTCTTAATAAAAAACTTCCACAAAGAGAAACATCACTGCTAATTAGTAGAATGTTTGGAGTTTAATATGGCTACTAGAAAATACATTTTTAGTATAACACGTACAGTTTTTCGCAACGAAGTTAGAACGATTGATGAATTCTTTCACATTCATATTAACACATATAGACAGACAGCAACAATGACAGATTATGATTATGATATATTCCAAAGATATGACTTAAAAAGAGGGAAACGAATGGTTGTAGAAGGTGTAGATAGAGAAATCCCCCTTTTTGCAAAAAACTAATATCAAGAGCGAACGGAGTATAAAACAAATAAGATATATATAACACTTGACACAAGTAGAACGGTAGGGGGAAACATGAAACAACTTAATGTATATAGAAACGATGAATTAGTTAATTTTTTTGCTGTGGGTTTTCGTCAGAACTATTGGATTACAATATATTTCCCACTAACGATACAACATTATCTTTTTAGAATTTCTGTAACGCAAACGCATTGTTCTCGTAAATCAACTGTTAAATTTTTCTTTTCTTATCATACTCAACAAGATTACGATAAAATTTTCGGTTCAGATATAGAAAAAAAACAAATCATGCTCAATATAAGCAGAATGGTTGGTGTATAATAAGCAATGGAGAAAAACAAAATAAAATTTGTAAGCAAATTGGGGAAAGAAAACAATCTCAGTTATTGTACAAACAATGGAATTGATAATAATCTATTTTGCACATATTACACTACAATTTTGTTCAATGGTATTGATTTACCAATCGTTGATTTAAGTTATAGAGATGAAATAAATCATTTTATAGATTTTTCACCATATAATAAAGAATGTTCTTCTGATGATTATGAAAACATTCTTGATGGAAAATATAAAAAAATACGAATTATCTTTTGTCGCCTGATGGGAGTATAGATGAATTATACATTTAATTTTAAAAATAACAATTGTGTTGAATTTTTTTGTAAAGATGATATTGAACATTACGAACGTTATTACTGTTGGTTCTATATCTTAGAGCCAAAACTTAAAACCGAAAAATGGAACTTCATGTTATCCTTTTTTATCCGAGATGGAGGAATGAAACATGAATTTTTTAACTCTGACAGTGAAAAAGATGATTATGTAACAAACTTGAAGTGCCATTTTGACACCTCAAATATAAAAAAAATAATGATACTTATTGGTCGTGCAATAGGCATTTAAAAAAATGTTGACAAATTATGCTTTTTCTGATACAATAAAGGAGAAATAAGATGTATAACAATTACAAAAAAACGTTTAGCAGTGAATATAGCGATTATAATTCAATTGTTTTTACGATTAAAATCATACATCCTGTAAGTTGTGAAAAAATAGGAGAATTTAGCATAGATATTTCTCTTTACAAAAATTCCTGTTGGACATATATCACTGAATCAAAAGAAATTCCCCTCACGGAAGATTTGCAAGGAGAAGTACAAAAATATGAATTTTGGAATGATAAATCTTTTGCAGAACATTTAATGTCTAGCGGTTGGAAAAATGAAGCGTTGAGATTAATAGGAGTGTAAAAAAAATGAAAGTGTATTTTGCGAATTTCAAAATATCTCGATACAGAGAGTTTGTGTCAAATGTGATTATTTGCAATAAATTTAACATTTATACTTATCACATGCCCATGAGTTGTACACTATCTATCCTACCAATAGATAAAACAGCCGTTCAAGATTCTGCAACTGTAACAAATAAGTATGGTAGAGAATGTTGGATTCATTATGAAAATTCATTGGAAGATAAGGAATTGAGAAAAGTTTTTGAGAGGATGTTTGGAATATAATGTTAGATTTGAAAGTAAAATTCTCTGAAATACATTATAACAAAACAGGCATACCTTCATGTTCAATTCCTATAACCATATACTATAAAGAAGGACAAATGGACATGCTTTTTTTTCTCAATGGTAAATGGTTGCTTTTTGAAAAATTTGATGAAAATGGAAATGTTTTCCCCTTAACAAAGACGATTGAATATTTAGATGTAAAAAAGGAATTCGATAAAGAAAATTTACCGTTACACAAAGAGATTTTTTTTATACTTAATAGGAGTGTTGGAATATGACACATTGTATAATGTTTCCTTCGACCATACATTGTAGCGCACTTAGAATCTATACAACTTTCTTCCACAATGGCAAAAAATATAAAAGTTATGATACTTATACAAATAGTTTTTTTAATTACCAACCAAAAATTGAAAGTGTTGGGTTGCTTTCTGATACTTATTCAATTCAAAATTTTCATTTGATTCCTGAGTTATCCAAAATCTATTCAAGAATACATGGAGTATAAAATGTTTAAAATAAAATTTTGTGAAACAAAAAACAATCCTAATAGTCCAAAGCGTAAGTTTATATCTGCCAAATTATATCGCAATGATTATTTGCAAGAAATAAGAATAAATTATCAATTTAGAAAATCGCATTATTCAAAAGTACGATTTGTAACAAAATATAATGGTAAAAAGACAGAAACGTGGGAATCACAATTGATGCACAACCTTTTTCAAAAGAAAATTATTGCAAGAATGTTGGGGGTGTAAATGTGATAACAATACCGTTACCTAAACCAATTTCCCCTATCTCTGCGGTTGGTGGAGCATGTATAAGATACCTAAAGTTGGGAAAACCTCTTTACTTTAAGATATATTCTCCCATAGATTTTAAAGTAGATACATTACACATTCATACTATTGGAATTGTTTTTCGTTTAAAAAATAACAAACTTGTATATGATTTGTGTGTTTTTGAAAATTATAATGTGTCAGAGAAAGATTTTTTGTATTACAGTAAGACTATATTGGAATACAAAAAGAAAAAGTTCGTTAATCATTTAATTCAAAGATTAGTTGGCATCTAATCCAATTTAGATGTAAAATTACAACTAACAGAATGTTTAAATTGAGGGAAATATAAAATGTTTAATTTTTTTAGAAAGATATTTAAGAAAAAGCAAAAATATATTTTTTCAAAGCCAAACATTGATATAATTGATAGAGGTGGCAATAATATTGTCACCTTTAGCTATCACATAGGGCAAGCAATTTCAAACAGTAACATTAACCGAAATGTTTTTTTGTCAACTACTATTGTGAATGATACAAAACATATATCTGAAATAGCTAATAAAGATTATCTTTACCACCAAGCTCTTAAAAATTTGAACCTTGAATGGTTCTCATATGAAAAAGTTGACTCTATTATTGGAGTGGAAAACGATACAAAGACAGACAGATATGCCTTTTGTGATTTCTGTAAAGCATACCCTCAATACAAAAATTTGTATTCTCGTTATTTTGGCGTATAAGGAGATATTTTGAAATGGAAAAAAGACTTTTGGTATTTAAAACACTTGAAAATCAAAGTGTAGAGGTTCGTGTTACACATGGCAGTGGAATATTTTGTAAAGGTGGCGGTAGAGAAATATTAGATTTCGACATGACCGTTACACACTTCTATTGTAGTTGTTGGAAAATAGAAAACGAATACTGTATCAGTTTTGGTATGAATGATTTTTTTGCATTACAACGTGGCGATTTTGTCCATAGTGATTATAACAACATAATTCCACTAACAGCATTCAAAGCTATGCCAAAATCCATAAAAAATTTACAACTTAGAATTTGGGGAGTCTAACTAAGTTTAAAAACTGTTGACAAAATAACAAAAATGAAGTACAATTATCAAAGATAAATAATTGTACTTTTTTAAATGTTAGTGAAGATTCATCTGTAAAAGTGGGAGAATGTCACCTAAAATACCAATTGTAATTAAAATTGTAGGAGTATAAAAAATGTTAAAAGCTAAATATTACTTTTCTCAAACATATCAAGCACTTGTCATTGATGATATAACTTACACATCATCAGGCTCTTTTTCTAATCAACTTCTATCTATGATGATTAATTTTGAACAAATTAATTTTCGCTATAAAGAAATGTTTTCTGATAGTTGTAAAATCAACTCTAATTTTGAAGATTTAAAAAAATTACGTTTTACAAAAAACGAAAAAAGACTTATTTTGCGAAGCATTAGTAGGTTAAAAGGCGTTTAAAATGGAAAATAAGGCTAAATATGATAAATGGCAATTTTGGGACAATAAAATTGCTTATCCTCCAAACATAATTGGAGATTCACCTATAAAAAATATGATGGTTAGAAACACACAAGATAAACAAAGCTTATTTTGTCATATAACATTTTCCAAACCATTAGAAACAACATTTGCCTTTATCAATAACAATAAAATAAAAAGTTACAATAATAATGATTTGGTAATGATGAAAGAAAACAAAAAATTTGCACTGCTGATTGCACGAACTGTGGGGATGTAAAAAATGAAACGAGCACAATTAACAAAAGAGGAAGTTAAAGAATTAACAAATAATCAACACAAAGTCTCATTTGAAACAAGAAGAGCAAATACAGGAAAAATAACGTATACTATATTTTCCGTTTTCTTCAATGAGAATAAAAATTTTCCAAAAATGCTTTTTAAATTTTTTTACACACAAAAAGATTTGCAAAATTTTATGTATGTTATTGCATTATATGACTTTAAGAATGAGAAAGAATATAATCTACAAGATTTGCAAAAAATTGGATTGGGAAGTAAAAGGTATTCACCCCTATTTTGTTCTGTTCTAAGAAAATATGTATTGAGAATTGATGGTGTGTAGATACATTGACAACGATTGATATTTTTGATATAATTTAGTCGTTGTCAATGCAAAGAGGTGATGCACTATGATTTTCCGAAATGAAGTAAGAAAAGCAAACGTAGTAAGTAACGATATGTACATACTGATTAACGAAGTATCAGAAGGAACAACAAGAATCGTATTGAAATTGTTGATAATGAACAACGATAATTATAAAAAAATTAGCTGTTCAAACAAATTGGTTGAAGTGTTTGGTGTAAGAAATAAAAGATATAAAATTATAGAAAATCACGATTTATCAGTAATGAAAAGACATAAAAGTTTTAGGATTGTTTTTTCAAGAGTATATGGGGTGTAAGTTATGAGTGTTACAACACTAACCTATTCAATAAAACCTTGTAAGTTTTTCAAAGAAATTAAATTTTCAATATTTGGTTGCAAAGCTTATGGTGTGAATTATAACAACGAGGAAACGTTGATTTTGTGTGCAACACAGGAATCATTGTTTCTTGAATGGTCGCCAAAAAAAAAGGATAAATTGGCTAAGAATTATCCACTGAACCATCAAGATTTAGAATATTTAAACCATAAATTTAGTGGATTTGTATCTCGAATAATAGGAGTTTAAAAATGCAAAATGTATTTACCATATGCGGTCAACCTACACATAATTCCAATTCGGTAACATGTTTCAATCCGCATTCTTTTTTGAAAGGGATTGGATTACCTTATAGTTTTTTAGGTTATAAAAAATGTTATTGTTATTTGAAAATTAGCTCTCCCTTTGTGACAACAGTTTTCGATAAACAAGGAGAAATAAGCGATTTTGACTGTCATGGAATTGTTGCATCTATTAATGAGAATGGAAAATATGATTTCTTTTGTATTGATAGTTACACTAAACCAATTTGGGACGAAAGTGGAGAATGTTTCGGTTGTAGACCTGTCATTGATAATGTAGGTAGCCAAGAAAAATTCTCAAAACTTTTTCAAAGAATTGTAGGAGTATAAAAAATGAAAATAACGTTTCCTGTAATTTTCCATAAATAATAATACAATTAAATCAAAGGAGGTGAAACAAAATGCTGAAAGCATACAAATTTAGATTATATCCAACCGAAGAACAAAAACAATTTTTCAATCAGTGCATTGGAAATGCACGTTTCGTTTACAATCATTGTTTAGGTCTTAAAAAAGACCTTTGGAAAAATGAACAAAAAACTATTTCCACGAAAGAACTTTCAAAACATATCACTGATTTGAAAAAATATCAAGAATATGAATGGTTGAAAAAGAGCGATTCTATCGCTCTTCAACAGTCACTTCGTGACCTTGATTTGGCGTTTCAAAGATTTTTCAAAAAACAAGCTAAATATCCAAGATTTCATAACAAACATAAGAAAAATTCTTATAGAACAATCAATCAGAATAACAAAATACGTTTAGAAAATGGTAAGTTACACTTGCCTAAACTTAAAACGTTTGTAAAAATCAGACAAAGCAGATTTTTCAATGGAACAATCAAAAATGCTACGGTATCAAAGACACCATCAAATAAGTATTTTGTTTCACTTCTTGTCGAAGAAGAAGATGTTTTTGGTGTTTCACAAGTCAACGAAGTTGGCATTGATTTAGGTATTAAAGATTTTGCTATCTTGTCCAACGGTACGAAGTACCACATAGATACCAAGCATATTAAAAAACTTGAAAAGAAGTTAAAAAGATTACAAAAACAATTTTCAAGAACAATGCCTAAATCTCAAAACCATGAAAAAAGAAGAATTGAATTAGCTATTCAATATGAAAAAATTACCAATTTCAGAAATGATTTCTTTCACAAACTTTCAAGAAAGCTAGTAGATGAAAACCAAGTCATAGCTATTGAGAGTTTAAAAATTAAAAATATGGTAAAAAATCATAAATTAGCTAAATCCATTCAAGATTGTTCATGGAACAAATTTATAACTATGCTTGAATACAAAGCAAAATGGCAATGCAATTGCCAAGTAGTGAAGGTAGATACCTTCTTTGCTAGTTCTCAAACTTGTTCAAATTGTGGATATAAAAATCCAAAAGTAAAAGATTTGTCAATCAGAGAATGGGAATGTCTGAAATGTCATGCTACGCATGACCGAGACATAAATGCAAGCATAAATATCTTAAATGAAGGTAAAAGGCTACTTAACGTAGCCTAAACCATATAAAAAACTGTACCGCAGGGCTTGCGGAATCAGTATAAAACTAAGCCTATGGAGATTGTGTAAGACGTAAAAAAGCATGGCTACGTCATGCCCTATGTGATGAAATCACATATGCTACGGTCTGAGAAGTAGGAATCCCCCACCTCTACAGGTGGGGGAGGATGTCAAATTGTAGAATTTGGGGGATATAAAAATGAAATTTAATTGTTCTATTGAAAATTGTTTATTCTTAGGACAACCATCATGTGTGATTACAATTGAACTGTATAAAACATTCGCTACATTTTGTTTTGTTTGTACCGAGGAACATGGTATATTTTTACAATATCAGAGATATGACGATTATTATCCAAAATTAATTAACCAAGAAACAATGAAAAAAATTGCTCTTGGGAAAGATAAAAGATATAAAGTAATCTCAAAAGAACTTATGAATTTTTGTTATTTGCGAATTTTTGGAGCTTGAAAAATGAAAATTAAGTTTAGCGATTATTTTCAAAGTTGGAGCACAAGTACAAAGGGGCAAATATTCATCAATAAATTGACAAAAGATAAACAAACTATGCAATTAGAACTAAGAGTTGGTTTTGCCATAAAAGTGAGTCAATGCTTTGATATACGAATTATTTACGGCAAAAAACCAATTCATAAAATTATGAATAAACAAAAATTGTTATACCAAAAATCATACAAATACAGACAATACAGATTAATTTTTTTAAGAATTTTTGGAGTTTGAAAAATGTTAATTGTAGATAACTTGCCGCCTATACAATTTGGCAAATGGAAAAAATCAACTGCATTTGAAAATTTTTATTGTGATGTAAAATTGGGAAATCATGCGAAATATAGATTGTTTTTGCAATCTTGTTATCAAAAACCACATATATTGCTTATTATCCCTTGCCGTGATGGAGAACAAACAAATATTAATTTTAGCAAAAAGGCAAAATATGGGAAAAAAGAATTATCAACATATGATTTTCTTCATAATAAATATACAATTGTTCAAGAAATGAGTAAAATATATTTGCGAACGGTAGGTGTATAACAATGTTCTCGTTAAAAGAAAGTATGTACTATTGGAAAAGCAAAAGAAAACTAAAATCATTTCATAAATCAGTCACAACAACAAGCATAAAAACAATCATTACTTTTCACTGTTTGCATGGTGGAAAATATGCTGACCATATAGACCTTATAAAACATAATCGCAATGCAAATAAGTCTTGGTCGATTTCTTTGACCGATTATCAAAATGGCGAAATTATTGATTTTGATTTTTTCATTAAAGATGAAAAAGAACGAAATATACAAATGTTAGCAAATAAAAAATATCATTATTTTTTGTCGAGGTTGGTAGGTGTTTGAAATGGCATTCCCACACGAAGAATTGAAAACCTTTTCATTCCCACAAAAAATGGTTTTTGAAATATCAACTACATATTTTTATTTTAGCGGAAATGTAAAAATGAATGGACGTAAATTTCTTCTTGAAGAACAAACAGGAATGGATAACGAACCTGCAAGGCGTTTCTTGTATAACCATCAAACATTTGAATACGTTTTGCATGAAGATTTAATGGAAAAAAGTAAACCTTACAATTTTCTTTTCCAAAGAATAATAGGAGTTTGATTATGAAATTTGTTGGTGCATTAAATTCAGATTATACCACCCATAAAAGTTTCATCATAAGGTTGCATGGTCTTGGATTTGAATTCAATCTTGTAAAACAAACGAACAGCATTGCTGTAATTGGTGGGCTTGTTAATTTTGGGGGATATAAACATTTTGAAAATGGCAAAAACTATCTTACATTAAGGAATCTTAAATGTAAACGCAAGTATAAAGAATTTAGTTTGTTGTATTTAAGAATTTTTGGAGCATAACAATGATGCAAAAATTTAAAGTTCAAACGAAACATTATCCTATAACGAAACAAATGGAAATAATTATCCATTGGACAAATTCATCAAGCAACCTTGACGCATTTGACACAAGTAATAAATTTCGCATTATTATATATCGAGGAAAAGTATTTGTGCAGGTAAGAGCGTTTACAAATCTAAAAAAAACATATGATTTGAAACAAATTCAGAAAATCGGATTAAATGACAAACGATTTTTGGTTGATACAAAAAAATTCAATTTTTGTTATTTAAGGATGATGGGAGTATAACAGAATACATTTAAAATTCTATTGACAAAAAACCTTCAATACGTTATAATACTATTGAAGGTTTTTGAATGTGATATTGTAATTACAATGAACATTCTCACAAATAAAATCTAGCAAGCAGAATGTGAGTGATTAAAATGACGATTGAAGATTTCGCTAAAACAATTCAGTCTATGGGGGGAACTGCTTATATTGTAGGTGGTTTTGTCCGTGACGAAATAATGAATATTTCTTCCCATGATTGCGATTTAATGATAACAGGCATTAAAGAGGATGATTTTGTCAAGAAATTTCCTAATGCTAATCCAACAGGATTAGCATTCCCTGTTTTTCGTTTATTTATTGACGGTGAAGAAATGGAAGTAGCTTTTGCTCGTAAAGAACGTAAAGTGTCTGAAGGTCACAATGGTTTTGAAGTTTTCTTTTCTCCTGAGGTTACAGTTGAAGAAGATTTGGAACGCAGAGATATTCGTATGAATTCTATTGCAAAAAACATATTAACAAAAGAAATTATTGACCCCTTTAATGGTGTAAAGGATATTCAAAATAAAATTATCAATATTACTTCTAAAAAACATTTCTCTGAAGACCCATTAAGAGTTTTACGAGTAGCACGACAGGCTTCCAAATTCAATTTTGATATTAGTGAAGAAACAAAACAAATCCTAACCCAAACGGCAGATAGTTTAGTAGAATTACCACTAGAACGCATTTTTGGCGAAATGGAAAAAGCATTAGAAACAAAAAAGCCATCTACGTTTTTCAGAATTTTGAAAGAGGTTGGTGCGTTAAAATTTGCTTTTCCTTGGTTAAACAAATTGATTGGTCAAACACAATCAAAACAATGGCATCCTGAGGGAGATGCTTTTGAACATTCAATGTTGGTTTTGGATAAAGTATCAATGCAAACCAAGGATGTGAAATTAAGGTTTTGCGCTTTATACCATGATATTGGAAAAGCAGTAACACCGAAAGAAACCCTTCCAAAACATCTTGGTCATGATTTTGAAGGGTTAAAAATCATTGACAGTTTACCGCTTGTAATTCCGAAGGATTGGCGTAACAGAGCAAGAGCAGTGGCAGAATTACACATGAAAGTAAGAACAATAAAAAAACCTGTAAAGAAAGTACAGTTATTTAATAGGTTAAAACAAGCAGGTCTTTCCGTTGATGAATTTAAAATTATCGTTAGTGCTGACAGTATTAACGGTGATGAAGATGTACCTGCTTGGCTTACACAGGAAACTTTTGATAAAGTATTTTTGCCAATTGAAATTCCTAACAATTTAAATCCTAAAAAAGATGGAACAAAAATCAAAGAATTTGTTTTATCTGTTCGCAGTAAAAGAATTAGCTAAACATAGTATTTGTTGCAAAGGTAAGGAAAATGTCAAAATAAAACTATTAGGAGCACAAATTTATGAATTTATCTAAAATTAATTTTTGGGACAAAACAGATAATACAACCATTTTTGACGAAGTAATTTTTAAAATTCATCAATACTATGAAGAAACAGAAACAATAAAGTGGCGAGATTTTGCACAACTTAAAACAAAGATTTGCAAATTTTTATTTTTATATCACAAATATTTCAAACCACATTGTAAATGGAAATTCAGCACCGAACAACAATATTACACAAACATTATATTAAATGATACAATTTGCTTTGAACTTTGTTATATGACTGCCGATGTTTTGCTTGACCCTTCCAAATTAAAAAAACCCAACAATGGACTTAGATTTTCTGTAAAACTCAAAAATAAACAAATGAATTATGTCTACTTTAACTCTTGGGGCAACCGCTTCTTAAACAAAGAATATAAACTAATTCTTTTAAGAGGGGATGGCGTATGATGAAAGAAAGATTCAAATTCAGACACAATGTTTACGAAATGGTTGCATATTCTCCATTCACACAAATCACCATAAATATAAACGCATACAAAGTTACATGGCATACGAAAAAACTAACAAAAAATTTCAATTTACGCAAAATGAATGTATTGTATAAAAATCCGTTTATCTCTGATTGTGAAGTAAAAACTATATCAATTATTGTAGGACGGATGTGGGGGATTTAAAAAAATGTTTGGGTGAAAAATTATGAAGAAAGAATATTATGAAAAAAATATAAGGTATTGGAAAACAAGAAAAAAAATTAAAAATTTTCGCATAGCTTCTCTAAAACACTTTCCGAAACCAATCTTTTCAACACCACTCAGTCGGCAGCATATGTTCTTTTTGTGTGGACAAGCATATGATTCTTTTGAAATCTTGCCACCTACATCCGATATAAAAGAATTTAGATTTGTTTTGAATGATTACAAGAACAATGATTATTTTGTGTTCTATTTTACGCCAAAATCGGAAAAATGCAGAGATATACAAATGCTTATTAACAAAAAATATAATCATTTGTTGTCGCGTTTTTTGGGGGTATAAAAATGAATATTTTTCTTGAAGATATAAAAAAAGTAAAATTTAGTTCCGTGGAAACTACAACTTTAGGTCACATTGAAGGTAGACTAACTTGCAGTTCTGAAATTCTTGTAAATGACCTCCATTTTGTACACACACAATTAAAACTGCCTATCAATATATACAATAATAATTATAAAAGGTGGTATGATTTACACCACATGTATTCACTAAAATTCTTAAAGCAATCAGAAAAAGCAAGACATATATATTCTCGTATATATGGAGTATGAAAACATGAAAAAAAAAGATTTCCATTTTTGTAAGAGTTTTATTGACCCACAATTGTTCTATTTAAGTACAGACGTTATACGTTTAGGAATGTATGATGATGCTTTTTTAAACAGTGCTCATTATTTTCACAACGATAAACAATTATACAAATTAAATCAATTTCGTGAATTTTCAATTGTTAGCGAGAAACAGAATCGTTCATTCCGATTAATTATAAGTAGACTTGAAGGGATATAAATAAGACATATTACACAATTCATATTGACATTTTTATACATACATAGTAAAATATATGTAATAGAAAATTTTTCTAAAGAGGATTGAAGAAGTACGAATAAAGATTTTGAGAGAAAAATCATTAAAGAACGTTTTACAAAGGAGAATTTGTAATGGATGAATTTTATGTAAAAATGAATAACAATGATGATGAAAAAATTTCTGCCACAGAATACTTTCAACGGTTAAAGAATAGCAAACAAAGTATTTCCGACAAAGATTTAATTCAATTTTATAATAACTGTTTACAGATGAAAGAACAGTTTGAAAAAACTGAACAAATTGATGCAATCAAAAAATTGGTATTTTTGATTGAAACTGTTACAAGAGAGAAAAAAGTTCTTGACCTTGGAATTAATCAATATGTGTTCCGCAATTCTATTGATGAATTTATTGAACATGTATCTAAAGACGAATTGAGTTTTATTGAATTAAGTCGATACGAACGAATTGTTCCTGACGATATTATTGAAAAAGTTGAAAAATGTAAAGATGTTTTTGACAACATGTATGTATTGTTTACGGATTATTCTCAAACACACAAGAAAAAATATGAGCGTGAACACGACCCTATTCTGTTTGGTGTCTTTGAAAAAGATGGTTATGTGCATGACCGTTTCTATTTTATTGGAGATTGGGTTGACGAATACTGTGATTTAACATTAGATAAATTTGCAACTATGTATGAAAAAGTACACAAAGTCAATCCTGTTAATAAAATTTCTGCTCTTGATGAAATCAATATTGGTGAAATTGGAGCATTGAAACATGAAATGAATACCTTGCGATTCAATACAGATACAGGCAAATATGAAAAAATTCCTGAAAAAAATATGATTCAGAAATTTATCGGAACAGTAAAAGGATTTTTCAAATGAGATTAAGAGATTTTGACCTAACCGAAAATGGGTTATTTAGAAACGCAGAAAGAAGAAAATATACCGACAAAATGTTACTGCGAATGTTAAAACGCAGTGTAATGTTTAATGGTAAAGAAGTGGGATTTGCCATGAAACGCTATGTAGACAGTATGCTTTTTGAAAAATACGGCATTGGTCACTTTTGTGATAGGTATCTGATTAAAAAACCTAAAAATTATGAGCGCAATGGATTGTTAATTGGTTCGCAAAAGAAAAAGAAACTTTTCGCAGAATACATGATGGCTGAAGATGGAAAAATCTGTGTATGTTGTGGCAGACCGATAGCACCTTATAATCTTACCTTGTGTAATCAATGCGAGGAAAGAGGTAAACGGAAGTCCATTACTAGCGATTGTTATCGCAGATTACAATTAAATGAACGTCCTTTGGAATGGATGTAAAAAAGAGAAATCCTGAATATTACTCAGGATTTCTCTTTTTTTTTTGTTAAAAAATTGTTGACAACAATAATAAAATATGATAACATATACATAAAAGAAAGGGAGTGCGAAAAATGAAATACTATGTAAATAGTGAGGAAATTGGTAATGGTTTTGCAGAACTTCATGACGGAGACTTAGACAAATTCCATTCTTTAATTGAAAACGATTTGAAGAATATAGATGTTGAATTTAACAACCTTATGCCTTATGGTGGACTTCAATACAACAAAGGTGCTAATTCTGTAATTCTTAATTACGTTATGAGTATGAGAGAAGATGGTAAATATCCTGTCTACTTCGTTGCATATTATGATGAAAATGCAAATTTGAGAGCGTTCGTCCCAAAGAAAAACAACAATTTGGTAATGGGTGATGATGGCAAATGGCATGGTATTTACGATAATGATGAAAGCGGAAAGATTTACAACATCACTCGCATATTAAAAGAGTTTAAAAAAAATACTATTTATATTGATAAGAAACCTCGTGACATTGCTTACCATACCAACGAAAAACAATTTGCAAACTACATCAATCGTTTTGGTGACGAATTAATTAATTTTGTAAAATGTGATGTAGAACTCGGTATGTATGGAGTTCAATATAATGAAGTAAAAAAGATTACTCCACATACAGATAGTATCTATAATAAAAATGGATTGGTTTTTTGTTTTGCCGATATTGAAATCAAAAACATGCATAATATTAAAGGGATTCTTTATATCAATGAACGTGGCGGTTTACAAATGTATGTACCTATAAATGGTAATGCTATCGACAAGGCAAATATGGAAATTTTCAAACAAGAACATTGTGTATATTTTTCTGAATCAAAAATGATTAAGGAATTTCTACATTTAGTGAATATTAGTTATGATAATATTGATTTAAGTGAAGAAACATTTTATTACCGTAACGGTATTCCTTATGAAAACATTGATGCCGAAAAAATTGTTGCTAACCGTGGCAAAGTCAATGTGTTGGAAAAAACAGATTTCGATTTTGAAAATTTTCTAAAAAGCAAATTCAATTTTGATTCTTTCGACATTGTGGAACATGGCATAGAATTTAAAGATGTATATGTGAAGCAGGTTGATGTTTCCATTGATGGCTACCATACGATTGCTGTTTTTGGTTATATGGATAAAAACAATAAGCCTTGTGTGACGATTCCTTTAAAAAACAACAATTTATATAAAGGAGAATTAATTCCTTCTGATATTGATGAACTCCCATATATAAATTATGATTCTGTTGGAGCAAATTGTTTTGAATTATTCGAAGAAAAAGTTGATTTAATTGAAGAAACATATACTGCTCGTCCATACGGATTTAGTATTCTCACTCCATTAATTGATGGTAAATCTGTCAATGAAGTAAATGCGTTAATTTGTGATGATATAAAATACACAAATCCAAAAAATGAAGTTACAAAGTATAGTAATAACAAAGGATTAGAATGTTATCTATTCCAAGTCGATGAAGGATATTGCGTATTGTATTGTGACATTTTTGATAAAATTCGTGGCGTAATTGTTAGTGACACAACAAAAATTGACAGAACAATTATTGCTACAAGCTTTGATAGTGATGAAGATTTGTTGTTGTAAGAGATGTTTAGCGTGAATTTAGAAAGTATTAAAAATGCGATTGAAAAAATTAAAGAATTGGAATATGATTTTTTGAACAATTCCGATACATATATTGATGAAGAATGCACAACGCATTCTAACGAATGGTTAAAAACTCATTGGCAATTCAGTTTAGATATTAGACGATTAGAAGAATTGATGTTTGATTACAAATACAACCGTCCAACTATTAGTGCAGAGCGTGTAGAAAAATTATCAGATTGGTTAAATCAAAAATATGGGGTGGTTTTATGAGAACTGAAATTTATAATTTAATTTGTATGACAAGATTTTTTGATACAGATGATGGTAAAGTTGTGGTTTTGGAAGTATACAAAAAAGGCGAGGATTTAGGAAAAGAATATGATAATTATCATGGTTCTCGTTCTGTTCATTATACAAAACTATTCAAAACAAAAGATTTTACCGTTGATAATGTAGTGACAGAAATGGCAAAAAAATTAGCAAAACCTCAGTCACAATTTCAAACACTCGTAGCTTCGTTTGATAAGCAAATTCTAAAATTTTTGAGAAATTCCGTAGAACAAAACATTTGAATGTGAAATTTTCTTGAATCGCAAAGGGAGATATATGAAATGGCACGTCAACAAATTGTTATACCAATAGAAACAGGATATGATACTTATTTGATTTTTGAATTTTCAAAATATAAATTTTCGCAGATATGTTTGACTTTGCATCATCCTAGCAAATTTCATTGTATTCCTATTGCGATAAAAGAATGGAGAATGCCAAGGCACGATTATCCTTTTGATTCTTATGACCACCTAAATAAAGAAATTCAAAATTTACGTGAAGGAATTAATCAAGATGAAAAATTGAATTTTTTCAAAAAAAGAATCCCTAAACCATTAGAAAAAGCAATGCTTAAATGGATTGATGAATTTTCTGTATGGTCTATTCCTTGTAAAACTATGTATGAAATAATTGGTTTGGATGTAAGGGATGGTATATAATGGGCGAATTAATTTATCAATACGATTGCTTGTTACCCTCAGGTACAAAATTCAAATTTAAAATCAATACACCTGATTATAAAAACGATTCGATAGAAATGCAATTTTTTGTCACTATGGACTTTAGAAAAGACAAAGAAAAATTTATCAAAAATAATTTTGATATAATTACAGGCATTTTTAAATATGGATTATCAAATGATTCTATGTGTAAAATCAAAACAAAGATGAAGGCTAGAGCAATAAAATATGCGCAACCTTTTACAATGAAAGATGTACGTGCTGCAAACAAAATCATTGATGGCTTAGATATAAATGTAAATAAATTTCCAAAAATCAAAGAAAGAGGGCGTAGACATGGTATATAAACTCAACAAAAAAGATGGTACTGAATTTGATAACGCCATTGACAGGGCTTTTTCTGAAATGGAATTTAAGGATTTACCTATTGATAAAGCAAATCAATTATTTCGAGATGGAGTTCTCGGATTGTATATCGCAGAAATGGCTTTAAAAAATGGAAAGCACATTTATGTTCATAGTGACTTATTCACCATAGCTGTAAATATTCGAGAAGCTTGTGAGTTGGTGGCAAAATGACTAGCAAATTTATTCCTCATTCAATTTCAATTCAGAACCCTCAATATAGCATTGCCTGTATATATATTTTCAATAGTTATGATTCTTATAACGGTGAACTCAATCTATGTTTTGAATTTGGATTAAAAGAACCGTTAAAAAACAACAAAAATGGAGCAACGTATTCTTTTTATTGTACTGTTAAATGTAATGGGAATTTGAAAATCAAAGCCTATAAAGACATTGAATATGTATTTAAAACAGCACTTGCTAAATTGAAAAATAGTGATGAATATCACAAACCGCATTGGAAAAAGAAATGGCAGAATCTTATAGATTTAACTCAGAATGTAAATATTTATAAATACATTTCTGCAAAAGATATAATGATGTTAAACAATGACTTTTCATTATAATAAAATGTATATATTTTATAGTACCACATTACAAAGCTAAGATTTTTATCTTAGCTTTTTTTATTTTTACGGTAGAAAATAAAAAAAAAGGGGTAAAAACAATGGCAAAACTAATACAAGAAGAACAATTGTGTACATCAATAAAAAATAAATTGTTAAATTCAATAAAAGCATGGAAGCCAAAAACATATTTTTGTCAAGGGGATATTGTCTTAACTTTAAATAATATATATATGGAATGCTTGCGTGATGGAGTTACAGGCAGTGTTGAACCAAACTGTGCAGGAATAATAGAGGATGGAACTGTGCAATGGAAAGCAAACACTCAAACTTCTCAACCACAAAATGTAGATACAACTGTTGTTGAAACTTCACTTGATATATTAGAACAATTTCCTACTCCAAAAGAAGGAGATTTATGTATTGTACAACGAAAAATGCCAAATTTGCAAGAATTAAAATCAAATACAAGTTGTTTTATAATATTTTCTATATATTGTGATGATTTAGATTGTGATGTTTTAATTAAAAACCCAAAAACATTCGATAAATTAATGGATTTAAAAAGCAAAACAACGGGAGAATCACTTTTAGAATTAACAGATACTATAAACACGGATTATGGATATGAAAGATATGATTCAATTGAAACAAGCACAACCATCCAAGAATTACTTTATTATTGTATGGCGGCAAAAGATAAAAACAAAAAACACACAATAAAAAACAAATATTACATATATAATGCACAAACTATAGTAAAAAAAATATCAGGTAAAGAACTAAAAATTGATTATCTAACTTATAAATTGAATGTATCTCAAAACAATGCAGCAATAAGCTATATTATTTATATCAATTGTCCAACCAATAATGGTAATGAGAAAATATTCGGAACAAATGATTTAGAATCTATTGCAGGTCGCAAATTATACTTTTATGATACACAAAAGAAAAGGAAAAACATATACATACAAATTGATAGATTATTTAACAATACTCGTGATAAAGAACATTTAATGCTTGCAGATGTTGAAGCAGGAATGAATCGCTATAAAGACGGTGTTACATATGAAGAGTATGACCCTATGGAAGGCCCCAAATCATTACTCGGTTGGAAATCTTTTTCTAATAATTATGTAGATGAAAATATAAAAAACAACACAATTCAATTCAAAACAATAAACATTTATAAAGCATACACAGGAGGAATATTTAACACAATAAAAAACAGTTTATCAGTTACAGGAATTGAAAGTAACGAGCAAATACAATATAATGCAGAACAGCAAATAAAAAATTACATAAAACGAACATTCAATCAGACGCAAGACATCGACTTAATTCACTACACATCTTCCACTACAAAAATATCTTCTTATGATTCAAAAGGAACACCTTCTAACACATCTATACCTTTATTAAAAGATGTTTGCGTTTCTCAATCAGAAGTGGCCTTAAACACACCAAGGGTAAAATATAATTATGATAATTCCACACTTACAGTTTCAGACTATATGTATGCAAATAATCAATATGAGATTAGAGGAGTAAAAACATATTTTAAATACGGAATTACAATACCGTATAATTTTTCAAATATTAAAATTGTTTCAAATGATATAGAATCACTTGCAAAAAATTTCTGTTTTTACTCGGACTTGGGGGTAAACTTTTGGCCATTAGGTGTAAATCTATCAAATTATATTTTAAGTGTGGATTTTTTAGAAATAGAAAATTTAAAATACACAAATACCAACTTTGTAACAGATTATTGCATTTATGAAAAAAATCGACCATATTATTATTATCAAAATATAAGAAAGATAAACTTCTTAAATTTAGAAATAGAAACTTATATTATTGGCGGTTCGTATATTACTTTACCTATTTTAAGCAATACATGTATAACAGAACTTACAATACCATTCAATCTTAATTTATTTTTGATAAATGGCAGTGATGAATTTCAAATTTTTAAAGATAAAACAATCCCAAGAAAACTACAATTATGTTGTCCAAAATTAAAAAGAATTCACCTTACAGAATTTAGAATCAGTAAAGAAAAAAAAGTTTATGACGAGCCATATAAAACAAAAAAATTAACCCCACCAAAAGAGGTTGAAGCTACATATATCAAATTTAAACCAACTGACAAAAAAATTAAACGATGGGCATATGTTTTAAAAGATGGAACATACAAAATAGATACGATTTTTAGAGAATACAATCTTTTACAATTTGTAAAAGATGTTCTAATAAAAAACAGTCCACAAACAAGAACAATCATTTTTGATGGTACAAGTACAGAAAAACAAACATTAGATATGGGAGAAGATAGATATGGAGATAAACAAACTGCGGAAATTGATATAGGGGAAATTGTTGTAAAAATAACAGATGATTTATGTGGTATTTACATAAGTTACGCTTCTAGTGGTAAATTATTTGAATTAGAAAATGATTATGACGGTTATTCTTTTTTGGGAATGAAATATGATGGCAATAAATTTTATGACAATTCAAATAGCGAAAATTGCTATTATTGCATTCCAATTAATGACTTTTCATTAAGTTTTGAATCCACGTCAACTGTTAGACATGAAACATGTGTTTATATGAACACTCAACATTATTTAGAAAACGATAATTATATTGCAACGTCAAACAAACAATATGATTATTCTTCCGACTCAATATCGCAATCTACAGCTACTTTGTTAGATTTTGATTTTAAATTGTCAAATGGAGATAGTTTTATTCAAACAGGAGCGCAAATAAAATCTTACTCACAACACCCCACAAAAATAACTAACGTTATAAATGATGAACAAAAATACATTGTTCTTCCTCTTTTAAACCATAAAATAGATTGTTCAAAAATTGCATTATGTATTTATGGCAATGATTTTTATGCAAAAATAGATAAAAATAAATTGGGAACTCCAATACCATTATTAGCAGAATACTAAAATATTGACAAAAATCCTCCTATGTGATAAAATATTTTGCAAAGGAGGATTTTTATGTCTGATAATAAAAGCAAAATGGTTGTTATAAATATAAAAAACGGTAAATACATTATAGTTTTTTCCTCAACCCCAAACATTTGGGGAGATTACAGTCTTGGGCGTAGTCAAGCAGTATTGTATAGAAAAAAAACCGTCATAAGTATAATTACATGGGAGTGGGAAATATATGGGCAATATTATCCATTCAATTCTTACGATAATTTAAAAAAAGCATTTAAACATATGGTTGATATTACTATTAAAGAACAATCAAACACAGAGTCTATATTAACGTTAGAAGACATATGGACTTTCGATGTATACCAAATACCTGCTCGTACATTAAATGTATTAAATGGATTTCCTGACAAACAATTTTCATTTTAGGAGGAATTATTATGAATAAAGGTTTAATGTTGAGAAAAATTAAGGATGCAGACAAGGCTTATTACATGGATGATAATCCCATTATGTCAGATGAAGAATATGATACTTTAAGAAATACATACATTTCTTTGTATGGCAGTAAAGATTTAGATTATGTAAGTGGAGATATAAAAAAGGGATTAAAACCATTCAAACATACTTGTAATATCAATTCTTTAAAAAAAATTCGTTATTACGAAAAAGAAAAACTGATTGAAGAAATTCGCAGGTTGAGTCCAATTGTAGTTGAGCCAAAATATGATGGACTGACCGTTGTTGCTTATCCTAGCGGTGAGTTTGTCACTCGTGGTGGCGGTTTGGTCGGAGAAGTGCTGAACAATTTCCCTTCTCGCTATAACAAAAATACCTCAGAGTTCCCCATTCGTGGAGAAGCATATTTGACTGTTAAAGATTTTGAAATCATCAATGCTGATTTACGCAACAAAGGTATGGATTTATATAAAAACCCTCGTAATGCCTGTGCAGGCATCTTGCGAAGAATTGATTCTAGCCCTTATAAAGAATATGTGAAATACATTTGTTATGATGTAATTGGTAGTGATGCAGGGGAATTAGACAAAATTAAATATATCAAAGAACATACCAACTTTGATGTAGCTGAAACGTTCATTCCTCCTGCATGTGATTTAGCTGATTATTTTAGCAAACTCTACGACAAAAAAAGTAAAGAAGATATTCCTATTGATGGTTTAGTAATCAAAACAACATTTGCAGGCAGTTTAAAAAGATTTGGCTCAACTGACCATCATCCAAGAAATGCCTTTGCGTATAAATCCCAGGATGAAATTAAAGCTACGAATATCATTTCTGTGGAATGGCAAGTTGGTAGAGAAAGTGTAACTCCAATTGCTATTTTTGAACCTGTAGAATTAGAAGGTACGACAGTATCAAAAGCTTCCCTTAGTAATGCAGGTTTGTTTATGGATTTAGATTTACATATTGGCGATACTGTGTCGGTATTCAAGGCGAATCAAATTATTCCTCAAATCAAAAGCAAATTGGCAAACAATGGTGGTAATAAAATCGAATTGCCGAAAACATGTCCTGTATGCGGTTGTGCATTAGAAAGCCGAAAAAATAACGATACATATACAATTGTTTGCCCAAATGAAATGTGTAAAGGAAAATTAGTTAATAAAATCGAATACATGTTTTCAAAGAAATGTCTTAATGCAAAAGGTATGTCTTCAAAAACCATTGAAAAAATGTTACCTTACATTAATCATCCAACTGATATTTTCAATATTACTTTGGAACAAATTTTAACTTTGGAAGGATTTAAGGAAAAATCTGCCAATAATTTATATAATGCTATCCAAAATTCACGCAAAAACGTTTCATTGGATGTATTTATTGCTAGTATTGGATTTTTAGGTATTGGATTTGACGTTGGCAAATTACTTGCAAATAAATATAATACTTATGATAAAGTTTTGATGGGATTACAAAACGATTCTCTAACAGACATTAAAGGAATTGGTGAAACCACAGCCTTAAAATTAAAATCTAATAACTTCATTCATGAAATGAAAAAGCTTCATGAATATATTGAAATTAAGGAAGAAACATTTACAACTAATAATAATTGTTTAACATTTGTTATTACAGGTAAATTTTCTCAACCTCGCAGCGTTTTAGAAAAAATGATTGAACAAGCAGGTCATAAAGTAGCAAGTGCAATTAGTAAAAACACCAATTATCTTGTTATTAGTGATTTATCGTCAACATCATCTAAAACGAAAAAAGCAAAACAGTTGGGAATTCCAATGATTGATGATAAGCAATTAGAAAATATTTTACAGGAAGGATAATGATGTATGTTCAATTTTATCAAAGAGTGGATTCTAGGAGATATAGAAAAGCGTGTTCATTACCTTGAAAACATGGAACGTGCTCATGATGCAAGAATTTCTGCATTAACTTTAGAAAATACGAAACTGAAAGAAAGAGTTGCGAATCTCGAAAAGGAAAATAAGGCAAATACAGACCTTTTGCTTGATATGAATGATGATATGTTGCAAATGGAAGCATTTTGCCTTGATGCCACAATGGTAACAAAACCCACATCCATTTTGGCAGTAGAAGAAGCAGAACCTCTTAAAGGTGGTACAATCAGAGCACGAAATATCCACACAATTGCACAAGAGCAACGAGATTCCAAAACAATGTAATATTATAAACATCCCCAAATGGGGATGTTTTTTTGCAAAAAAAATCAAATTGATTTTTATCCTAAAAACAAAAAAAATCCATATTTTCACACAAATTTTCTAAATTGACCAACAATTCTACATAATAGTATTTCATCTTTCCTTATATACATTTTTCCTTATATATAGGAAGTAATTTGTTCAAACTGTACTAAATTGTTGTATATAGCTGAATTTTAAATCATCTGACAATTCACAGAAGTGGTTCTTTAGTCCTAAGTGTTGACTTTTAGGAGAATGCACTATAATATAGTAAATGTTTGAACAAAAAGGAGAAATGTAAGAATGTGCAAAATCACAACCAAGACAATTTACAACAAATTAACTAAGGACGAGAAGAAATGGTTATGCCCTGACGGTAAGTGGTCTGAAATTGCAGATGACAAGGTTATTTACAAGGAGGTTAGTAAAAAAGGTTTTATTGAAGCGTACAACACAGGCATTATAGAGGATGCTGTATACTTCGACATTGCAGTAGTAAAAGAGCATAGGCAGGAAGGTTTAGCTTCTAAAATGTTTAATAATATGGTAGAATGTCTAAAAGAAAAGAATTTCACTACCATCTTTACATATGTTCACAAGGATAATGACCCCTCCTATTGGATGCTTGACAAGTTCGGTTTTGAAATTATCGGCAAATGTGATGATATGTGGAAATTGAAATTACAGGTGGCATGATATGCAAGAAACCGACAAAAATATGGTGTGCAATGTTAAAATTTGTGAGAATTTAGGTATTGTCACATATAACAAAAATATAACAATTCGTACAGGTAAAAAATCAAACAGATACGAACTGCTTTTGCAATTTGTTTCATACGGTACAGATGCTTATCTAAATTTACCATATTATTTTGATTTATACTTTTTAATCAAAGACGATAAAAAAAAATTGCTTGATATATCTCTTTTGGATAGTGATGGTGTAATTATTAATTTAAAAAACAAAAAACTTACTCGTAGCGATATAGAAGGTATCATTTGCTGTTTCAAATTTGACGGACGCCTTTCAGAAAAACTAATGAATACAAAAATTAATTACGATATAATTATACAACATTTAACACAAATGTTATCAAGAATAAAAACAAAACAATTGCGCTTAATTAAAAGTAGAGTTATGGGAGTATAATATACTCCCATATGATGCATGTAAATAAATTCTGAGGTGAATTACATATGAATGATTCGCAATCATTAATAGGCTTTATAAAATGGGCATCAGATGTTCAAGTTTATGGTTGTGTTAGCATGGAAAAAGATTATAACACAGGTGTGGCAAAAATTTGTGTGATTGCAAAACACATATCAAACGAAGACCTCGACTACACTTACGTTTGCAATTTCATTAGATGTAGGGAAGATATTGTCGAACGAGTTTTAGGAGATATAATACATAAATTCGGAGCAACAGAAACTCCGAATCTTCAAAATTTAATCAAAAGTTGTTTGTCAAAACAAGGTCGTAGAAATATGGGTATATATGCATCTAGGATTCTTGGAACATAAAAACAAGGTAACGTTTTGTTACCTTGTTTTTTTAAAAAAAATGTTGACAAATATTTTCTATTATGATATACTTTAGTTACACTAAAGCGAAGGAGATTTTAAAAATGAAAAGTTATAATGCTTTTGAAAAAGAATTATACAAATCACTTTTTAACACAGAAAACGAAACAGTCACAAAACAATATAAAAATCGCATATACATGATTTGTTCCACAGAAGAAAATGAATTTATTCAAAGAGTTGTTACAGCCAACAATCTAAAAGATATACTTTCTTTGAATAAAGTTTTATACACAAAACGTTTGTTTGATTGTGATGTGGTAATTGAACGCGACCCTTATGAAAGCAACATAATGATAAAGAATTATCAAAGGGAAGCAAAAAAAATAATGGTCGAGTCAAATGTAGATACTATCACATTAAAACGTAGTGAGTCTGTGGTTGAGTACACTTACGAAAATAACGGTGATATGCTACATCTTCAACTTAACGCCATTTCTAAAGATGCAAAAACAACCAACACAATATATCGAGTTTCAGGAATTGTTTATTTTGCTAATGATTTTGACGATATAGCTTTTGTTTTACATGAAGATGATTTAAAGAAATTAATGCCACAATTAAAAAAATCAAACATGTTTGCGGTCAATAAGCTTTATAAAGTTTGGTTAAGTTGGTACAAAAACATCACAAAAAACAATGGTATTACAGGCGTTAGTGATGATTTTTGCAAAAATGTACCACGAAATTTTTCTTTCAATAGTATTACAGATAAATTTCCATTGTTTCAAAAAAAACTTGTTTGGTATAATCAAAAATACAAAAATTACTACAGAAACTATTTTAAATATAATTATCCAAACAAAGAAATTATGGAAAAATTTCTTATACAAGAATTGTCAAAACCTAAATATCATGGTTATGAAGTTCTTGTAAATGATGGAAAAGGTATCTTTACTACTATAAATAAAGTAGCTATTTACATCAAAACAGATTTGGGTTATATTCAAGAAACAGACACAACATCGAAGGAATTTCAAAATATAAAAACTCTTGTGTGGAAAAAGATAAATGTGCTTGCTAGATTATCCCACATAAATGCAGAAAGCTATATTTATAAAGAACTAGACCGATTAAAATTCATGAATAATTAAAGGGAGAGAATATAAAATGTCTACAAATATTTTGCATGAAATTTTTAATGATATTAAAACCAAAAGTTTTACTTCATTTACAGATAAGGTATATATGGATGAAGAAAATGTATATATGTTAGCAAAACAAAACGAATATATTGATAAAGATGATTATTTTGGTAGATATGATTCTCACCATAAATATGATTTTGACATTGTGAATTTTTTTCATCTAAATGTAATAAATAGAAAAACTTTACATGAAGGAATTGCAAATAGCACATTTATTTGCCTTGGAGGTATTGGCGAAAAACCTTTAATTTTTCGTCGCCGTTTCAAAGAACATTTCAATAGTATTGTATCTCTTGATGATAGTGGACGTTGGATTCACACAGATAAATGGAGTGAATTATGCAAAAAAAATAAAAATTTTATATTTCACAAAGACAACATGTACGTTAAAGAATTTCCTATACACAAATCCTGTTCATTATTCTTATATGTAAGAGCTAATGATGGAGATTTTAACGAAGACCCAATTCCATACATTAACAATTTTAACATTGAAGCTTATATCAAAGCGTTTAATTACGAAATGAGCCTATGGAATAATGGTGAAGTTAATGAATTGAAAGATGTTTGCCCTGAGTTTGTAAAAACATATAACGCATTTTTCAAACCTATTGAAAAACTTACGAATGAAGAGAAAAAGCTAATTAAACCATTGATGCAAAAAGTGGAATTTGACAAACGAATAAACCCACTTTATGACAAAAATGATATTGTTGTAAAATGCAAAAAGTTCGCCACAATTGAAAGTATTGATTATGATTTTTGCCCTTCAACAGAATTAATTTCCACAAATGGTGATTATGAAAATGATGAAGATTTGTCAGCATTGATTGGTGGGTACGTGAATTCATTTAGAATTTATAACAATACAAAAGATTTAGTAGGTTCTAAATTTAAATCACCTATCAAAGTAAAAGAACTTGAAGTATTCTTTTCAACCGATGAACCTAACCGTACCGAAATTTTCAAATCTACAAAATATGGCATGATTAATATTGAAAATTATGACCGTGTATATGCCAACAAATATAAAAGCATGGTAAAACAGTATCTTGAAACTATTGCTCGTATCTCTAATATAAGTAAAAAAGAAGTTATTGGAGGATTAAAATGAAATCACTGAATAAGTTGTTTAAAGAATTGTGTGATTTAAGTTTTACAGGACAAGAAGAAAATTATTTTTCAATCGAACATAACAAAACGCTTTCTCGTCAAGTAGCATTTACTTACGATTACATGGGTATGGCAAAAATGCAATCCGTTGAAAAACAATATTCTCAATGGAATAACACCCAATATGATGTTTTTTTTAACAACAATGATTCATCTTTGGGAAAAATTCAACTGTCAGAAATTAAGCATAGTGATATGCAAACATTTAATATTGTTGATTACAACATTCCTTCTTTGATGGTAAGAAATCAACATGTATTATATTGTTTCAATAATCTTTTTGGCAAAAAGATTTGGTTTACCACAGACGAAAATCAAAAATACGAATTATATTCCAACGCAAAAGAAAGCTATGGGATAAAGATTGACCTTAAAGGAAATAAGAACAAATTAAAAAACGGCTTAAATACTGATTTCGAATGGTTTACCAATGTCGTTTATTTCCAAGATAGAGAAAACTACGGTATTGGGATTGATGTGCAAGCCATTGAACCTAATGAATACTATTCGGAAAGAAATTGCGAAGAGCCTAAATTTTATCATTTTAAGATTAATGGGTTCTTAATGATTAATGGCGAATGTATTTATCTTGATGAAAAACAATTACGTCAAGTAATGAAACAGTTATACCATTCAAATGCAAGAAAAATTGTTGAGATTTATGCAAGTCTTCACAAAAGAATCAATAAAATGACAAAAGAAGATAAAAACAATCTTAAATATTTTCCTTGCATCAAAAAACATTATCTTGCCCCCATAGTTTCCAATAATCATGGTGTAATTCGGCTGAAATATCTCTTACCTCCCAAAAATTGTGAAAAAAACATCATTGGAACTATTAAAAATGATATTGACGCTAGAGTTTATTTAGAAACTCTTTACACGCGAAACAAATCTGTAAACAAATGCGAAGAAGATACAGATTTGCAAAAAATCGTTATTGATGATTACACATTTTTTCTCAACACAAAAAAACATTTATTTGCAGGGTTTAAGAAAACTCAATATGGGGATTTGGATTTGGGTAAATACGACCAAATTTCAATAAGCAATGCAAAAGAAATGTTAAAGAAAAAAATGTCAATTGTTGCAAGATTGCAAAATTTATCACTAGAAGACGTATATCAAGAATAATAATTATCAAGGATAGCAATTAAATTGTTATCCTTTTTCTATTTCTTTTTTAGATTAATAAAGGAGGATTCTCTGAATGCCTAGATACATTTTAGATATAGGTGATAATTATATAGAACACAGTCACAACTGTCCTCTTTGCGAAGCGATTGATAATCAAGTGCAATACATAAAGGATATGGCAAAAATGCCAAATCCAAATAGACATTATATCAAACAACAAATAGATGTTTTGGAAGGTATGCTTGTTAATGGATATGACTTATTACAGGTTTATGAAGCAAATGCAACAACTCATAAATTTGTAGACCGAATCCTTAGAGATATGCCAACATATACAGATGATTTGGTTAATTACGTCATTAACACTTATGGCAACGAAAAACGTTCATTTAATGACTCTGAACGTAGACAACCTACATTATATTTTTCTCGCTTTTGTAGAGACTGTGGTGCTCGTAAACCTGATATTTTTGATACCGAACAATTAGAACAATTTGATTGGTGGGCAAAAGCTGAAATTCGTAAAGATTTACATTCTGTTCTTTTAACGTGGAACAAGTTAGATTATCATTTTGATTATACAGTTCGTATATACAAAAAAGCAGATAACGGTGTTCCCCCCAATACCGAGGTGGATAAAGATGGTTATGCTTTTTATGGAGAATTTACAAAAGAAACAGAAAGCATAGACACAATGATTGCAGATGGGCGTGTATATTATTACAAATTCCAATTCATAGATAAATACGGTATGGTTTTTAAGGAATTGAAAACTGATATATTGAATAAGGTTTGGTTTGAGCACCGACCTCATTTAATACAAAATTTGAAATTTAAAAAACACCGCCGATTAATTTATAAAGATGGAAAATATGAAACAGACGATTTTTTATACGCCACTTACGAAGTAGATTCTTCTGATAAAGATTTTGGTGATGTTTTATTTAAAGTCAATTCAGACCACGTTCCATCATTAGATTATTTTATTGACGATTACACTTTTGATTCTGAAAATCATTTCCGTTTTCCAAGCAAAAGTCAATATTATTTTGTTAAACCTTATATCCGAAGCAAAAAATTCAAAAAAGATTGGGACAATGACCACATGGTTTATCCTGACTTATATTTTTGGAATACAGATGCACAAGCAGAATTAATTCATTATGAGCCATTTTTGGATGAATTATATGACCTTAATTTTGAAGATGGTATTCGTAGTATGAAAATCTCTTACAAATTAAAATACCGAAATCACATTAAATATGTTCGTATCATGTTCAAACAAGATGATAAATACATTACAGATGATGATGATGGTACTTATAAAATTGTTGATGTACCTGCCGTACATGCCCTATACGATTATACAGTCAATATTGAAGACCTTGCTAGTAACAGTTATTGGGTATTTGGTGTATTCCCTGTTTACGAAGATTCCGACCCTGATATTCGATTAGACTATCAGACTATTGTTAAAATTCGTCCTTGGTTTGAAGAAGATGAATATTTCAACGATATGTTGGAATTTTATTATACAGGTTATTGGTACAAAGATAAGGATTTTGATAAATATAACATTCCAACAAATCATGATAAAATTATTTCAGCAAATGCTAGAGATAAAGAAGTTATGATGTGTGATAACCTCAAAATGAAAGATGTAGCCCCCTTATTGATTCATAGAGATTATTGTTCGGAAATTTGCACTGTCGATTTTGATTTTAAGATGATTGCAAAAACACAACAAGATAGATTGCATTATTACATTAATCACAAACGACAATTAAAATGTGTAGATACTGATGATTTATGGATGCACTATTCTGAAACTTTCTATGGACAACAAGATTGGTTGATTCTTAGATGGGAACAAATGAAATTTTCTGATTCCGAATGGACTTGCACTTTTGTTGACAATATTCACATTCATAATGAAAAAATTGTTGACGATAAAACAGACAATTTTACTCGTGAAGATGAAATTGAATATAAAAATTTCCATTATTACAATCGCAAAATTAAGCACAATGCTTTATATTTGCACACTCCTGATAAATATTATTCAGTACACATCAAAATTAATCCATATTTTAATGTTTCTGAAGAAGAATCAAATAGAATTAATGAAGAAATGGTAGTAGGAAAGCCTGACGAAAACTTCACATGGATGCCATAAGCAATTAAAAAAGTATTTTACTATATATTGGTAAAATACTTTTTTTTGAATTGATGAAATGAATTGATTTATCGCAAAAAATTTACAAAAAAAAGAAGTAATTTTTACTTCTCTGCATATTACTTATATGAAAATGATAAAAAGGAGAATTTTTATATATGAATATTTTATTGCGTAAAATTAAAAAATTGGCTTTTGATTCTCGTTTAAAAAATCAATATACGCAATATGCTTTGGATTATGTGAAAAAAGAATTTGGTAAACATTATGAAGAAGAAATGAATGATGTATATCATGAGTATATTGAAAATTGTGAACGACTTGAAATGCGTTATGATGAAGATGGTAAAGATTTTGATGACCGTGAACTTGAAAAAGAAGCAAAACAAAAGACTTTAAATGAAGTTAATGCATTGGCATATGCTTTTGTAAGTAAAACACTTAATGATGATTTTGTAAAGCAGTTCAACGAACATTTTTCAAATAAATCCAACATTCCTGAAGATGTTAATAGCTACTTCAAAAGGGAAGAATTGCAGCAGTATATTGATTTTGACCAAATCACCACAGCTATTGAAAAGAATTATAAAGATTATATCGAGGATTTGTTATGAAAAGATTAATTCGTGCAGACATGTCAAAGGAAGATATGGTAAAAACAATTACGGATAACAATCCTGCTTATAATGAAGGAGCTACTTGGATTCGAACTGAGGATGATATTGCAGACGTTCAAGAATTATGGACGGATGAAGATTTCGGTATGTACCCTGATTTTACCAAAGAAATGGCAGAAAAAGCCTTAAAAGAAGGTAAAGTTGTGGTATATAGTAGTAAACCATTTGAACTTGGAAGTTTCGTAACGCCTAGCAAAATGTATGCTGAAAGCTATTCAGGCAATGGTAAGATTTATTCCCAAGAAATGAATTTGAATGATATTGCTTGGATTGACGAAGGTGAAGGTCAAATTGTAAAATTATGAAAAGGAGCGAAAACCTTAAATGAAACGATTAGCTAACATTGATTGGAATAACGAAGACGTAGAATCCATTAATTATATTAAAGAAAATGCTGACGATTTTAAGTCTTTCGTAAAAAAAGAAATGATTGATTATTACAAGGATTTTCTTGATGATAATGAAGATTGGTTCGTTGATGAAGAAGATGATGAAGGTTTTAAAGTAAAATCTGATGAACAATTATCCAAGGATTTGGAAAGTCGAATGGAATCATTCACAGGTGGGTACTTATTCTGCATCCTTGATTATTTGGAAGCGCACAATAAAAAATTCCATCAGACAAGCTACGGCTGTGAATACATGAATAAATTCAAAGACGAATGGTTTATGTCGGTCATGAAGGAAACGGTAATTCCTGAACTCATTAATTACGTACATAAAAGATTCTAAAAAAGAGACGTTTTAACGACCTCTCTTTTTTATAAAAAATTGTTGACAAAATCCCTCTGCTATGATATAATCATTTTATAAATCGCAAGGGGGGATTTTTGATGAATATAATAAATGATGAAAACATTGAAATAGATTTGTTTAGGGAAGTTCAATACTTCAACAGTATTTATAGCACAAATTCATTTTTTTGCTATTGCGATGATTATTTGTATAGAGTCCAATTCCGTTATGAACTCGATAAAAATTCTTTCAGTGTTTTTTTTGGTCAAGGCGATAAAGATATTACATTACCATTCCCATTAAAATCAAAAACCATAAAACAGATAAATAAAAACCTTGTCAAAATGCTGACAAGATTGGTCGGAGTATAAAAATGGAAAAATTAACATTCAAAACTTTTTCTAATCGTTTTAAGAGTACACTACTAGGCAATAGGAAATTAAAAAAAAGTAACAAGTTTCATTCAAGATATAGAATTGATTGTTATTGGATTGATTCACAGAAAAAAATATTTACAGAATTCATGTATCAATCATATCCTAATCATTTCATTATCAGTTTTTGCCCTTATGATTCAGCTCTACTAACAGAAGGGCGAGAAGAAAATATCCAATTAAAAGAGTACAAAGAACAACGAATTATATTTTCAAGAATGTTTGGAGTATAATTGCATGTAAAATTTCTTACTGCCACAACATATTTAAATCCTTAAATAATGAGTTTTCACTATCACCACTTAGTAAAAACCATCTTGAACACTTTTACTTATACTTCATACCCCTTATAATTGCCATATATCTGTTTCTTCTCTCCGTAGGGAATAAATCATAAAGAAATAGTTCCTGTAAAATCTTTTACAAGTACCCCTAAAAATGTCAAAAATTTTTTTTACCGCCACTACAAAAAATCGGCAGGGAGGAAAGAAATATCTATATATATAAAGAAATCTATATAGATAAAAGTAACAGTAAAAGAAGTGGAGATTGATAAAAAGTATATATAAAAAATTTCCTTCACATAAAAACAACCCAATCCCTATATATAAAAGAAACATTATATAAGGAATTGGATTTTTATATATATAGAAATACCATCTTGTTCTTCCTTTCGTTTATATGCCTATATATAGAAGATTTTCCCTATATAGATTTAATTGCTTATATATAGAAAAGAAACTATATATAGAGATATAAAAAATAAACGTAAATGGAATACTTTAATTGTTTAGATAAAATTCAATGATTTATAAAATTCAATGATTTATAAAATTCAATGATTTATAAAATTCTTTGGTATATATAGATTTGACTATTTTTTGCGAAGCAAAAACTGAGCGTGAGCGAAGGTATCGCCCACGTTGCGCAAAAATTTTTCACAAGAAAAAATTTACACTTTTTGCAGATAATTGTTTCTGTGCAATAAGGACATTTGACCAATTTTTATAAATCAAAACGATATTAATATATTGTTGAAACAATAAAAAGCAAGAGGGGATGAACAATGGCTCAACTAATAAAGGAAATGCAAATAGATTCGAACGTTAGGAGTAAGATTAACAACTCCTTAAAAATAAGAAAAGATAAAATGAAGTGTTTCAAAGGGGACGAAATTTTATTTGCTTTTAAAAACAAAGTATATATATGTCTTGCAAAGAATGATGGTATCTTAGGAGAAGGATTCTCCAAAGAAATTGGTAATATTGGGGATTATTTTACTGATGGAGAAGTATCATTAGAAGTAGAAAACATCTATAACAGTAGTGAGGACATAGAAAATGTCAATTCTGTATGGGGTTTATTTAAAATAGAAAATCCCAAGGAAGGTGTAACATATAGGACATTAACTGAAAGCAATTATCCGCAAGAATTTATTAACAATTATATAACAGAAGATAAACATTCTTTTACAGTAGATGAAGGAAACAAATATGAATATGCATTTAATTTGCTAGTAGATTATGGTAGTGAAGAAGTCAAAAAGAGGATAAATAGGATTTCAATGACTTCGACTTTTGTTAATAAATTTCAAACAAAAGATGGTATAGATGTACCTTTAGAGGGACATGCTTTTCTTATGCATAATGGGAAATGTTGTTTTTATGGTAAATATACTGATACTGATGGTGAACCTTTGGCTATGGATGAAATAATTTCAGGGAGTCTCAGAGCAGAATTTTCCACAGACGAGATTGCGCATGATGAAATATATATATGTCCATCTTACGATTCAGATTTCTACACTTATCCAATTGAATATGTAGATACAAAACTTAAATCACAACCGTTTGAGGGTGTAATAAAAGAAACCATAGAGCATGGCGTTGGACTTAGATGGTATCATTGGAATCTTGAAAAAGAAACTTTTGTTGGAGAGATATTTGAGATAAAAAATATAAATGAAAGGTTGGAAAATTTATATAACAATGAGCAACCTGCCAAATTCACTTTATATATGGTAGAAACCGAACATGATTTTGATTTTCCGTATGCAATAGGTCAAAAATTAGATGAACGAGATAAAGATTTAGCTTATATAAAGCAAACACTGAACGAATGTGGAATAACTGCTCCATTACAAGAATCTATTGATTTTTATATTTCAATGAAGCCGTTTAAGGATTATGACAGAGTTAAATCTGAAACAGATGGAGAAATTGTTTTTTCAAACAAGAATGGGTTGCAAGATTATCATTTTGGTGCAGGCAGCGAATTTACATTTACAAATGGTAAATGGATTGAAAGAACAAAAATAGAAAATTCAAAGCATTTAAATGAAAATAAAATACCGACATTAGCGGAAGCACTTAAAACTTCTGACCTAAACACATTTAATTCTATTTTGAAGGATGAAGAATTATATTGTTGGAATGAAGGTAAAAAATATTACACGATTGGCAATTTTTATAATATTGGCGATAAAATTTGGATTTCTGACGAAATAGACGATATGTATTTTGTTTGCACAAAAGGTGGGCAAATATTAGATGATATAGAATCTCGCATTGACATTATTAGAACTCGTATATCAGGCACTACATTTAATGATTCAGGTGGAGCAGAAATAAAGTTACAATATACGAGCAACATTGTTATTGGCGGTAGACCTTATTATAGATATAATGATATGCAATCTCTTAAAAACGTAGCAGAAGGAGAAATAGTTTATCTAAAAGAAGCATTAGTGAATTACTTATATATATCAAACAATTCAACGTTTGTCAAAATAGGTTTATATAATTGTTCAACAGATAATAATTCTTTTGGTGCTAATTTGCCAATTACAAATGTAAAAGACAAAAATGGCACAAATTTAGTCACAGCAGGTGAATACATTACCTATGGAGATACCAACAAGCGCAAAATTACGGAAGATTTAACCTTTGAAGATGTTATAAGAAATTCAATACAATGCAAATTAAAACAATCTATTGAATCAATTGAATTTATAACTGCATTAAATCAAGAAGATATAAATTTTGACACATTGAATTATGATATATCAAAAATAACAGATAGGAACTATACAAATTTAATTTATAAAGTGAAATTAAACAATTATGTTTCGATACAACAAATATATCAACAAAACAATCGAGGATATAGTGTTCCTAATTTTTATCGTAGTAACGGTTCTTCCTATGGTAGTGCATTTTATGTACATTTTACATTATTAGATACAATTAATACCATTGCAGGATATGGTAAGGATTCAGTTTTCAAATTTAAAAATGGCAAATGGGAATGCATATACAACACTTTAGCAAATGATGCAATTATTTCGCAACGAATTCATGGGGGTAATGTTTTTTCAAGAATTGAAAGATGGCTAAAATCACCTACGGATGTTAATAGATTGAAAATAAAAACAGAATATTTTCCTTCTCTCACGCCTACCGCTATAACGGCATCTGAAATATCAAAAGCAAACGAATTGATTTACAATTCACATCTCACGCATTTTAATATTTCGGTTTGTGAAAGTCTTATATCTAAAGAATGTATGGCAACCAATTTTAACAAGAAAGAATGTTCGACAATAATTGTTGATGGCAACAATCAAGGAGTAAAGCATTATATAAAAGACAATCGTTTCATTGCATATAATTACAATGATGGTAGTGGAAAAGTTGTTTTTCATGATGCAAGAGATTCCAATATAGATAAAGAGTTACCGCAACATTGTTCTTATCTTGAATTTGAAAATGTTTATAATACTGATTATTTTAACTATAGAAATTATCATATCAATAACGGTTTGAATAGATATGACAATATGTTAAATGTAGATGTGGTTGACTTTTTGAAATGTGGTAAAGAAGAATTACCGCATTTATGGAAAGTAAAAAAAATAAGAGTAAACAAAGACAATTTCCCTCACTTTGTTTCCAATGAGCAAAAGCATAAAAATGTAATCAATAAAATGAGAAATTATCTTTGTCCGTTATTAAAAACTGTAGAAATTTCGTCCAAACAAGAATATGACGAAAACGAGTCTTGTTCATCTATCAATTTTGATGTTCCGTATAATACGAAATATACCTATATTCTCTTAAAGGAAGATACAAGTTATCAATTTAAATCTATTGGTGTAGCTTCTCGTGATAACAAATTTGGTGGATTGGATTATAGATTTGCTTCTAATCTAAGAAATGTAAAAGATGTTGCTAACGCTGCAATATCATATTTAAATAATTCTTCATTTAGTTCATTTGGACAATTTGGTGCAAAAATAATTTGTGATGCGACTGAAGCAACAAAAACATTGACTATGGAAACAGAAAACGGTGGACAAAATTTTGTTGTTCAAAAAGGTAATATCGTAATACAGGCTTCACCTGACCTTATTGGAATTATATTATCTGCAAAAGGTAAAGATGGGTGGTATGATTTTGATAATGAAGCTGAAGACTATTGCAATTATCAAATTATTGGAATGAAAACAGATTAAATACCCAAATTAAAATTTAGAGATTTCCTATATATAGGAAATCTTTTTTTTGAAAAAAGTGTTGACAGATACCTTTATATATGATATATTATATACATGAAGCGAAAAGCGAAAGGAGAATGAATAAAATGAAAGTAAATGGAATGATTAATACAGAGGTAGAAGTAACGGAAAAAGAAATGGTAGAAACCATGCTTGCGAATTTGCTGAAGACGGACAAATGGAAAGTACGCAATATGATTATCACGGAAATGGAATTTGAAGGCGAATATGGTTTGTATGAAGAATACGATGGCAATTATAGTGGCACTCCATATTCTTTGATTACAAATGACCCCAAGAAGATTAAGAAGTATAATCTTCTGAAGGAGCTTTTGGAAACTGTTACGTCTGAATAACAAAGTTTTTTAGGGGACACAAATGATTATTTATTCTTGCATTGATAAAAATGAATATGAAGTATTAATGAATAAAGGCATTTTAGAATGTGACCCTACGCTTGCAAGAATGCCCTCTGAGAGCGTTGAATTTGCCATTGCATATAAGTATATGGCTGACAAGTTACAAGCACGTTACAGGTCAAATCTGAGCTTCCCACGATGGGGATGGTACAAGTATGAAGGTAAATCTGTCGCAGAGCAACCTGACGTATTTTTTGCCAATGCTCCGTATACGAAATCATATCTTTTAAAGCTTGATATAAAAGAATGCTTATTGAGTGATTTCGATGCATGGCATTGTTGTTTAAATCTATGTCCATTGTGTTATTCTGAGGAAGAATGGCAAGAATACTGTTATTATTTGGATATAGCCCATCTAAAACATTGGGAAGTGTTTTTCAAAGACAATATATATACGTATGTTTTAAGGGATAAAGTAATCAAAACATGGAATAGAATTTTCGATATATATAAGGAAAATGATTATGCCTTATATAGTAATGATTACAAATCCATTCAGGCGGTATTTTGGACTATATATAAGAAAGATGTTTTAGATGTACGTGAAATCATGGTAGATGATATAACGTACTATCAGTATCACAGTTTCTAAAAAACTAGAATATCGGCAATTTTTGAGTTTTTTTGCCGATATTCTAGTTTTTATATACATTAAATCGCAGGTCGTAAAAAAGATAAATAATACTTGATAGAGATTGTAGTGTATGATATAATGTAATTGTTTTGAAAGGAGGTAATCAATCATGAAAGATATTACTGACGTTTTTTCTGAAGTAATTGACAAGTACATTGATTTTTACATGACGAAAGAAGAATTTAATCGTGCTTGGGAAAAAGTCACGAAAGAAATGTCACGTAGATACAAAAAACGTGGCAAAGAACTTTGCGAATCGAAAGAAGAAATTGAATATACAATTAAATGGTTTGATATTGGTAAAACCAAAAGAGAAGTAGAATTGGAAAAAGAGGTAGAAAATCTTAAAAGTAAGCTAGAAGAATATGAAAACGAAATGGTTTATTTAAATACCAAAATTAAAAATCTTAAATTCAAAGAAAAAGAATATAAAAAAGAAATCAAGAATTTTTCCAATATGGACAAGAGATTGACCAAAGTAGAATATTCTATTAACAGAAAAAATGATGAAGAAATTGAAAAATGTGCAAGAGAAAATCGTAGATTCAGAGAATATGAAGAATATGCCAATAGTTACGAAGGTAGAAAAGAATGGAGCGATTATGTAGATTCTTGTTTTAGAAGAGATGCAGAAATCAGAAGAGAAGAAGAAAAACTCGAAAGATTATTTTAAAGGGAGGAATTACTAATGAAAATGTTTTGGATTGGAATGAATAGCTATTTGAAGGAAGACCTTGTAAAATGTGTGAGTGATTATAACCTGAAGGAAAATCGGCGCAAAGTAAAAACATTACAGGAGCAATACATGGTCAGTGATTATAGCAATGGAAAAAAGAAGGAGAGTGTAGTCTATCTGACGAACGGAGAAGCATACATTACATCTATTCCTGTAAACGAATTACTGAAGGGGAATGATAATGAAATCAAATAAAGATGTAGTTATTCCATAGTTGGTTAGTGCATTGTAATTATATATGTAGAAAAAGAGGGTGGTTGAAATCACTCTCTTTTTTATTATCTTTTTAGAAATAAAAGTGAGGTGAATTTTGTGGCTTCTATAAATGAAACTAACGAATACTCTCCAAGTATTACGAAAGTAGATGCAAACAATGATGTACCTAATCAGCAATTAGCGAATCGTACATTATATTTAAAAACCACATTAGAAAGTCTGCAATCATTTTTAAATACATATCGTACAAAGAACGATACAAATTATGCAGATTTGAAAAATAACGTAGATAAATTAACCCAAACCTTGAAAGAAATGAATGAAACTGCCAAGGCGATGGATGAAAAAACAATCATTTCAAATTTGAATATGATTAATAAATCTTTGGATGAACTCAAAACAAATTTGGTAAATCACACGCACAATTATGCAGGTTCTATCAAAGCAGGTGGGGATGCGAACTCCGTAGATGTCAAACCTGATATTATTTCAAACCTGTGTGCTGTTGGTGTAACGGAAGCGATTCCAAACAAATTACGAGTAAACAACAAGATTACATTTGAGAATGATACAATTTCAGCCAAAACATTCAACGGTGATTTAACAGGTATTGCAGCAAAGGCTATAAATCTTTCCAACAATCCAACTATTACATTAACAGGTGATGTTGTAGGCTCTGTTAAATTCGAAGGTGACAAAGATGTAGTAATTAATACGTCCTTAAAAGAACAATCTGTATCAGCAGGTGAATACGGTGCTATTGGTAACTACACATTAGGCAATGAAGGTTCATTTACTGTACCTGATATTACGGTAAATGGTTTAGGATTGATTACAAAAATTCGTAACAGAACGATTTCGTTGCCAAAAAATTTAGGAATTAATGGTATTACAAGTTCTTTACCTACTGATAAAAAAATCTATATTTTAGGTACATCTGAACAAGCAGAAAAATCTGCCACTTATACGCAAAATGATGTATTTATTCGAGACAGGCACATTTATAGTAACGGAAATGAAGTAGTTAATGTAAAAGATTTCCAAAATCTCAAAAACAAAACGTATGAAGGATATGAATTAAATGATGCTTGTGCTAGGGGCGTAGATGAAACTATTGGCGGTTCGAAAGATGATGCTCGATTAATTACAAGTAATGCATTATATAGACATAAACATCAGTATGCTCTATCAGATTCAACAGATGGTCGTGCTTTGTATGTAAAAGTAACAGAAGATAACAAAAACATTGGTTATTTAGTTACAAATAATTATAAGAAGGATAATGGGGATAAATCTAGCAGTATTTTAACAAAAAATACAAATGTATACGTACAGGGTAAAGAATTACATGTACCTGACATGTATGCAAAAGATAATATGTATATACCTGGTGGTAAAATTTGGATTGATTCAATCGAAGTACCTGTGGAAGAAGATGCATGGATAGGCAACACACCTATTACTGAAGATACTTCAGAAATTCCAAAAAAATCCACAGAAGTAGTATTGAATCCAAGTTTCCAAGGTGCAGGTGTTAATAATCCTGTATCAGGCACAGGCACAAGCCCCATTGTATTAGGCCCTCCTTTGTCAGGATTGTCTATAACAGGCGGTACACTACCTGATGGTAGTACAACCACCCCTTATACAATCTCGAAGGTTACAGGCGGTGTGAAGAATCCTGACGGCACGATTACTGCTACCAAAGATAACCCTGTAACAATTACTATTATGCGTGACGGAAAACCGTATACAATTATTGCTACCTCAGGTACATTTGACCCTAAAAAAATTATTGCAGGCTCTACAGAAGTTACGTATTCTTCAGGCGGTAATAGCGGTGGTGGCATTACAGCTACGAGCGATAAACCAATTAAATTAGGGCCTCCTTTAAACGGTATGACAATTACAAGTGGTACATTACCAAATGATGACCCTAACAAACCATATACAATTTCTGAAGTAACAGGTGGTGTAGATAATGGTGACGGTACAGTAACAGCTACCGCAGACAAACCTGTTGTTATTACATTTATTCAGGATGGAAAACCATATACAGTTGTTGCTACTTCAGGTACTTACAATAAGGCTGATGTTGGTAGCGGTGTAAAAGCAGATGAAAAAACACCTATTGTTATGGGTTCACCCTTGAATGAAATGACATTCTCAGGTGGTACATTGCCTGATGGCAATACATCAACACCATATACGATTTCAGGCTATACAGGTGGAGTTAAAAATGCAGATGGTACAATTACAGCTACTCCTTCAAATCCTGTAACAATTACTATCATTCGTGATGGAAAGCCATATACGATTGTTTCTACTTCAGGAACTTTTGACCCTAAAAAAATTATTACAGGTTCTACTACAATTAATTACGTAACAGGTGGTTCACAAGATTCAGCCACAGTTAAGTATAATTCAGGCGGTAGCAAAACAGGTAATTCAGGTTCAGGTAGTTCTACTGTTAAAATCACAGCAGGAATGCTTTTGGTGTATAAGCGTAATGGTTATGTGCCTGCTGATAATCGCAGCATTGATGATTGTGACAATATTGCATTAACAGACTCTGATGGTTTAAGTAGCACAATTAAAATCATGTATACAGGTCGTTATGATTTGGGTAGCACAGCACATGATGGAGATAATTGTTATGTAGGTCAAAATGGTCACATTGATTACGCTCCACCTACAAGCAAAGGCACAATTGTTAAAAAGATTGGTTATGTAGAAGGTAGTTTCCTTGTATTCTATCCATCCGAACTTTGTTACATAAATAAGTAATCCTTTTTATTAAACTACCATATACAAACAAAAAAAACTATATATAGAATAATAAGAAAACAGGAAGATGAATCTATGGGATATAATTCTCACAGACCGTTCTTCCTGTTTTTATTTATATTACCATTTATTTATATTACCATTTACATGCAAAACTATATTTCCATAAAACTATATTTCCATAAAGCTATATAGTACCGCAGAATTAATTATCTATATATATTTTAAAAAACTATTGACAAAAATCAAAAAAAGATTTACTATATATATAGGAGGAAAAAGAAATGAACGACAAACAAGCATTAGAAAAAGTAATTAAAGAGCAGGGCAGTAGTGTACTAAGCGAAGAAGGAAATGTATATACGAATTATGAAGGTAGTATATATAAAAGCAGCCTTAAATGGCGTAGAAAAGAAGTAAATTATATAGGGGAGGTATATAAAGGGGAATTATTTATCGAATGGAGTTTTAGGGATGAATTTTATAAAACAGACGAAAAAGTAAAATTCATTAATGGCATTAGTGAGGAAGTATTTCGTAATATATATATAGCGATAATTAGGGAACTAAATAAGGAAGTCAAAATTACGAGTGGGATAATGATTGAACCAAAATACCGCAATTATGCAGAAACAAATTTATCTCACATAATATATAACCGAATCAAATATGGAGAATATTTTACAAAAAGATATAAGAAATATGCAATTGAAGTTCAAGAAGCAATAGGAAAAAGTTTAAGTAATACAGAAATTATTCAACTATATATAGATAAGAATTATGAAGAATTTGCCAAAAACATGAGTAGTAGATTTTCTTTCAAAACTGTCGAGCAGAATAGGGCAATACAGAAAGTAATTCAGGAAAAGAATATAGAACGACATATGGATGAATTTGTACGGATATATAAATATCACGAAGCGTTAATGAAATTAGATATGTTTTCTTCAATAAGCGTACAATACAAAGTAAGTGGAGCGATTGATATAATTGATTCCATTATAAAAGAAAGTGTTATCAATCGGTTAAAAGGTAAATGTAACAATGATACCATTGAGTATTTCAAAGAATGGAAAAATCAAATCAGAAAAGATGGATATTGTGAGATTGAGTTCAAAGTATATGATTTACACTTAGAGGAGGATTCAATAGGCATTTTATCAAAAGCAATTTGTCAAAAATTCTTTACACTTCAAAGTTGTAATATATACTTTAAAGCAGTTAGATATTTTGAAGACATGAGCAATGTTATTTCCATTGAACATTTGGGAGAAGATATAGTAATAAAGGATATGTTCAATTAATCTTGACGGCAGGTTTTATATCTGCCGTTTTATTTATATTACCATCTACATGCAAAAATAACTTTTTTATATATAGGAATTTCCATTTCATTAAACTACTATATATAAACAAAAAAACTATATATAGATAAACCATAAGCAGAGTTATCTATATAAAACTGTTACGTATAAATAGAATTTTATAGTTTACCTAATCCATTTATTAAGAATACATATTACATACAAAAACCAATGTAATACTAAGAATCCATTTTATTGAAAGCTATATATAGGTATTTCATTTTCATTAAGTATTCACTTACTTTTCATTCTTCTATATATACTATCATCTATATATAGGATTCTGATAGAATTCTTTTTAGGAATATAGTTGTTCATTCATGTCACATATAAAGCTATGTTTCCCAAAAACTATATATATAGATATTTTACATTTTCGAAGGAGTAATTGGAATATATCTGCCATTTAAGAAGTTCCATTTTGTAGATATATATAGGGATAGTTTTTCATATATACAGTTTTCTATATATAGATATTTTGTTTCCCCCACAGAATTGTATATCTGATAAATTTTTATATAGGTACGTTTTTGTTCTTTCTATATATATGGCAAATTTATATTACAACTATAAATTAGTCACCCCTCCCAAAAATTTTTTAAATTTTTTTTGACACCAAAAATTTTATTTTTTTATATTTTTTTCCACGTTCAAAAAAATTAAGAAAATAAAAATTTTAAAATTTTTGCTTTTTTTATATTTTTTTGTGATGATAATTTTTTAAAAAATGTTGACAAGTAAAATAAAAAGTGGTAATATATAAGAAAAAGGAGAGATGATAAATATGAAAAGCAAATGTAAAGAATGCATGTATGATGCGCCATACAAATGGTGTTGTAAAGAAGTATGTGGGGAAATTGAATTTTGCAGAGATTGTGAAGCAAAGTGTAGGGGAACAATTAAGATGTGTTTGAAAGAAGGTAACGGAAGTGCTAGAAAAAGTAATTAAGGAAGAAGGAAGTAGTCAGGTAGGAGAAAACGGAATAATATATGCGAATGATGGAGGGAGCATATATAAGGTCAATTTAAGGACGAAGAGTGTAATCAATATAGGGGAAGTATATAAGGGAGAATTATATTTAAAAAAGAATACATCGAAGGAATATAGTGGCAAGAGCATAACAATCAATAATATAGAGGATGAAGTATATCAAGAACTGTATTTGAGCATGGTAAGGTATGCGAATGAATATTATAAAAGGCGAGATACAGTAGAATATATGGGAGTAGATTCATATCAAGGAGATATTCTTTACAACTATTTAAGGTATGGTGAATTTTTCATAAAAGGGTCAAACGATTTCAAATCACAAGTATCAATAACATTAATGGAGAAATTAAGTAATAGGCAGATAGTAGAGTTATACAAAGACAAGAATTATGAAGAATTCTGCAAAAGTGATAAAGTAAAAGATGTAATAATTAAATCTTTGTTGGAACAATATACTATAATGAAGAAGGTAAAAGAGTGGAAAGTAGAAGAAAACTTGGCAGAGTATAAGAGACAGTATAAGTATGTACGAATATTGGAAGGTAAGAATATAAAGCAGAATGATACATTGGAGATTGAATACGATACAGAAAAAATCACGCCCATTTTAAATGAAATCATCAAACGACATACGTTATATCGGTTAACGAACAAGAATATCAATTTCAATATTGAAGCCATACAAAACATGAAGGAGAAAGGTTTAACGTTTTATGCTCATAAATCTAATTTAAGGTTAGGGAATATAGGAGATACAGTATTATACTCTGTAAGCGTGATGAATATTGCAGGAGATATAGCAAAAGCGTTTAATACAAATATTGAAGAATTTGGTGATGAAGATTTTTCAACAAAAGTTGTGATGGAATTTAGCAATTTTAAGAACGTAGCATCAATCAAGTATAAAGGAAAAGACTTGTTAGAAATGTAATATTGGGGAAGAAAAATGGAAAATTGGAAATTTTTAGAAAAAGTATTAAATGGCAAGCGAGTCAAGATGACAGATGATGGAATTATATATGCGAATCACAATGGTAGTATATATAAAACAGCATTGGAATTAGGGCAAGTAAGATATATAGGGGAAGTATATAAAGGGAACGTTTATTTAACTGAGGAAGCGAAAGAAAAAGAGCACATTGAATGTAATTTTATAAAAGATATACGTGAGGAAACATATATAAGGTTATTTTTTACTATTGTGAAGTATATCAATAGCAAAAAATGGGACAGGGATGAATTTGCGATAGAATATGTAAAAAATCATATAGGCAAAGCGATTTACAATTATTTTGAATATGGAGAATTTTTCATTTTAAATGATAGAAAAAATCGAGAAGATGTATGTGATGAAAGCTTTCGCAATATATTTTTCAAAATGACAGGCAAGGAATTAGATGCGAAGGAACTTATTCGACTGTATCATGACAACAGTTATAATAAATTCATCAAAGAGCATGAGAGTTCACTTGTCAATGCATTTGCGATACAAAAATTTGTAATACCAACGGTTAAAGAACTAGGTATAGAAAAAAATATTGAAGAATATGAACGGCAGTACAAATATGCGAAGAAGCTGTTAGAAGTGAATCTATATGAGCCTATAATTGTTAGGTATGATGCAAACAAGACAGGAGAACTTTTGGATAAAGTTATAAAAGAATGGACAGTATGTAGGATAAGGGGAGATGAATTGTGTTCTAAATTCAATATACAGCATATAAAATATTGGAAGGAAAGTTTTTTAAAAAGCGGATTTTGTGGAGGTAGTTGTGCACGAATCATTGTAGCGAATAAAATGGTAGGGAAATCGCTAAAAGGTTTGGCGAATGAATTATTTGGAAAAAGGTCAAGAACACCAATAGCATTATTAGGAAATAAAGAATTAGAAAAGGAAGTAATGGATTATTTTAGTGATATGAAGAATATGATTAGTATTTGTAATGAACTAAAAGAAGACATTTTAAATTTATGAGGTCAAAAATTTTGACCTCATTTTTTTTATAGTGAGGGAAAGAATAGCAAAAGGAGGAAGAATGTATTAGATGAATAGAGGTGGTGATTTAGATGAAGTATGTAAATGCAGGCTTCCCACAGCTATTTGAATACCAAAGTATGAATAATGTAGTAATTGGGCAAGACAAGAATAACGAATTAAGTACCACAGGGTACTTTTTACATATAAGTAAGAATGACAGTGATGTATTCTACAAGATGGTAGATAAAACGAAAGAATTTTGGATAATGTTTGATTTAATTTTCAAGCAAGACGAAAATTCCGTCACGAAAGTAGACCAATGGGTAGAAGTATTTAATTTTTATAATGACAGCGACCCAAACAAAAATTTAAAATTCTGTTATAGGCAATTAAAAAATGAAGTATATGAAGTAGGAATTTTAACGAATGGGAATGCATTGTTAGGTAATACAGTAGAAGTATATCGAAATGAGATTAATACTTATGAGATTCATGTAATGAGAAATATTATTACCAATGTGGAATTATACATCAATAATAAATTGAAACAAACGGTGTTAGATACTACAATTGGCAATGATTTTATCAATCGTATCAATTTCTATTGTAATTACGTAGATGACGTAGATACTTGTTTAAGTCATGTAATTTATAATGACAAAGCAAGAATTGGCAATGAACGAATCAAAATGTTAAAAACAGATGTAGTCAATCGTTTGATTGCGAATGGTAGCAGTGGAAATTTTGAAATCACAGAAATTCTAAATAAGAATACGTATCGAGACATAACAGGTTTTGGAGTTGTCACGAATGTAGAAAATGCAGATGATGCAAAAACTGAAGTGGGCGAATATCTAAACGAAACAAAAATAAATACGTTTGATGTAGATAGTAATAAAACGAAATATACACAATCCTATATGGACAAAGACCCACGAACAAACGCTGCATTTAAGAGTGAAGACATAACAGGCAGGAAAATTATAGTAGAAACAAAGAGTTTGGGGGGAGAATAAGTGATTTATTATGCGAACGCAGGTTTCTATCAATTCTTAAAAAACATGACGAGTGAAAAAAAGAATAGTACAGAACACACAATTACAGGTACAAGTATTGTAATGAGTCGTGGTGCTAAATATTTGGTAGAAAGCGATATTAAAAAGAATAATTTGTACTTCAAATTTGACATTTGTCAAGAAACGGATTATGAAAAAATTGGAGTTAATTCTGTAGATAATAACAATCCAATTATGCGAATTGGTACAAATAATGATGAATATCCATATATTTTAATGACATTAAGAAATAAGGTTTTGTTTATTGAACGAGAAGACAAAACAGGTTATAAGACGGAAATTATCAAAGTAGACCATATGGAACAATATGCAAATGAACCTGTAACGTATGAATTGCATATTAGTACCGAAAATGTATTTGATGTTTTTGAATTATGGATAAATAATTTATTGGTCGGAGTTAAAAAAGATGTAAATTATTTAGATGATAGTTTACTTATGACAATGGAATTATCGCATGGTATGCCAAGTAGCATTGCAGTTGGTCAGGAAGGGTACAACTATATAAGTTATGTATCGAACATTATGATTGGTGACGAGCGATTAAGCAATAAGAAATGCATGGTGTTGCCGACAAAAGTAGTAAGCAGTGATTGGAAAGTAGAAGATGGATTGTATGTATCTACAGATAAAGGTCAAGAATTAACGTTACAAGTAGATGTAGATGAATTAAATAAGATTAATCCATTATACGCAAATACAAAAATTGATTGTATCATGTGTGGTAGTGATGTAGCATATAGTGAAGGTTATAACAGCAAAATTAATTATGCAGTAAATGGTACATCGTTTGATGAAAAAACATTATCCAATAAGAATTATCAGGGCGTTAAAACGAAATTGTTAAGTAAGAATCCTAGCATTAATGATTATTGGCATATAGAAGATTTACGTACAGCGAAATTCACAATGACGAGTGATACTAGACTATCTGATGAATAAAGGGAATGGTTGAATGGACAAGATATTATACAATCCGAAGGTATACGGAACGATTGAAAACGGTAATAGTGTAATTAGTCCAAAAATCAGTGGTATAGTAGTAAATGAATCAACAAGAATTAAACCTTTTGTCAATGGTGTAATAAGTAGAAATTTTGATATTCACAGCAAGCCTGAAATAATGGGTATTTATGAACCTGACATGCAAATCAAATCCAAATTAATAGTGCAGGCTGTAATTACTCAACCAAAAGAAAAAGAATTTGATGTAAATGGCCCTAATATTTCCATGAGTGTATACAAAAAGAATTGGGTAGATAATCATTTGCCAATTAAAATGGAAGTAGAAAGGGTAGGTAGTAAAAAAGATAATGACACAACAATAATTGGTTATAATACGAATGTATATCCTTTTGCTACATATCAATTCAACAACCGTGAATACTTTAAAGTACAGCCATATATCACTTATATTACGAATGGTGGTATCAATATTGATGCCAATATGTATGTAACGTATATTGACTACGCATTTGGCGCAAAAAAATTAGAACGAAGATACTATGCAGTATTTCATTCTAATTATATGAATAAAGACATTAAGTGTAGGTTGTATGATAAAACGGTAGGCTTCCCATTAAGGGGTGCGCATATCAGTGTATTATGTGACGATAATCATATTCGATATTTACCCATTGATTTGTTGGGCAGCGATTTTGATTCAGGCATTAGATGTAGTGACAAATGGGGAAATCAATATCAAATCTGTTTAATGAGACAGGAAAATATGATAAGCAAATTCTTCCCATTTGGTAATATGATAATGCCATTGACTTCTTACAATGATTTGTATGCTATTTTGACAGGCATATTTGGCAAAGCTAGGGTTGAATTAGGAGAAAATTGTTTATATTTCTCACCACCGTCAGCGGCTAGTGGAATAACAAAATTTATGTGTGTTGGATTAAATATACGAATTACCACTTGTCATGGACAAGAATTGACTACATATAATAATGGTTTGAATAGCACATCTTATGGTGGAGATTATCATTGGACAGCGAACAAGATGTTGCTAAAAATGAGAAATCGAGAAAAATTCAAAATAGAGTTTGATAATAGTTATCATGGCACTACATATAAAAGTGATGCTTTGGTAAAAAACTTTTTGATATTTGGGCAGACTGTAGAAGCATTAAAAGAAGAAAGTGCTTCTATGGAATTATTGATTAATAATCATAGATGGTATTTGTTCAATGTGAAGAAGAATGAGATTAAATCAGTAAATGAACAAAATGATGACATCAAGTACGTGAGAGAGAATTATTTGGAATATTCTCATAGTCCATGTACATATAACTACTATGATTTAGGTAAATATAAATGTTTTGAACCTGATAAATAAAAAAAAAGAGAGGTCGTTACCAACTGCTGTAACGACCTCTCTTTTTTTTTATAAATTATTTTGCGCGTTCTACTTCATCACTCATAGCTGTGGAAATATAATAATCAGCATCTAAGCATTCATCCTGATAATATTTAAGGGAATCTTTTAGACCGTCAATACGTGCTTTATCAACACCATTTGCTAGAAGTTCATTTGTTTTAGAGTCAATATATTTTAGCATGTTAGAATAGCAATTAGCATAAACGTGTTCTGCACAAGAAAGAACGAAATCATTATTATTTTTTAGGTTGCTAATGTAATTGTCAATGTCTTCAACGTTATTGTTCTTTGCATATTCTTTAAGTTGATTGCTAATTTCGCCAACAATATTTTTGCTATTTTCCATAATGTCAAATGCAATTTCACCCACATCTGTACCATCAGTTAGATATTCAAGATATTTATCGGCATTGAATTTTGAATCGGCATCATTTTTAATGCTATCAAGTGCATCAAAAACCATATCATTGTTGATGAGTGCTGCTTCGGCATTTTCTTTATCTTTCTCTGCTTTTTTTTCATCTTCCTCTAAGGAAATTTCGTTAAAAACATTTGTGATTGCAGTTTTGTAACCATCCTGAGTTTCATTAGGAAGAGTGGACATATTGTAATCAATGTTATCAAGAATTTCATCATTTTCAGGACTATCTTCTTTTGAAGAAATGTCTTTAAAAATAGACTCTAATTCTTGTGTTAGTTTCTGTGCAACATTGCAGTTGGTATATGCATAGCAATCAACTAAAGTATTTTCAGGAATTGTAACATTCGAGTTCGGGAATAATTTATTAACAAAGTTTTCAACAACTTTATCAATTTCACTTTCAGGAATGCAAACTTTGTTATAATACAAGTCTGCCATTTTCTCCCCACTCTCTTTACTTGCTGCAATTAAATCATCATGCAAAGAGTTATAATTCTGTTCAACTGTAGCAGAAAATCCATCAAGAGCTTTAAAAAGGTCATCAATTGATGGCTTTGCAGACAATCTAATCAATCTTTTTTTTACAATATTCATTACAAAAAATCCTTTCTATTTTTTATATTTTTTTGTTATTGTGTGTAATCTACTACTAATATATAGGGAGAAATTAGTTTTTATTACATAATTATAAAAAAAATACATTGAAAATATTATACAAGTAGGAGGTGAAATAATGCCTAAGATTATATATAAAGACGGAATAGCTCAACAGAAAGACCAATTAACTGAGAATTCGTTTATTGAAGAAACAAATGAGTGGAGTAATCAAGTTTATCTAATTGATGAACAGGATTACGTACATGGTGGTAAGGACGGTTATGATAATATACCACATCAGCAGTTGGCAAACAGAACTACATTTTTAAAGGTAGTTTGCGAAACAATTAGGAATGATTTGACAGCATTCCAAAATGCTGTATCAAAACAAGATGGTAAAAATGATGCGCACTTCAAAGAAGTAGAGAAAACAGAAAATAAATTACGACAAGATTTAGACGATTTAACAAATAAATTTAATAATTTCTCGGATGATGAAAAGAAATTAATTGATGGATTAAGGGCAGATGTAAATCAATTAATTTCTGATATGAAGACACATACACATAAATACGCAGGTTCGGATGTAGCAGGTGGAGATGCCAATACTGTAAAAGTAATTAAGGACAATGTAGCCAAGATTTTGCTTACAGGTGTAACGAGTGCAAATCCAAATGCGTTAAAACGTAATGATGGTGCGTTTTTACAAAACAATGAAATTACTGCTACGAAATTTCATGGTGATTTAGATGGTGCGGCTGCAACAGCAAACAAATTGACCTCAAAAGCAATGATTTCGTTTTATGGTGATGTAATCGCTTCTTATTTATTTGATGGTTCGGAAAAAAATATGCAAATCAAAACATCACTCAATACAAGTGGTGTAGCAAAAGGAACATATGGTAATAATACAAAACATCAATTAGCTATGAATGAAGTGTTTAAAGTACCACAATTTACAGTTAATGATAAAGGTATTCTTACCTATGCAAAAGATGTAGAATTACAATTACCTGACGAAGCAGTAAGCGGAACAACAAATGCAACGCAAAAAGGTGGCAAGTTGTTTTTAATTGGTGGTCAAAAACAGCAAGCAAAAGAATATACTTATACAAATAACAAAGCTTATCAGATTGATGGTGTGTTATATTCCAATGATAAGGAAGTAGTAAATGTTAGCGATACGCAGAGTTTAAAAAACAAAACTTATGAAGGTTATACTTTAAACAAGGCGTGTGCTCGTGATGTGGATGAAAGTATACAAGGTGTAAATGGTAGTAAAGCCTTAGTTACTTCAAATGCTTTATTTAATCACCAACATAAATATGCAGGCTCAGATAGTTATGGTGGTCATGCTAATACAATTCATGTAACAAAGAACAATTTAGCACGTAGATACTTGGCTATCACACAAGGTGTGGCAGGCAAGTTGGAATACAATGATAAAGCATATATTCAGGATAATGATTTATGTGTACCTGTTGTTCATGCAACTGAAATGATGCATATACCAGGTGGTCGTCTATGGATTGATACAGCAGTAGAAGCGATGGATGGAGCGACATTTAATCCTGATACTTTGGCAAAAATTGCTAATTTGGAAGAAAAAGTAAAGAATTTGATGGCGGCAACTAGCGGAGCAAATCATGTGGGCAAAATGAAAAATGGTGTCACTTGTAAGAAGGGCGATATTTTAAGTTATACCGCAGGTGGCTATATTTTGGCTAGTAATAATGATATTAATAAGGCTGACAATATTGTGGTTGCGACAAGTGATAGTAATTCATCAGGGGACGTAGATGTATCACAGGCGATTACGGTTGTAACGACAGATACAAGTCATGATGGACAGACAGTATATTTGGGTGTTAATGGTAAGTATACTTTTGATGCTCCCACGGCAAAAAATACAATAATCAAGCAAATAGGATTTTTTGAGAAAAATAAATTTGTTTTTAATGGACTGGGATATTCATTTATCAATAAATGATAAAAATAGCAGATTTTTGTCTGCTATTTTTTTACAGAAAATGTATGTTTTTATTAGATTCAATAAAGGAAGTGATTTAGGTGGCAGTTACACCAAATGAATATATCAATATATATAAAGGCACTGTGACAAAAGGTGCACAGGATGGCACGTTGGTTAGTCAGAATGATATTCAAACAGACCCATTGGAAGTAGATTTGGACGCTACGAACAATGAGGTAAAGTATATTAAATGTGCAATCAGAACGCAGAGTGGTTATAAGAGCAATCGTACTTCGATTAGTTTTGTTGGTCAAACACGAGATAAATGGCAGATTGCAAAAGATGAAAATTTCAAAGATGAAGAAGATGCTAAAAAGAATGGGGTATTTAAAAGTACGTTAGTTACCACAGATGAAATTAATGACAAAAATACTATTTTTTGGGTTAGAGTAAGTTCTTCAAATGATGAAAAACCTCGTAGAGATATTTCTGTTTCATTTAAGATTGATACATATATTGTAACCATTTGAGGTGATTTGTAATGAGTATTCTCTATGTAAATTCAGGTTACAAATCCCTTTTGCAGGATTACAACATGAATTGTTATGAGGGTGTTAATGAACAATTTGCCAAATGTAAAAATTATTTAGTCCCTTTGGATTACAAAAATTGGTATACCGTATATTCAAATGAAAGAATGAAAGAATGGTATGTACGATTTAACATCTATACAAATTTAACCAATAAGCCATACAACGATTATGAAGGTTTTTTAAGAATTAGCACTTTAGGTAAGCATTTAATGTTAAGTATTGATTCTATGGGTAAATTAGTTTTGAGTGTAGAGATTGGTGAAGAATCTACTGAATTAGTTCGATTACCATTTGAATTAGATACTATAAATTCATATGAATTGCATTTGCATTCAAAAGCGAATGACCGTGAAATTATTGAATTAAAATGCGGCGAAAAGGTTGTATATAGAAATTTAGCCAACGGAATTTATAATTATTTTGGTCATAGTGAACCATATAAAGTACAAATAAAAAATATTGTTTATTTACCAAATGAAGAAAATTATCGTTTTGGTATGGCACTTTCAAACTTTATCGTTGGAGATACCCCCATTGGAGATTTAGTGGTTCAAGAATTAGACACAAATGTAACTTCAAATTGGAATTACTCAAAAGGTGAATACAAAACGGCAACTGATGGTAAAGAAATTGTTCAAACAATTAAAGACAAAACCGTTTTGTCTGATATAGAAAACAACGATAATATTATTTGTGCAGTTGCAATTGTAGCAGAACATGCAAAAACAGATACAAAAAATACAAAATTATCTTTCGGCGTAGATGATTTCAATAACAATGAAACATTTTTAACAGAAGATTTTGATAAAGGTTACGAATCTGAAATTATGGAAACAAATCCTGTAGAAGGATTATTTTGGGATTATGATAATATAGATAAGAAATTTAAAATAAAGAGTGGGGGATATACATGATTGAAAATTTAAAAAATCCCAAACTATTTATTGTAAAAGGCAAAAATGAAGGTATTCGAGTTCAGGTCAATGTAGATACTTTACGTGTCGTTGGTAGAACAACAATTGCAAGAAATGATACTTTACGTATGATTCATCGTACAGATTCGTTTTCTAGCGATACAGCTCGTAAGATTCACAATATGAATAACATTCAATTTGATACTAGGAGAAAAATCAATCGTCAAGAAGAATTGTACGTAGATACTTTTAGAATGGTAAAATCTTTGTTACCTGTATACAATCATTCTTTATACGTTCATTCTAAAACAGGTAAACCAATTGAATGTGTAATTTTTAGTAGTACAAAACTATTCCCTTACAAAGACAAATACATGCATGTGATATTGGACAATGGTGATACAGGCTATGTTCCATTAGCTCCTGTAGGTTCAGAGATGGATTCAGGATTAAGATATACAATGGATAATGGTGAAGTATGGCAAGTTTGTAGTAATGTAATTTACAATATTTTTGATACATTCCTTGTGGATAGAAATTATTTCATTAATACTTTGAGTACGGATTACGTTTATCGTGCATTTAGAGCAATTTTTGGTGGTCATGTATCGAGACAAGGACGAGATATTTACTTATTGACTCCACAGTTTGATTGTGGTGTGAGTAAATTATTTATGATTGGTGCAGATTTACGTATCACATGGATTGATGAAACAGAAACAGATTGGAGTAAGGGAATTACATTAACCACTTACAATAATGGTGTTTGTGATACAAGTTTTGGTGGTGATGAAAAATACAAAGCAAATGCAATGCTTGTTAAATTAGAACCACGTAAAAAATACAAAATTACTTATTATGATTCATGTAAATGGACTTCATATACTCCTGATGAAAGGGTAAAGGGTTGCTTTATCATTGGTCGAGATGTTGAATCTTTGCCTGAAGAAAGCGCAAGTTATGAAAGTTTAGTAAAAACAGACAGCTATTGCACGTTGGATGAAAAAACCGATGTCATTCTTCATGCAAGCGAAAACACAGATGATTACTATTTTGATGCTTGGCAAATGAAAAATAATTGGTTGAAATACACCAATAGTCGTAGATGGTATCAATATTATGAAGGTAAAAAACTGAAATATACTGAGTGATATAAAAATGACAACAAAAATTTTTGTTGTCATTTTTTTTAATACAAAACAATAAATTGTGTGATATTATTTTTTATTGCATAATATTGGAGAATAAAAACAAAATACAAATATATTAAATATATTCTTAATATATTACCAAGGCAATATGACAATCTGTGAGGGATAATTTTGTATTTAGTATTTGGAAAATCAAAATAATTCATGGAGGTTTGAGTTTATATGGAATTAGGATTCGGAGTTCAAATTTTCCTTATTATCTTTCAAGCACTTGCGGCTATGGTTACTGCTTATATCGGCATTCGTGTAAGGAGACATGATAGCGAGAAAGAGCAACAAAAGAAGGAAAAAGAGATTGAAGAAAAAGCGTTGAAGCATGGTTTGCAAGCAGTTCTTAGGGATAGAATTTTGCAGGCGTGTGCTTTGTATCAACGTAAAGGCTGTATTACAGTCTCACAGATGGATAATTTAAGTAATATGTATAACGCATATCACAATTTGGGTGGTAACGGAGTTGTGACAAATGTGTATTTACAGGTAATGGACTTGGAAAAGGATGTGGAAAGTAATGATGTGGTGTGAATAGAATAACTATTTTTTTTTCACCTTTAGTTTACACAAAATGCAAACAGACATATAATATTAATGTAAACATTTTACATATTTCCTTGATTATCTTGATTTTTACAAAAAATTCGATTTGTGCAAAATAGTATCTTTCTACCTTTATCAACTGTTTTGTACAAATCGAAATTTTTTTTGCAAATTAGTTATACAAAAATGCAAATAGACATATAATAACAATGTAAACATTTTATACATTTCTTTTTGATACAGGGTTCTGCATTAAATAATTGTTTTTCATCTACCTTTTTAACAATTGTTTGACAGAACCCTTTTTCGTTAGGAGGAAATGAAATTGAATATAGAAGATTTAATGAAAGCAAAATCTGACGGTGAACGTCATGATGATATGAAGGTTCAGGAAATGCTTGATGGTGAAACAAAAATTGAAAGCAATGAATTTGGAAGCACTATTAAGACTGAACAAGGTGATTTGAACATTCAAGGAAGACCACAGCAAATTCAAATCAATATACCACGTTGTGAGTTGTGTGGACGAATTGGTGACAAGCAACGACCTCTGTTTACAATAGATGGAGAAAAATATATCTGTAAACCATGTTTGATTTATGGATTCAGAACTATGCTCTTAAATGGGGTAAATATGCCAACGATTGAGGAAATGAGTAATGAACAAGAAAAATTTGATGCCTATAAGTATTAAGGTTCTTGATGTTTTAAAAGAGGAACAGATTCAAGATGAAGAAGTTCTTGAAGTGTTGAAAAATGTTTACAATAATATTGCCGCAGCTACAAGTTATTCCATTGATGTAGAAGAAATTTATTTTAATCTTCTAAAAGATACTGTTTGGTATAATCTTGAAAAAGGTTCGACCAAGACATTATCAAATTATGGTAGTAAATATATAACTTTTATGAATGCTTTTGAAGATGATAATATTATAAAAAATGAAGATATAGATTCTTTCTTGAAAAATTTGAAAGAAATTAAATCGAAGTTAAATGATAATAGCATTTTGGCTAGTTTGTCAGGTGCAGAAGATTTATTTGTTCAGACAACACCTGTATATTTCGTTGGACAAAAAGCAAAAAAGAAAAAAAATTCTGTAATTTGCAGAGCTGAAAATGCTATTGGGTCTTGCCATATGGAGAAGATTAAATTATTTTCTATTTTGGATGGATTCATTGAAAAGTCAGAAAAAGCATTACAAACAGGTGGATATATTGAAGTTAATTTCCATTAAATAGGTGATGTAAATGGCTAAAACAGCTAGAAAAGGCGATACGATTAAAATTTCTTGTCCACACGGAACGCAAGTAGGAATTATTACTTCAGGTTCAACCACAAGGGCTGTTGACAATATTCCGTGTGCTCGATTGAGTGACAATGCAATTTGTTGTTCTTGTGGCGGTAGTGGAAATATAATTACAGGTAGTAATACAAACGTTACTGATAATTTGGCAGTAGCTAGGGTGGGCGACCAAGAAATAGGAACATGTCAACCAGGTTGTAAAACGTGCAATCATACTCATAACGGAGAAATTAAACAAGGAAGCCACACAGTATTTACAGATTAAGGAGATTAATATGACAAAAGAGATGGCTGAAGAATTAGGATTACAAAAATATATTTTTGGTGAGGGTTATTGTAATGAAATTCTTGAAGTTAAAGCAGGTGGCTATGTAAAATGGTATGACCGTGATAAGGACTGTGTTATTGAAGGTCATATCTCTGAATTCGATGGCGACCAAGTTTTTGTTACAGATGGGAAAGGGTATGAAAAGTGCTTTCCTGTGGAAATGTAAGAGGAAAGATGTAAAATGACAAGAAAAGAATCAATTTTAGAAGAATTAAAAAATGATGATGAAAAACTTATTCTTCTTTTAGCTTTGGCTACTTGTTATAAAGATGTGCTTGAAAAAGCGAAGAAGGATGAAGAATATAAAGATGTTCTTGAAGAAAAAATCAAGGAATTAAATGAAGAAATTGGTGAAGGTTGAGTTAGTATGCTAGTAGTAAATTTTTTTGCAGGAGCAGGTGCAGGGAAGAGCACAATTGCTTCAGAAGTGTTTTGGAAATTAAAAAAACTTGGTTATTCAACAGAATTGGTTGGTGAATATGCCAAAGAAGCCATTATTAAAAATAATCTTGAGGATTTAAAAGACCAAGTTTATTTATTTGCACAACAGCTACACCGTTTACGCTGTATGGAACAGAGTGGTGTTGAGGTTGCTGTTTGTGATAGTCCGTTGCCATTAGGTTTAATTTATCAAACAAATGAAACTGAAATTTTTGAGCAATTTGTTTGGAGTGAATTCAATCGTTTCCATAATATGAATTATTTTTTGGAACGAATTGATGGTTTTTGGAAACCTGATAATCGCATGGGTACTGAAAAAATTGCAAAACAAAATGATAAATTAATCAAAGAACTTATTATTGAAATTCCGTTTAAGAAGATTTCTCCTTTTAATGGCGATATTGTTGTTCGTGATGTAGAGAAGGAAATTCATAATGTCGAAATTTAGTAATTTTATGATTGCATATAGTGATATGCAAAGAGAAAAAAAATTACAAATCACTCCATCAAATAGTAAACAGTTTGGTTGGAAAATTGGTGTAAACGCTAAAGCTGCATTTGAAAAACATTTAGATGAACAAGGTGACGTAGAATTTGAACCTGAAGTAAAAGAAAGGTTTAAAAATATGTTCACTAAGGGAAATGAAATGATGGCAGTAAATGTTATCAGCAATCCAAGTGGTAGTCGTGCTAATAAAGTTGTTTTGTATAAAATCAAGGCAAAAAAAGAAAGTGCGACAATTAAAGATGTTAGCTTTAAAGGACAAAAAATTTTACATTCTTGTCCAATTGTAACTGACCCCCAAGGGGGAAAATTTACTTGGAAATATGGATTAAATTCCAATTGTATCACTATTAAAGATAGTGTAAATGTGTATGTCGATGAAGCAGGTAAAGGTAATGGTACTTTTGCAGATGAAGATAAAGGCGTTGCTGTAAATGGTACAATAAATTATCAAACAGGCGAAATTAAAATTCACAGAATGAGCGACCATAATGAACAGTTGGCGTTAAGATTTGAAAAAGAATACAATGAAATTCTTAATATGCAAACATCTGCTTTGACAGGCAGTGGTGGTTCAGGAAGTGGAGGTAGCTCTAGTAGTGGGTCATCTTCTAGTGCAAGCCAATCCATTGGTGATGCATTGAATAAAAAACATGGATATTATGACAAAGATAATTTTGAAATTAGTTACACTGCGTTTTATGACCCTGTAAAAATTATTTGGGAATATGATATAACCGCAGATGATGAAAGTGAGGAAAATTAAAAAATGACTATTCGTACACAAATCTTTGAATATAACGACAAGAAGCGCATTAACAGTTCTGCTAAGAAGCATAATGTTATGGCTGCAGAAAATGGCAGAAATGTAGCACTAATTGGTGAAGCAAACGATGTTTATGCTGTGCTTGATAGTTGCTTTGGACAAGGAAATTATCATTGTCGTTTAGACGGAGATATTTTGTTAGTCAATTTGTAAGGTGATTTTTTATGGCATTAAATATGGATAAATTTTTAGATGATGATAATATTATCACTAAAGATGAAAACGTAGAAGATGTGGAATTAGATTTTGAGGATAATACAGAGGAAGAACCTGAGGTGGAAGTTGTAAAACCAAAACCGAAAAAAAGAAAGATTCCAAAATCTTCTACACCAAAGAAGAAAGAGGAAAAAGTTGAGGTCGTTAAATCTGCAATTAAGTCGAGGAAAGAAATTATTGCAGATTTAATTAATCGTTATCAAGAACAAAAAATTGTTAAAGAAGTTGAGCTAGATATGAACCATTATTTATATAATAATGGTGGTGGAAATGACATTCGCAATCGCTGTGAACTTGTTATTAAAAATCTTGCTAATGACATTCGTACTATTGAACAAAAAATTAAGTTCTTGCAAGAAAAATATAAAGCGGAGTAAGATTATGGAAAGTGCAACACACAAACGATTAAAATTAGTAGCTTGTGCGTTCTTAAAAAAATGTTGTGTAGATGTTGTATCAACAGAAACACGTTTTCGAAATCTGCGTAGCATTGCAGATGCTTGTGGTATTAATTTAAAACGCAAAGAAGTTCGTGTAGTAGAAGCAAAAGCTACTTGGGAAGATTACCGTAGAGATAGAAAATTGTTTAATGTGGATAAGTCTTATTATCCACATTGTAATTATTTTTATATTATCTGTCCTACAGGAGTTATCCCTAAAGATAAGGTATGTAAAGAATATGGTTTGCTATATGTAGATGAAGAAAATAACATTGAAGTGATTCAGAAGCCGATTAAGAATAGAAAACTCAAAACTCGTTTTGAAACTACATTAAAAAATTCTTGTCGCAGTATTACAAATGATTTGATGTTTAAATTCATGAAAATTGCAAAGCATGTGAAAGGATTTAAGTATTATAATGATTATGAAGAATATGATGATTGGCTTGATGAACAAGATGAAGCTGAAGAAGATTCTGAATAAAACTATGCTTTATGTAGTTTTGGTTGCTGTATTAACAGCTTTGTCAATGTTCTTGACAGCTACTTTTAACGTCATGCCATTAACATTTCAGTCAGCACTTGGTTGTATGTCATTTTGGGGATTAGTGTTCCTCAGTGAATTATATGATTATTTTGAAAAAATTAGACAAAAAATTAAAAATGTGATTTTTTGATAAAAAAAGTGTAGAAAAATGTGATAGGGGTTGTGTTAAATGCAAATCTTTTGTTTAGTGGGGGCTTCAGGAAGTGGGAAAGATACATTATGTAATGAAATTGTTAAGCGACAATTGGCAAAACCTATTGTTACTTACACTACTCGTCCTATTCGACCTAATGAAGTAAACGGTCGAGAATATAATTTTGTAACGGACGAACAGTATTGCAATTTCAAACGACAAAATAAAATCATTGAAGAACGTAGTTACAATACAAAACATGGCGTTTGGCGGTATTTTGTTGCTGATGATGGGCAGATAGATGAATCAAGTAAGGAAAAATATGTTATTGTAGATTCTTTAGAAGGTGCTACATCATTAGTCAAAAAATATGGTTATCAAGTATGTGTTATTCACATTTATTTGGATGATGAAACGAGATTAATGCGTTGCATTAAAAGGGAAAAAGAAGGACGTAAGGATTATATAGAATTATGCCGTAGATTTTTCCATGATGCTGAAGATTTTTCAAAAGATAAATTTAAAAAATTGCTATATTGGATGGTCATTGAAAATTATGATTTAAAAAAAGCAATGGACGATTTAACACAAGTTATTGAGGGATTTTAAAAATCCCTCTTTTTTTATGCATATTTTTTTCGTAATAACTTATATATTTTTTAGATTAAATAGAAAGGTACGGATAAAATGAAGAAGTTAATCGCCAAACTTGCTACCTTGCCACAATATAGTAAAAATGATAACTTTACTATGGCCTTGGTAGATTATTTATATAATGAATTAAAATTAAATGGTATTAGTGCAAGACGAGAAAAATCTTATGTAAAAGTTGCACTCAGCAATAAATATGAAGGTAAATTTGAGCATATTATTATCGACTGTTGTGATGGTAGAATGTATTTACGTGGAAAAGATTGTAAAGATAAGCGTTGGGGAAAACTAAGCAAATTTAATCTCAAACGTAAATCTGATGCTTATGTTTGCGCAAATTACAATGCTCGTAGAATTATTAATCGAATTAAAAAGTTAGAAGATAAAATGATGGAGAAGGTCGAAATGATTCAAAAAGAAAAATTTTCACTTGCATCATCTACAAGCATTGATGATGAAGTGAATTATTATTTGTGTGATTTAGATAAAGATATTAATGAAACTGAAAAAGAACCTGTTGAGGTTGATATTATTGATTCAGACAATGATGAAATCATTGATTTAGATGCTGAAGATGAAATTATCGAATTAGATGATGATACAGAAGCATATCCTTATTATGAATTAGATGAAAATGATGTAGTTGAAGAATATCCAATCTATGACCTCGATGATTACGATGGGGAAATCGAAGCATATATTTTTGTCGAACCAATGGAAAAAGAGGTTATGGATGAACTTGTTCATGATTTGATGGAAGGTAACTATATTGAATTAAGTGACGAAGATGTAGTAGATGTTTATCCTTATTATGATTTGGAAGATGATGACGAAGTAGAAGCATATCCATATTATGAGTTAGACGAAAATGATGTGGATGAAGCATATACATTTGATAACTTGTCAGAAGAAGAACAAACTGAATTACTTCATGATATGCTTGATGAAAATTATATTGACATCAAAACTGCATCAGATGAAGATAAACCATTGGATAAATTAATGGCTCAAAAAGATGCAATTTTTGATGAATATTTTAAGAATTTTTTTCAGTCTCAGGAATTAACTAATTTTATTCAGAAACAACCACTTACTTATACAATGAGCCTTGGTGTTGAAGATTTAGTTCATGATGTAAAAGATAACTATCGTAAAGACATTGCTGATTTCGTTAAAAATAAATTGAATATTTCTGTGGACGATACAAATTTTGACAAAGACATATATGATGTTTTTAGTGATTATGTTTTCTCCAATGAGAAGAAACTTTTTGATAAATTAATCGTTACATTAAAGAACGTAGCAGGTAAAATGTTAGATGATTTTTCAAAGCAACTTGAAAATAATGATGACCAAGTTGGTAGAAAAATTGATATGGGTAATGGAGTAATTGATACCGTTGATATTATTAACCGTTCAAAACCATTTTTGTTTTTGGACGGAGAAGTTCATGTTGGGAAAAATAATCAGACACATTCTGATATTTTAAGAGAACTCAACAAAACAGATAAAGAAGGTATGAGAAGACCTACAATGAATGATTTTCCTGATGATGCTGCAGTAGCATTTGGTCATATTTCAGGTAAAATTGGATTTTTGGATGGTTATACAAAAAACTGTTCAGATGAAGAAGTTGCTAAAGCTGTTGTACAATCAGGCGTTGTAAGCAAAGTTTATACTACACCTGACGGTGGTAAATATATAACAAGATTAGCAAATAATAAATTGGCTTGGATTCTTGGAGAGTGAGAAGATGCTTTTAAATTCAGATAAATATTTTAAATCTCAAAAAATTCTTGATATGTTTAAAGTATCACAGTTGGATGTTCCTGATATGACAGTTCATGTAAATAGTGGTACGATTATTTATAACAATCAGGTAATTAATTTTAGCGAACAAGATAGTGAATATATTGAAGCTCCTAGAATCGGAACATGGCTTGTGGTTCTTTCTATTAATACAAAAGGACAATTGGTTTACACATATGGAGTTCAGTCTACGGAAGATAAGCAAATTCCTGTTTTGCCTGAAGATTGTTTCCATCTTTGTATTATTGAAGTTGGCGCAGATACAATGCAGATTACTAATGATATGATTAGTGATATGCGAAATATGTATCATTTTAGTTCCACACAAGAGCAAAAATGTGTATATAAATGTGGTCTTGAAAGTGATTATTCTTTCACTGAAGAAGACCGAAAAATGCTTAAATCTTTCTATGATAAATATGAAGACCTTCAGGCTCAAATTGATAAAATGAAACTGTTATTCAATCCTAAGAAGGAATATACAGTAATTACTGATAGCGGTCTTGAATATAAGATTCGTTTTAAAGATGATGGTACTCCATATTTTAGCAGAAATGATGCTTTTGATGATATTGACGATAACCCTGAAGAAAAGCATAAGAATTATAAATTTACATATAATAATGAAAAAATTACTGTTGTTATGGACAATCCTGAACAGTATTTGCAGTTACCTGTTAAAATTAAATCTTTTGACAATTTAAATGATGCATTGAATGTTACATTATTTGTTCGTTGTAAAGACGCAACTATTTATAGTCCAAATTTTGAACCACATTATCAGGAAGATGAATTCCAAATCAAAAATCTTGATTTGGCAAAAAGTGGGTTTTTTGAAAAATTCTCTGTAAAATTCCACGGCAGTGGAAATCATGATGTACAGTTGCTTTTGTATGATGCTGAAACAAAACAATTAATTGATAAAGCTAGTATTAGTTATGCAGTAGAATTTACTGACGAAGATTCAGAAGAAATTGGTGAAAATACATATTCTAAAAGTTCTTCTAGGTCTTCAGGGAAAATCCATTTTTAAAAATATATTGACAAAATAATCATGTTGTGATATAATAAAATCACAATACAGTAGTGAAAGGAAAGAAAATACAATGAATATTATTGAAAAACGAATTAAGAAAGTTGCTTCCGTAGAAGGTTTTTTGAGTGGTATGAAAGAAGAGTATTCTAATTATAATTGGGAACAGCTTGATAGCAACAACGTTGGCTTTTCTGTTTCTTATACAGGCGATGCTAATGGAGTTACTGATAAAAACGTAGCTTTGGTTATTGGCTTTGGCTTTCAGCCTGAAGACGAGCAGGAAGCGGTTGATGATGAAAATGTTCGTTTGACAATCATTGCAAAGACTTATATTGATAATGTTTTGAAAAATACTGCTATTGAAAAAGAACTGAATGGAGTTAATGTAAAAAACATTATGACTCGTATTGAGAATTATATCACATCTGTGAATAGTGGTTGGTATAATCTCAACTTCCTTACAAAAACTGCAGCTTTTGTGAAAGAACAGTTCGGTGATGACTATACAAAGATTACATTTGCTCAGAAGTAAAACTTTTTGAAATATTCAGAAAAAAGAATCTCAAAAATACGAGATTCTTTTTCTTTTTTGTGTTGACAAAATACGAAAGGTATAGTATTCTGTATTTATTAAACTACTATATATACACAAAAAACCATATATAAAACACACATATATAAAAAGGAGAGTATTGGGAAAATGGAATTTTATGAAGGTGAAGAAGTAGCATTGTTTGCTGTATATTTTTCAGAAAAAGACCAACAGTGTAAATACAAATCAATAGAAGCAACAGTAATCACATTTAATAATCAATTATATTTGGAATTCCGACAGAGCTTTACAGAAACAATTACAGGTATTTATGTATCTGAATTAAATAAAGTAGTTAGCGATGAAAAAGTAGATGTAGTGTTCTGTAATCAAGTTTTTAAAGAAGTGCTTAAATCTCAATATGAATTATCGTATAAAGTAGTGAATGAAATTAACAAATTGAAAAATAAAATTGCAGAGCTAGGTGAATTGGAAGCGAGAATTTTAATGAAATCTGCAACTGAAGAAAAGTGAGAATAACAAAAAAGAGGTGCATCTTGAAAACGTACTACACCTCTTTTTTGTTAAATATGAATATTTTTTTAAAAAACTGTTGACAAATCTTTATATATGTGTAATAATATAATCAAACGAAATCAAGATAAAACTTATAAAAAAAGGAGATTGTATAAAATGTTGACGAAGGTAGCAGAAAAGAGATTTGCAAACGGTGTTGTATATGCATTGAGAACGGAAGATGGGTATCTGATTGAAACCACTGATACTTTCCTTCCTTACTATACTAAGGATGCTATTGGGAGAAAGCAGAATTTCCTTAATAACAAGGATTTGGGTTCGCGTAAAGAGCGTTGGATGATTGGAGTTTCAACCATGAGTGGCTGTTGTGTTGGTTGCCAATTCTGCGCCACTGGTAATATGAAGAAATTCCGCAATTTGACGGCTGATGAAATTGTAGAACAGGTAGAGTTCATTATCGGCACTCACAATACCCCTGAGACTCGTCAGAATCCCTCAGAATCGCTTGAATTTAAGATTAACTATACTCGTATGGGTGAACCGTTCCTCAACATTCAGAACGTGCGAGAAGCGATTACACGGCTTGATAAAGAATTGTCTGATACCAAAATCCACCATTATATCTCTACGATTGGAATTAAAGGTAGTGATTTTTCTTGGATTAAAGACAATATCACGTTGCAGATTTCTTTGCATAGCCTTGATGATGAACGTAGAAACAATTTGATTCCTATTAAAGGGAAAATGACAATTGAAGAGCTTGGTCAGATTCGTACCAAATCTAATTTGAAAACAACTATCAATATGACATTGGTAGATGAAAAAGATTTTGACATTGATAAAATGAAGAAGTATTTTGACCCCAAATATTTCTTTGTAAAACTGTCACCTATCAACGAAAACAATATTTCAAAGAAAAATCATATGGGGAAAGGAATCATTGAAGGGGTGAATATTGTTTGACACCAAGAGAATTAAGACAATTTGAGGAATTAAAAGCAGTTTATGATATTTTTTGTGGTGCGCACAAAAATGAAGAAGATACGGAAGAAGAAGATATGGATGATTTAGAAAAAGAATTAGAAGAGTTTTTTGACAATATGTATATACCTAAAGATAAAGATATGGAGGAAGAAGAAATGAGAACACCTAATGATGATTTTGATATGGACGATTTGATTACAGGTGATGGAACGTCAAAATATGTAGTGGATTTGAAGGATGTGCTTGATTTTTATGATTTCCGAAAATCCAAAGGTTCAAATGTAACATCTCGTGATTGTTTGAAAATTTCCAACCAAGAGCTTGTACAGAATTTTGTTAAATTGACACGAAGAATGAGTCAGGAATATGGTAATGATAAAGAAGGATTTTTGAACGACATCAAACGTGTAATTGAAATGGAAGGATGACAAAAATGACTCTGAACGATGAATTTAAGAGTATTACTGCTAATCGAGCAAAAGAAAAAAAAGAATTGGATTTTATTCTTGACTACATTGAATTTAAGACAAGTAAAGGGAATCATTGTACGCTTGGAGATTTTAAAATGAACCCCAATTTTAATCAAGAAACATTGCAACTCGTGGCACAGGGAGCACGGCTTTTGCAGTTGCTTGGTGATGATTGGAAAGAAAAAATGGAAATGTTAAAAAATGTTAATACGCAGGGCGTTTGTGATGGTTCAAGTGCAGGTTGTTTTGTAAGAAAACGTACTTCAGGCGGTGATGGCTGTCATGGTGGTTCAACGTATCTTGTGTGTGATAATGCAAAATATTGTGATAAGAAAAATTGTGCTCTTAAACGGCGTGTAGAGGTGTATTAATCATGATTAAATTGGCTAAGTATTATTGTTCATTGAATGATGAAGAGCCGAAACGAATAAAAGAACCGCAGATAAATGTATATGTACGTTTGCAGAATGTTTGCAATGCAGATTGCGACTTCTGCGAATTCTGTGGTCAGGCGAAAAAATTTGATGAAGAAAAATTCAAAGCCCTTTTAATTAAACTACATACTACCATCAAAATTAACAAATTATCATTTACAGGTGGAGAACCGACATTAGATTTTCCCTTATTCAAAAGGATGCTAAATTTTGTTAATGAATTAGACAAAGATATATTTACAGTAGTAAATACGAATGGTCTTCATCTAAAAGAATTAGCAGAGCTAGATATAAATAGTGTAGCTTTGTCGAGACATCATTATAATGATGAATTAAATCAATCTGTATTCAAAACGAAAGTGCCAACGAGTGAAGATATACGTTTATATAACAAAAAGAATACCAATTTACATTTATCGTGCAATTTGGTAAAAGATTATATAGACAGTCAAGAAGAAGTGTTAAACTATCTTGATTGGTGTGATAGTGTAAATGCAAGGGATATAGGATTTGTAGGGTTGATGAAAACCAACGATTTTTGCAAAGAGCACTATATAGACTACAGTGTAGTAACAAAAAACCATAAACGAATTTGGAATAGTAAAACGTATAGTCGTCACGAAGGGAAAAATTTAATTTGTCGTTGTGGCAATTACGTATTCATGGGAGAAAATGGATTAGTTAATTTTTATTGTCGGCATTATATGTGCAATAACAACAGTGAAAGCACATTGGTGTATGACATTGATGAATTCAAGAATGGGTTTACAGGAGAGAACGTAGATGGTTGGATTGTAAGCAGGTGAAGAAAATGAATATTAATGAAGAAGCTATTTCAAAGGAATACTATGTAGTTTTGAATGAGAAAAAAGAAATGGTCGAAAGCTATGTAAGTAGGAGTTCAGCAGAAGCTAGGGCAAAGTTTTTAAGCAAAGAAACAGGCAAAGAATATAGTTGTGCTGTTATGAGATATGAATGAGGAAACAAAATGTCAAGAACTGTAAAATTCAAAGAATATAAAAGCAAGGATTCTAATGGAAAGATTGAAATTAAAAAGGTTGCATATTTCAGTGCCACATCAAGAGCAAGGAATATATTTGGCAGTGATATTGTAAAAGAAGCAATAATAGTAGTGGATGAATATGATGAAAGTGTTGGTAGTGAAGAAGAATGGAAAGAATGTGTAAAATCGAGTAAATATAATATTGGTAATAGAGAAGTTATGAATTTGACTAATAACGTTGTTTATGTAACGTTTAATAATGGAGAGACAGTTAGATTTTATGCTTCTGACTTGGGAAGTATAAAAAAGACGGATGAAATTAAGGAAGAAGGGGAGGATATGAATAGAGGATTTAGTGTTTGCATTTTAGGTAGTGACAAAGGATGGGGAAAGAAATTCATGGATTTATGTGATAAACTTTCCATTCCAAGTGAAGCAACCAAAGAAGATTTCATTAATGCAGGCTTTAAGAATTTAGATGACGTTGTATTTACATTTTTTCGTGCATTGCATTTGAAGGATAAATATCCTGTTAGCTTGACGATTAGAGCTGTGCAGAAGAATAAAAAAACGATTGTATTGACAGACATTGATGTGTTGGATGAAAACTTTTTGCAACCACATTTTATAGATGAACAAATTTATCAGCAGTGTGAAGAATATTTCCGTATGCTAAAAAACAAAAATGTTTTATCAATTGATTAAAAAAATTGTTGACAAATCCTTTCTTTTGTGAGATAATATGATTAAAGGAAGGGGAGCGTGAAAATATGGAATTTGATGTAAAATTCAAATATAAATGTGGTGAGTATTACAATAAAAAAGACCCCACGAAGAAGATAACTTTGCTTAAAAGAAGATTAATTCCTTGTGAATCAAGAGGTGTATATGGCAAAAATTATTTGATTGAAAGAGATGATAGAACGAGAGATTACATCAAAGAGAATGATTTACCGATAGAAGAATATGGTATTGAAGAAGACAATACAAATAACTGTTTAACGATTAATAGCAAATATGAAATTGGTCAAAACATAAATTTGTATAAACGACTTTCAGGTACAAACATTAAAGTTAAGATTGTAGATATACAAGTTAAGGTTACGGATATACGGTTAAAAAACAAAAGTGAAAATTTTGTTTTTTGTGATTATCTTATTGACAACCCTGATACAGAGCAAAGATTATGGATGAATTTAGAGGATGACTTGTATGAAAAGGAAATTATTACAAACAAAAGAAAAAAATCTTTAAAAGGATTTTTTAAAAAATTTTTTAAATAATTGACATTCATATGATTTCATGATATAATGAATATATAAAACAAAAAATGAGGTGGATAAAATGGAAAATATTAAAAAGCAGTTGGAAGAAAATGGGTATGATTATGCGGTAGCAATTGCTACGGAAGCTGAAATTAAGAATGGAGCTGCTTGTGGTCAGCTTGCCATTATTGTTGAAAACGAAGAATAATTCAAAAAAAACCCAATCAATTAAAATACATTCTTAATTGATTGGGTTTTTACATATGGATTGGGGGTATAAAAAATGCCTACAGAATATGTACAAGAAACAGAAGATTATTTTGAAAGTTGTTTCAAATTTGTTGATAAGATAAATAAATTCAGCGTAAAATTATTTTATAACTGTGGAAATTCCAAATCAGGTAGATATAATGGTATGTTTGACATTTATGTGGAAGATTGGAAAGTAAAATCTTTCAAAGGTTTTAATGAATATAAAATTGATAATTATGGAGTATATCGTTGGTTGACGAGAAGACAACGGAACTTTGTTAGTAGAACGTTAGGAGTGTAAAAATGAGTTATCGTACAAGTGTGAATGAAGTTCAAATTTTTGGTAATAATGAGTATTATCCTGAGTGGATTGAATTCATTAAATCACAGGGAATTGAAGTGAATGATGACGGTTGTTATGATGGAGAAATTACAGATGTAATGGGTGCATTGAAAACAATCGAAAAAATTGTTATGCAATTAGAAAAAGAACATCGAGAAGAAAAAGTTGATAAATGGGAAGACAATTATATAACTTCTGAAAATGGCGAACTATATAAAAGCCTTTTTAATTTCTCTTACATTTATGATAAAGTGGTGGATAGCGAAGGGAAACGATATAGCAATCACTTAACTGATTTGTTAATTGAAATTAAAAATAATTCTTATGTATTTATGCCTTTAGCGTTTTTGCAAGCATGTGGGGAAAATATTAAAAAAGGTCATATTTCAAGAACAGATGGAAGACTTTATACATATTCTTTAATTGATGGGAAAAAGATTAAAGTACATGCAGGATAATTTAAATGAATCCTTCTTTATTTTCTATAATAAAAGTAGAAAATAAAGGAGGATTTTTATGTCTGCAAAAATTTTATATGGAAAAGAGTACGCCGATAAGATTAAGCAAGAAGTAAAAGACTACATTAATAATAAAAATGTAGGACTTGCTGTTATTATTGTAGGTAGTGACCCTGCTAGTCAAGTGTATGTTCGCAATAAAGCAAAAGCATGTGATGAAGTAGGTATTACAAGTACAACAATTGAATTGCCTGAGGAAAGTACAAAAGAAGCAATTATTGCTGAAATTCACGCATTGAATAATAATGATAATATTTCAGGTATTCTTGTACAGTTACCGTTACCAAAACATTTGCGTGAATTTGAACAGGAGATTTTAGATGAAATCTCCCCAAAAAAAGACGTAGATGGATTTTTGCCGATAAATGTTGGTAAACTTGGTATTGGCTTAGATTGTGTTGCTCCATGTACTCCATCAGGTGTTATTAAAATGCTTGAAATGGAAAATATAGATTTTAATGGCAAAAATGCTGTTGTGATTGGTCGTAGCAATATTGTTGGGAAGCCAATGGCAAATATGCTATTGAAGAAGAATTGCACCGTAACAATTTGTCATTCTCGTACACAGAATTTGAAGTATTATACAAAAAATGCTGATATTGTTGTGGTAGCAGTTGGTCAACCTAATTTTTTGACTGATGACATGATTAAGAAGGGTGCTATCGTTGTTGATGTGGGCATTAATCGTGTAGATGGCAAACTTGTTGGTGACGTTAATTTTGAAACGGTTAAAGAAAAAGCAAGTATGATTACTCCTGTACCAAAAGGTGTCGGTGCATTAACAATTGCAATGCTTTTACATAACACAATGATGTTGGATAAAAGAAAGTAAAAAAAAGTATGGTAGAAAAAATCTACCATACTTTTTTTTATTTTTCTAATTCAACTTTAAACGAAATGTGGTCTTCAAAGGCACGAGCAGATACCGTAGCTTTATATTTATAAGAAGTCTCAATTTCATTAAATGCTAAAGCACCGATTTCGTCTTTTTTGGAAACCATGTAGTTCATTAAGTCTTTGCCCAATTTGCGTTTATTTTCAGTAGTAAGACCTGTAAATCCGATGTCGGTAGCATTTGCGAGGTCATCTAAATCAATTGTAACGACTGTAGAATATTTATTTTCGCCGTCTTCAGAAAGAACGCCAACGTAAGGGCGACAATCGTGAATTGTCTGCTGTTCGAGTACCCACTGTTTACGTTCATTAAGGCATTCATCATACTTACTGTTATCTTCAGCAATGCGAATAAGTCTCTGTTTAATTACATTACTCATAAAATATAAACTCCTTTTAAAAACAAATTTTACACTAAAAATATATTTAACAAAAGTATTAATATTATCTCCATCTATATCTTCCATGACCTGCTTTTGGCATAGTGGAGCGTTGACCTGAATTCGTAGCGAAGTTAGCCAAAACGTCAGCATCACAAACGTCATCATGATAACCTGAAGGGGCTTCAATTTTTTTATTAACAGAAAAACCTGTAGTAGTCTGTTCAAGGTCAGCCCATTCACCAATCATACGGTGATAATAATTAACGTTATCTTTACCTGCGCATTTTGTTGGTGAATTTAAGAATCTTTCTTTTGTAGGGTAGAAGAAACGACCATTATCAAGTTCTTGTCGCCATTTGCCGTACATGGCATTTTTCATATTCATACCTGAATTGGTATATCTATCACGAGAGTTGAAGATGATACCTTCTACATTACGCATACCATATTCATCTTGTAAAGTTTGAACAACTGCCGCACCACAGCCTGTATAATCAGCAAAGATTTTTGAACATTTAAATCTAGGATTTGCGCCACCTAAAAGTCCTGCTATATAGTACATTTGTTCAGGATAAGTAGCATCTTTAAATTCTTTACCAAATACTTTATTTTTAGTACCATCACGATTAATACGAAGGACAGAGATTTGGGTAGCATCACCTTCAGGATTAGCACCTGCAAAGTCGATACCTGCCACATAATGTTCACCAATAATACCGTGGTCTAGCCAATCGAATTCACCTGAACGCATTTTATCTACTTGAACTGAAGTAAGGAATTTACCTGCGCCATCAATGAATTCAAGCATGTACTGAGTACGGAAGTCTTCAATATCCAAGTTTCCTTCTGTCCAAACTTCAGGATTATTTGGGAACATTTCTTCTTTTAGAGCTTTAGGCATTGCCTGCTCTACAATAAACTTTGAATACGGACGAACGATACCTGTTTTGGGGTCAGGAAGATAAATAGCACCCAAAGCCCAAGATTGAGCACATTGAGTCCAATCACGTTTAATAACAGTCCATTTATTACTAGCTTTACCTTCTACACAGTCATAGAAATGATTTCTAGTTTTAGGAGTACCAATTTTGACCAACTTAGCGTTTGTAGCACCGCCCATAGGTACAATTCGCTCTGACCAAGTATAATCAGAAACTTTTTGAGCCTCATCCAATACGATAACATCAAATGTCAAACCTTCGATATTGGATTGGTCAGAAGCAGAAACGGCACATACATAAGAACCATTATCTAATTCGACTTTATCTTTTGTTATTTTGACAATTTTGTGATTTAATTTATCTTCGTTCATTTGGAAGAATGTAGATAAACGTCCAATAGAAACTTCTGCCTGTTGCAAACGTGGTGTAAAAATACCAATGCGCATACAAGGGAAATTGTCAATTAAGAATCCACAGAATGAAGAAATAGATTCAGTGTTATGTACTACGGTATAGTCTTCAAGCATGAACAATTTATCTTCACTATCTAAGGTAAAACCGTAGTAATTTGCTTTTCTCTTTTTTACAACAATGAATCTATATTTTGTGAAGCTAGTTAAATCTTTAGACATTCTCCATCCAAAAAGATTTTCTCTTGTTTCTTTTTTTAATTTTAAATAATCTTTTATATTGATATTTACAATATGATTATCAAAAGTCATCAATGATAAAATGTGAGACTCGTTAACTGTGTATTCAGAGTTATCAAAACCTTGAATTTTATACATAGTTTCTTTGCCACGCCCTAAATCAATAACTGTTGTGATATTACCAAATGGAGAAATTAATTTATCACCAACTTTGATGTCTTCAACTTTTTTTATTGATTTATCAGCCATCAAAATTTTTGTACCTTTGGCAAAGCATTTACCTGCCTGACGAGACATCATGCCTGCAACCATTTTTAATTTTGGATTGCAGACAGCACGAATAAGTGCTGTTTGATTCTCATGTAATTTTTGAAATTTTATAGGTAAATGACCACGTAATACATTTTCCACGTATTCAATAGGGTCAATTCGATTTAAAAATTTATGATACATGAAATCATCTAATGGCATACCGTTAATTGTATTGTCTTGGCTTACTAAAGAGATTTCATCTTTGATTGCAGATACATTGTCTTGTATATGAATCAATGAATTATTTTCCATATAATATTGCTCTCCTTTTGTAAAAGGTTTTAACATAAAAAATATAACAGTTTCTATATTTTTTATGTGGTATAATGAAAAAAAATTCATGGAGGTTTGTATATGATAAGTATATATCAAAAATTCAAAGAAACAATGAAAGAATTATCGAAAAAAGCAGAAATTACTTGGATAAAAAATAATTATACTCCTTTAAATGGTGTAGGAGTAAAAGGAACATGGAATATCAACGTAACAGGAAATGCAGGTAGTGCAGATGTTGTCTCATGGGATGGTATTGAAAATAAACCAACATCTTTTACTCCTGTGCCACATAATCATGATAGCTCTTATCCTTCAAAAATAGGTAATGGGGCAAGCGGAACTTGGAATATTAATATTACAGGAAATGCCAAAACAGCCAATAGTGCAAATAATGTATCTTGGGAAAATGTATCAAGTAAACCAAAACTTGTAATTGTAGAATCGTTTGATAAAGAAAATGGAGTGCTGAAATTAAAAAGTTTAAATTGATTATGGTATTTTTTTGAAAAATGTATAAAAGGTGTTTATTATGATTTATAATGGTGGTATTGAATTAAAAAATATTTTTTATTTTGGTAATGAATTGAAAAAAGTATATTGTGATAATAAATTGATTTACGAAAAAGAAAGTGATAATACTGTAATAGGCAAGAAAACCGATTCAGGATGGGGTTGGTTTATTCCTCCATTTACACAACAAAATATGAATGCGAATCCGAACGTTGATGCAATAGTTTTAGGAAGACGTTTGGGTGGTCAAAATTTTAAACGTATTGCAAAAATTGATGAAATAGAAGTAAATATTCCATTCCCAACATCTTGGACAGTAATATATCCTATGGTAACAGGTAGGCGCGATGAGGTACATGGAACAACGTATTGGGCAACTTTTACAATTGGAATAAAAAATAATGATGTATTAGAATATTGTTTTTCATCTCCTAATTTAAACCAAGAACAGACTTTGTATGAATATGTTTCACAAATTAATAATAAACAGCTTGCAGAAAAACTAAACAAAGATTCACAATTAAACAAACCAATTTCAATAAACTTTGAATAAAAATTTTAAAAATTTTTGAAAAATTTCAAAATTTTCTATTATTTTTTGAAATTTTCAGACTATTTTTCTATAATAATGGTGAAAGGAATTTAAAAAATATGAGCGAAACGAAATTAAAGAATGGGCTTACAATCGTCACGACACCTTTTGACAGTGAATTTGTAACAATTGCTTTTTATGTAAATAAAGGTGCTAGAGATGAAAAAGACGATGAATTGGGTATTGCACATTTAGTAGAACATATGGTTTTCAAAGGTACGATTAATCGTGATAGAAAACAGATATGGGCAGACATTCAGAAAAACGGAGGAATACTGAATGCTTGTACCACAGAAGATTATACAATGTTTTTTGTTCATTGTTTGAAAGAATATATGGACGAAGCATTGGATGTTATTTATGAACTTGTATTTCTTAATACAATTCCTGAAGAAGAATTTGAGTTAGAAAAATCTGTTGTTGTTGAAGAAGTTAAAATGTATGAAAATCAGATAGAACAACAGGCATTGGTCTTACTCAATAAGACGTTATATCCCAACAATAAAAACAGATGGGATGTTGGTAGTACACCTGAAAATGTTTCAAAAATTACAAGAAAACAGGTAATTGATTTTATTAATCGTAATTATATTCCTCAAAATATCACTTTATATGTAGCAGGTGATGTAGAACAAAAACATTTTGTTGATAAAATGGAAGATTATCTGAGGGATTTTGAATTCATTAAATCTTCTCCTGAAATTCGTGCAAAGAATATAAAATTAAATTTTGATAATGCAAAAGAGTCAAAAGATGGGTCACAGTCAGCAATGATTGCTTATTATCCAATGAATCTCAAAAATAATAAAGAAGTTATTATGGATGAAATTTCAAATTATATTTTGGGTGATGGATTTAACAGTCGTTTCATGACAATTCGTGAAGACTTCGGTTATGTATATAGTCTTGAATGTGATACAGATTTTGATGGATTTGACGAAGAAGGTTATTCTTTAGTTTTTACTCAATTAAATAGTCAGAATATTCCAAAAACAAAAGAAGTAATTGAAGGTATTTTGGATGAATACTGCAAGGATGGAGTTTCGGATGAAGAATTTGAATGTGCAGTAAACAATATAAAATTCAAAATTAGAAAAAGCTTTGAAACAGTTAATAAGACTAACGAAACAATTATTGGTAATAGACAAAAAGGAATTCCTGAAACAGAAAAAGAATTGATGAAACTCCTTAATTCGATTACAAAAGCAGATTTTGATAAATTTATTAAAGACAAATTTAAAGACGTAAAGGTTAATTATATTATTGTAGAACAAACGAGGTAGGAATTTACATGAGCGAACAAGTGACTGAAAATTTTGATTTAGTTCCCCCATTTGAACCGTTATATGAATGTGTAAAACAGGATAAAAATAAAATTTGGTTTTTTTATGAAGAAAAAATTAATCGTTTAATTGGTTGGCTCAGTTGGATGAAAAATTTTGATAAAGATGAATTGCTACAGCAAGCGTATCTTTATTATTATGATTTGTGTGAAACATATGACCCATATTATGAAGGAAAATTTTATAAATTTGACCGTTACTTGTTTAAGAATTTAATTATCAAACTTCGTGCTTATATTCAGCGTTATTACTTTAAAGGTAATCGTGAAAAACCAAGTGATTGTGATTTCTTGTTGCAAGACCAAGTGTTTGATAACATTAAAGATACAGAGAGTGAAATGTATATGGATTACATTTACTCCTTGCTTGATGACAGACAACAGGAAGTTGTAAAAATGACATTGAATGGATATAAACAACAGGAAATTGGTAAACGATTGAATATTAGTCAGAGTCGTGTATCGGTAATCAAGAAAAAAGCTTTGAAGGATTTATTCTTAGTCATTGATGAAAATCATACGGATGAAGAAAAACGAGAGATGAAAATCAATGATTTGAAGGATTATCTATACGATAAAAAACAAAAAAAATAATAGATTTCAAAAAAAGAGGTATTTTTTACCTCTTTTTTTTGCTTAGAATCACAAACATTAAGTAATATTATACTTTTATTAGGTTATTTTTTTTGTAGAATATTCTGTGCAAATGATAGTTCTTGTCAAAGGTTGATAGGAACTTTTGTTTTTGTTTTTCAGAATAAACACAATTTAAAACGAGGTGAAATTCGTGATTAAACGAGTTGCAGAAAGACTTGATGACAGCACAATGAAACGAATCGCATCCGCAATCAAAGAAAAGCAGAACAAGTTGTTTTCTGTTGTGAAATCTGAAGCAGAAGCAAAAGAGATTGTGACCGATTTGAAAGTGAATGGTTATCAAGCAAATTATCAAAAGGTCGGTAGTTTGTATAAGGTTTTCTACTGTACACAGATTCCTCAGTACAAAGATACTCCTTTGGCAAACCAAGAAAGTTCAGCATATGCCAATTTTGCAAAAAGCGGTTTAACACAAGTTTTAAATAAACCTGCAAAATGTGCATTTGATGAAGGAAGTATATGGCACGTAAAAGAAATTGATGGTGTTCCATATATTGTAAAAGAAGTTGCAGAAGATAATGAAGATGTAGTTATTCGAAAAAAAGCAACTGCAAGTGCTAAAGAACAGTACAAAGGCGAATTGGACGTTTCGATTGTACAGTTATTGGCAAAAAAGAATATAATAATTTCGGCAAAGCTCGTAGATGAAATCAAAGATAAGGTTTTATCTAAAGCATTAAAAATGCCATCAATGCAGAAACTCATTGAAGAATACGCAACAAAGGAGTTCAATAATGGCTGATAATGTCAAGAAAAGTAAACCTGAGAAACCAAAGGAATACGATTACGAACAGAATTTGAATTGGCGTGATGACGGTGATGAATTAGGAGATGCTTCTATGAACGATTATTTAAAAGGTTATCAGATTGAACCTTATGCCTTTCAACAGTGGGCGAACAAGAAAAACATTAAAATTGCTGCACAAGAAGTCATTAATATGCATTATTATCCTGAATTCTTGGCAGACTACATTCTTACTCTATGGAATGGTACTGATGGTACTTTGCAGAATTATTTTGAAGGTTTCACATTGAGATATAACAACAATATGAAACAGAGTATTGCAAATGAGTTGGCAAAGAAGGGATATAAAGTACATCCTATTCTTACAGATGACCGTGCTTATTATGCAAGCAAAGTAAATAAAATTGTGAAGAAAGCTAGTAAAACATCTATTGCTACAAAATTGGATATTGCTAGACAGATGTTTAAAGATAGCGAAGCGTTGAGACTTTGCCTTGGCGAAATTGCCGATATTACAGAAATGGGTATTAAAGTATCAAAAAAACGTGTAGCTGATTTGATTGATTATTACAAAAATATTTTCCCTGAAGATTATGCACTTTGTTTGACAGATAATTTGGTTCAGGAACGTGAAGATAATGAGCTTGAACATTATAAAGATTTTAATTTGAGCGATGAAGCGTTAATGTCCATTGAAAATATGTTGAATGGTAATCGTGAACCATATTCACCAATGTATGATGGTGGTGATGGAGAAATGGGTTATGATTATATTTCTCAAATGCGTGGTTTTGATGGAGTAACCCCTGAACAGTATGAGTTACCAACTGTTCGTTCTGCACGTTTAAAAAAAAAAGACTAGGTGCTGATGCTATAGGGAATGTCCCATTGAGCGAAGTTATGGATGCAATACAGCAGGCTAGTAAAAATGTAAATATTTTATTGAAAGAAAAATTTGCTATTCCTCCTGTTCCAATTCGCAGCATTCGTAGACAGAAAAATAGGGCAAAAAGTAAAATTGATGATTTCTATACTGTTGTTAATGTTCCTGACATTCTTGATGTTTTTGAAGTTTGGAAATTGACACTAAATGATTCTGAGTATAGTGAAGTATTTGTAGTAATTTCAGCAACCTGTGAAATGGCAGGATATAAAAAAGCAAAATGGTCTAATGTAGAATATCGTGGTTTTTATAGTACAGTAGACGAAGCTATCCATGACATTTATGGGAATTTAGCGTAAGGAGCAATTGATAAGATGTTTGATACAGTTGATGGGAAACTTTTAACCAATACGGAAGTGCAAATTCCTGATTGGATTAAGGAAACCAAATTTAAAAAACCTGTTAAGGCTAAGTTAGATGTTAGCTTTAATACAAATATTATTAATCGTACTCATGCAGTTGCAGAACGTAGTTTTGACGATTTGGCAAATGTTCGTGAACTTAAATATACGTTAAGTGCAAAACAGTTGCAGGTTTTTGCTATGAATGATTTAGCAAAATTCCTTCGTCAGTATCGTTATGAAGCAACTGCTAGTTCGAAAGAAAACGCAGTAGATATTAATGTAATGTTTGTAAACAATCCTTTTGAATATACATTTACTTATAGTGATGTAAATGGTAAAGTGGTTGCAAACAAAACATTCAAAACAAAATTTGACGGTAAGGTTAATGAATACCCATATAGTTATGCAGGTATTGAAGATTCTATTGAAGACAGTAAAAATATTGACCGAAAAAAATCTGTAAAAGTAGCAAATAAAAATGTTAAATACAGCATTATTTCTAAGTATGATATTGTACAACGTTGCAATAATTATCTTGGTGAAGCTAAAAAAATTATTGAAAAACATTTAAATGAAGGTAATATTGTTGCTGTAGGAAGTAATGAGTATGCTACTGTTTATGATACAAACCTTTTATTCCCTGATTTGCGTGAAGAATTTCAGGGTGAAGTATCTCATATGGCTGATTTTGTTGATAATCATGTTGCAACAGCAAGCTATGAAAATAAAACAGCTAATCGTTTAGCAATGGAATCTTGCAAAGTTCTTGGTGAGGTTTTCAATGTAGAAAAAATTGCTGAAGCTAATCGTGAAGGAGATAATCTCTATGTAACAGCTTATGTTACACATAATAATGTTCGTGATAAGATTAGCGTTGCTATGAGCATTGAAAATGAACGTGTTGGTAAAATTAAATGCGTTGAAGATTCTGATTCTAATCGTTACAGTGTGGCGCAAATTCTCGCTAAGTTTGGCGAAAACGATAAGAAAATTGTTGCTTATTTGAATGGTAAAGATAAGCACGTTGCAGGCGGTTATATCTATTCTGCAAAAGCTGTAAAGGCTCAGTTGGGCAAAGTAATGAGCCATGATAATATTAATAAAATGTTGAATCTTTGGGTAGAAAATGGATTTGCTGAAAAAGTAAATACAACTACATACGCAAGTAGAATGAGCTTGGCAGAAATGGTTCAACGCACAAATGCAGAATTCTTGTCTGATGATAAGATTGAAGAAATTCTTCATGCTTCTGCTACATTTGGTAATGATGCTCATTTCCATAAGTATTTCCAAAAAGATAATGACACACGTAACAAAGAAGCTGTTGCTGTTAACCAAGCATATAAGGGTAACGTAGAATATATGCTCGGTAAATATTTCAATAACATTAACGTTCATATGTTATCCAAAGATAAATTCGTTGTTGAATTTATGAATGAAAATGGTAAAAAGCAAAAAGTTTCTGCAAGTCTAAATAATGGTAATATCTTGTTCAAAGTTGGTAACAAAAATGTTACTATGGATAAGATGAATCAGATGTTCAAAACAAGTGAATTACTTAAAGCTTATGCTAAAGACGTAGATGAAGATTTGTCTAAAGTTCATAAGATGGTAATTTCCAAGAAACAGTTTGCAGACAATGTTAAAGATTATCTAACAGAAGAACAGACAAATGAATTGATTGATAATCTTGTTTCTGAATATAAATTGGTAAAAGTCGCTAGTGATAAATACGTTAGTGAATATCAATTCAAAGATTTATTGAAGAGTTTTGTTGGGGATTTTGACAAAAACCTAAAACAGGAAAATATTGCAAAAGCAAATCGTACCACTTTGAAAGAATTGGTTCGTAATTATATTACTGATGGTGACACACGTAATCAGATTGCTCTTTCTGAGAAAGAAGCTAAGTTTGCAAATAACTACAAAAAAGTTGCAAAATATCTAAACAACTTCAAATTAAATATGGTATCTGATGATATGGGTGTTATTAACTTCTGCACAGATAATAATGAATGGGGAAAGCGCAAAATTGCCGCTAAATTTGCCGAGAATGGCGTTCAATGTAAGGTTGGCAGTAAATGGGTAGGTATTGAATTTGTCCCTGCTCTATTTAAGTCTAGCGCAGTTTTAAAGGCATATGTGAAGGACACGAAAGCTTCAGTTGATAATCATAGTATTGTTATTTCTAAGAGACAGTTCGTAGATAAAATGAGTGATTATGTAACAGAAGATGATATTAATGCTTTTATTAAACTACTCACTACAAACAAAAAACTGACACAGATTGCAAGTAATCTATATGTATCTGACAATTCTTTCGAAGAATTACTCAGCGAATATGAAGGTAATGTAGATGAAGGTATTAAGACTGACAATCTAAATAAAAAGAATCGTTTAGCAGACAAAGAAGTGGAAAGTGATTACATTGAAGATGGAGATACACGTAAACCACAAAAAATGTTAAGTGAATCTGAATTCAAGGCACAGTTTGAACATGCATTACCATCACACATTGCATGTAAAGAATTTAAAGACATCTCTATTAATGAAACTGCCGCAAAATGCAAAGCAGTATTGTTTAATAAACATAATGGTTTATCTGTACTTGGTTCTTATGACATTGCAGTTACAAATGGTCAATTAGATAAAGCATTTGGTAAGAATGCAGATGCAATTTTTGATTTAACTACAATCAATAAGGTTTTCAATAAGTATAATCACGAGAAGAGAGAAGCCAAAAAGAGAATTATTTCTAAACGTTATTTGAAGGAAAAATTAAATAAGATTGCTTACACAGGTGATTTAGATACTGTATTTGATAATTGGGAAAAGAAAGGTTTAGCAGAACGTATTGATGGAAATACATATGCTACTGAATATACAGTAGATGAATTACTTGCAAAGAGTAATATTTTAGCTTATAAAGAAGAAGAAATTCAGAATAAATTTGATAAAGCTAGTGCAATCCGTCAGATTATTCCAAAGCAGTATCATGTACAGGATAGCGATTCTAAATCTTTAGCAAATGTAGCTGATTGCAAAACTGATGATGAAATTCAGAAAGTAAAAGCATATTATAAAGATAAATTAAATCAGATGGTTGAAGACAATGTTGTTACAGCTAGTCGTGTAGAAAAACTTTATAAGAAGTTAGATGTTATCAAAGAAGTAGTTGAATTATCTGATTTTGGTAAAGAGCTTGAAAGATATATGAGATAATAAATGACAGAAGGGAATAATCTATGAAAAGATTGGTTCGTTTGTCAGCATTAGATATGAAAAAATTAGAAGAAGATTATTTGAAGATGATTGAGAAGGAAAATCAATCATCTTCTCCTTCTAATAAACCAACATATAAATTAACTGACAAAGAAAAAATGAATGATGACGAAAAAACATTTTTCCCATCGACAGGGCTTTTAGTTGAATATGATGATAATCAAGTAGATACAAATCCTAGAGGTGGAATACCTGGGCCTTGGGCGGCTTCATTAAGATGGATTGGAAGATGATGAAATGAGATTTATCAAATTCGATAAGAAAAATTATCGTATAAGATTTCATTCAAGGTGTAAGAATTACAAAATAGAATGGTATTTTGGTAATATATGTAATTCGCATTGTTCGTATTGTTTTGATAAAGACAGTCGAAAAACGTGTTATCGAAATATGACGAAGGAAGAAACGGATAAAGTAGTTAAATTCATCAATGATTTACCTCCATTATATGAATTATTGTGTTTAGGTGGAGAACCATCTTGTTTTAAATATTTAGAATATGGGTTAGATAAGATAAAACATGGGTGTGCGATAACGATTTTAACAAATGGTAAAGATGAAGAATTTGTAAAAAGGATGTTAAAACGTGGAACAAAAAAGCAACCGATGCACGTTGATTTAACTGCACATTCTGAAGAATTTTTAAAAGACAAAAAAAACAATTTAGAACATTTGGGTAGATTAATCAATTACAAAAATAACAATCCATATAGTAGATTAGCATTTCGTATAATGTTAGATGGAGAAAAAACAATGGAGTATAAAGAATTAGTAGAATTCTTATATAACAACATTGTTCGAAATCATAGTGGATTAGAATTACACGTATCATTTATTTATCGTGAAGGAACTCCGAAAGAATTTATCAATAATATTCTTACCACAACAAAGTTTGATGAAGAAATTGGTGAATTTTTAAAGAGTGAATTAATGGCGCAAAGGAGTTCGTCATTAAAGAACAATTGTCATTATGGCAAGAAGTGTCCTGTATTAGAACATTTTGCATATATAAGGTTGGATGGTAGATTGGACGCAAGACCTTCATGTACAGAGAATGACAGTGAATTAACACATAAGTCGATATTTGATGATGATTTTGATTTAGAAGAAGAAAAAGAAAACATCAAATGGATTTGTCATAAAAAACATGAGCAAAATTGGGGACTATGTGAGCACGTATATGGGCAACTGAGGGAAGGATAAAATATGTGGAAGAAATATACAAAAGATTTGCGTATAAAATTCCATTCAAGAATGTCTTATTATCGCATTGAATGGTATTATGGCAATATTTGTAACCAAAGGTGTTCATATTGTTTAAACAATCATACGTATTCTGATTATTATAAAAATGTAACGAAGGAACAAGTAGATAAAGTAGTTGATTTTATTAATAATTTTCCGAAACCGCTTTTTGATATACAATTTATTGGTGGAGAACCATCTTGCTTTAAACATTTTTTCTATGCATTGGAAAGAATTAATCGCAGAGGAAGAATTAATGTCATGAGTAATGGTGCGGATGAAGAATTTATAGAAAAATTACTTTCTATGGGTACAAGGAATAATCCTGTATTAATTTGCGTTTCGCCACATTATGAATATTATTTAAAAGACAAAGAAAAATTTTTAGAACATCTTGAACGAATAGCGAAGATGAATTTAAAATATGAATACGGCGACCTTGAATTCAATGTATTGTTAGACCAAGAAAAGACAAAAGAATACAAAGAATTAGTTGAATGGGTATATCATGTGGCACGAGGAAAATACAAAGTGTGTTTTGTTAGTTCTTATGTTCGCAGAACAAGGGATGCTAAAGAAGTAGTTAAGAATTATGCAATCACTTCAATTTTTGATAAAGAAACAAGGGATTACATTCGTGAAGACTTTGGTGGAGCAAGATTAGAGTATTTAAGACATAATAACCATTGTGGGGAAATATGTCCTGTATTTGAAAATTATGTATTTATTAGAATGGATGGAAGATTGGAAGCTACAGGATGTGAGCAACCAATTATTTCAAATAAATCCATTTATGATGATGACTTTGATTTAGAAGAAGAAAAACGTCAATTAACACAGGTTTGTAAATGTAAAAGGCAACCAAATAACGGAATGTGTGACCACGTACATGGATTACCACCTGATTAAGGAGTTTGATTATGAAAAGATTGATAAAAAGGACAGCAAGGTATGTACCGAAACAAGAATTTGAAGTAAAAAGTTTTATATCAAAGGATGGTTTGCAATACACATATAATGTACGTATTGTAGGTAATGAACCTAGATACTCCATAGTTATCAATAGTGCTTATGATAGTTATTCTTTGTATGATGGTGATGATTATGAAGGGTCGTTTAAAGTATTTTGTGAATTATCAATTGCATTGAAAGGCGTATCTTTTGCTGAAGATTTATATAGCACGAAAAAAGAAATTGAAGAAAAAATCAAAAAGATGACAGTACAGCCAAGGGATAGCTATTTGAAATATAAACACTTATTCCTTGGAGATTCGGATATGGTGTAATTATGAAACGATTAGTAGCAGAAGAAATGACTCATAGAGATATAGTCATGCAATTTGGATTATCCAATCATACGTATAATGATTTAATTATTAATAATGGAGAAATTGAAGATAGTAAATATACTCCTGAATATAAATTTGAAGAACCTTGTGATAATCCTGAATGGCGATTTAAAGACCAAAACAATTCACAAAAATTTTAAAAAATAATATAATATTTTAAGGTTCTTTTATTTTTGTTATAGTGATATAATAAAAAATCTGTTATAAAAATTTAAATAGAAAAAGATGGTGAATATTTTGAAAATTACTAAACAGAGTAATGGTCTGCCTGAATGGTTGTCCACGTTGGCAGACGTATTTAAGGAAAAGAAAAACGCCAAAGCAGAAATGCAGGTTGGCAACCTTCCAACAGTAGATTGGAACGATAACACATTTTATGTAGATGTTGTTGATGGTGAAGTAATTCTTTATAATCAGTATGGTAATGAAGTTCTTAAACTTATGGCTAATGAACTTGGTAAGACTGATGATGAAGATGTAGTAAGTGCTGTTGATAAATATTTGAATGAGCACTATGTAACTGCAAGCGTCAACTCTGAGGGTTCAACAACTTTTGAAAAGAAAGTTATTGCTGAAGAGGGAGATATTGACGTTGACTTGGATGACAACGATACGAATCCTAATGATGAAATGGATATGGTCTTTGAGCAGGAACTTGAAAAAGTTGCTAGTATGGAAGACGGTATGCCTGAGGATGAAGGTTCAGGTGATTCAGAAGGTACTGATGGTGCTGAACAGCAGACAGCTACAGCTTCTGTAGAAGAAGTTGAAGAAAACGTTGACGAAGAGCCTGTTGTAGAGGAAACTCCTGTAACAGAACCTGTGGCTTCTGATGAAGAACCTGCAATTGCAACTGACCCTGTTGTTACTGAACAGCCTGAAGAAAAAGCAGGCGAACCTTCTCAGGGCGTTGAAGATGAAGCAGGAGAAATCTCTGAAGGTATTGATGACGTAGCTACAAAAGGTGATGCAACACCTACTGATGATTTTGGTTTTGATGATGTAGATTCTGAACCTGTTGAAGAAGGTTGCGAATGCGAAGAATGTGCTTGTGAGGGTTGTGAAGAAGAATCTAAAGACAAAGAAGGTTTTGTAAGCCTTGCTTCTTATAATCGTCTTGTTGCACGTTTGAATGCTCTTGAAAAAACAGTTAAGGCTTTTCAGGCAGAACAGAGAGCATATACAGACCCAGGTGATGTTTATGACCTCAATTGTCAGGAAGAAGAAGTAAAGAACTTTCAGAAAAGTGCTGCTGAAACACAGGCAGTAGTTGATGCAGAGCATGAATTGGATATGTCTAAGATGTCTGACCGTGCAAAGCTCAATGAAAATTTTGTAAATGAGGTTATTAATAACAGTGCAGAACAGACAGAAGCAGTAAATGAAGTTGTTGCTCCTGCCGAAGTTCCTTCTGAAACTAATGAAGAAGTAACTGAAGAACCTGTTGCTACTGAAGAAGCAGTTGAGGGTGAAGTTGTAGAAGAACCAACAGAAGAAACATCTGAGGAAGCTACAGAAGAACCTGCAACTGATGAAGAAATTCCTGTTGAGGAAAATGCAACAGAAGCTGATTATGTTGCCCTTGATGAAGAACAGTTGAATAAATTTGCTAAAAAAATTTGTCCTTTCTGCGGTAAAGAACATTTGACACCTGTTGATGAAGTAGGTGGTGTTATTGGTGTTCGTTGTGATGATTGCGGTAAGGAATTTGCCGTTAGTGATGACGAAGTATATACAAAAGAATAATTAAAGGCAGGTAAAAATAAAATGAGCATGATTCATGGTAAAACGATTACAGCAGGTCTTAATGTAAATAATACAAGTATTCAGGAAATGCTAACACTCATGGGTGTTGAAGCTACTGATGAAATGACCAACAATGCAATGAATTATTTCTTGCAGAAAAAGGAAGGTATTACAATGGCAGGTCTTTATGATTTCCTTCAGTCCGAAGGTGTTATGGGCGTTGCTAAAGTAGTAGATATTCGATAAGAAATTTTGAAAGAGGAAGAAAATTCTTCCTCTTTTTTGTTATATTTTTTTGTTTTAAAGTTATATTTTTGTTGAAAATTTTGAACGATAAGGATTGAAAAAATATGATTTTGAAAAAAGAGAGAATGCGCAATTATATCAACTATGATTACAATGAAGACGAATACGAAGAAAGTCCTGTATATACATATAAACTCAATGAGGAAGAAGACGATGAATATGATGAAGAAAAAAATAAAGATTTTGGTGCTAGTGATGACTCTATCATTGACAATTTGGATAAAGATATTCCAATGCAACCTCACCCAACTGTTAGAAAACACAGAAAACAACGTGCCACAACAATGAATAAGCGTAAGAAATTAGATGTTGTTTATGAAGTAGGAACGGAAGTTATTTACAAAAAGAAAAAAGCCAAAGTTATTTTTGGGCCTTATGAAAAAAATTATAAATTTGTTTACGAATTGCAAATGGAAGATGGCAGTATTACAAGTGCAATTGCAACCTCTGTAAAAAAAGCATAAAATTAAAGGATAACTATATAGTTATCCTTTTTTTTTTAATTGTGCGGTTTTTGTCAGAATATGTATGTAAAGCAATAGAAATATTAAGCAATTTAAAAAAAATATTTAATGATTAGGTACTTGAAATAAGTATTTTATATCGTAAATAAAATGAGGTGATATTTATGAATAAACCTGTAGCAGGTAGCGAATACCGCGAAATGGGCGCATGGGGGCAGGAATTAAAAGTTTCTGCTCAGAAAGACCCAAATATGACGGTTGACGTAAATGCAGGTATTTTTTATACTGAGGGTATGAAACTTGTAGAATATGAAGGTGGCGTATCTCCTGTAATTAAAAAACCTTCTCAGTATAATGAATGGGTTGTTGTTTGCTTAAACAAACAGGGTACTCTTTATGTATTAGAAGGTGCTCCTGCACAGAAACCTGAATTACCTGTTCTTGAAAAGAATTATCTTCCATTGGCTGCTATTTATTTAACTGCCAATACTACAAAAATCACAAGCGATATGATTTTTGATGTTCGTCCTCGCTTTGTAGCAGGTGGATATGCAGTTGACCATGCTAATGTAGAAAATACTAAGCAGGAAAATTGCCATCCTATTGATGCTATTACAAACCTTCGTGAAACATTGGATTCAAAAGCAACTCTGCTTGACCTTGATAAGTTAGATGAAAAGATTGATAATGTACATGGTACAAATGCAGCTACATTCGTACTTAATCAGGCTCAAACAGGTGTTCCTTTTGCTAATGTAGGTATTGCAGTTAAACGTGGTGAAGAAAACACCGTAGGTATTCGTTTTAACGAACATAAAGGTGCTTGGGAATTCACAAATGATGGTTCTGTATGGAACGAATTCATTACTACTGTATCTTTGGATGGTAGTTTGCGTGAAGCAACTGCTAGTTCAAAAGGTGTTTCTCAGCTTTCTTGTGAACCTGTAGATGCATTCAAACCAATTGCTGTTGGTGATAATGACCCACGTATTTTGGCTGTAGCTAACAAAGCTGATAAAGTAGATGTTTACACCAAAGACGAAGTGGATGCAAAAATTTCAGAAAAAATTGATGACAAATTTACCTATTCTCGTCAATCCATTGATGAAATGCTCAAAGGTAAAATGGATGTAGGCACAATTTATACCGAAGCTGAAATTGATGCAAAATTGATGGGTAAAGCCAATGTTGGTGACTCTTACGATAAGGCAGAGGTTGATGTTGCGCTTGATAAGAAAGCAAATAAAGCCGATGTTTATAGCAAGGTAGATGCTGATGCTGAATTTGCCAAGAAAGTTGCTGTATATGACAAAGCTGAAGCTGATACATTGTTTGCCAATAAAGCAAATGTAGCTGATGTTTATGACCGTTCTCAGGTAGACCTTATGCTTGCTGATAAAGCAGATGTTAATAATGTCTATGACCGAGCACAGGTAGATGGAGCATTGCTTTTAAAAGCAGATAAAACTGATGTATATACTCAGGGTGAAGTAGACGCTGCACTTGCTCTTAAAGCAAATACTGAAAGTGTATATAGCAAAACTGATGCAGATAACTTGCTCTTATTAAAAGCAGATAAATCAGATGTTTATGGTAAAGCTGACGCTGATTCTACATTTGCAACAAAAACTGAAGTATATAATAAAAACGAAGCAGATGCATTACTCGCAGATAAGGCAAATGCAGTTGATGTTTATAGCAAAACAGATGCTGATGTTAAGTTTGATGAAAAAGCAAATGTACTTGATGTTTATAATAAAACTCAGGCAGATGCATTGCTTGACACAAAAGCAGATAAAGCTAGTGTTTTCACAAAAGTAGAAATCGCTGATGAATTGCTTCCTTATGCTAAAACTGATGATGTAATTACTCGTCTTGGTGATTATGCAAAAGCAAAAGTAACATATACAAAAGCTGAAGTTGACAATAAACTTACTGAAAAAGCTAACGTTGCAGATGTTAAAGCTGCTCTCGAAATCAAAGCCGATGCTGCTCAGTATGATACAACTGCTGTTGTTAATGCTAAACTCGAAAACTATGTACGTAAGTCTGATTTCAATGTTCTTAACACAGAAGCGGCACGTTTGGCTGATGTATATACAAAAGCTGATATTGATGCTAAATTGAAAGATAAAGGCAATAAGGCAGAATTGGTAGATTTGATTTCTACAAAAGTTGATGATGCTGATTTGCTTGAATATGTTAAGAAAGATGAACTTGATACAAAACTTAACAAATATGCTACAGTTAGTGTTGTAAACGCAAAAGCAGATGCTATTGATGTTTATACTAAAGATGAAGCTGATGCTAAGTATGAAACAACAAAACATTTAGCATCAACTCTTGCATTGTATGCAAAGAAATCCGAAATTGTTACTGCTGTTGACCTTAGTGATGAATTGTTGAAATATGCTACAACAGTTAGTGTTTCTGCAAAAGCTGACAAAACAGAAGTTGCAAAAGTTCAAAAAGATGTAGATGATTTGGCAGACATTGTTGGTCAGAAAGCTGAAATGTCACAGTTGAATATGTATATGAAAAAATCAGATTCCGTAGATAACGTTGTTCTTGAATCTGCTGATGGAAGCAAATTCCGTCTTACAGTTGATAATGACGGTAATCTCTCTGCGGTAAAACTCTAATATTGAAAAAGGGATAGGAAATTAATCCTATCTCTTTTTTTTTAACTATAATAAAAGGTAAGGTATTTACTATATTTTTTTTAGAATAATAAGCAGAAGGATGGTAAGATAATGAAAAGAAACCATAGAACTGCTGTTGCTAATAGAACAAATAATTTGGCTATGAATAGCATTATTGATAAAAGTGATTTGCCTAAGAGTATTCAGCGACAAATGAAGCGCAATTCAAAAATGGCAAAAGCTTCAGGTGTAGATATTAGAATGTCAAACCCTGTATTTTATCAGCCACTATTTCAAAGCACAAATATGTTGTTGCCTAGAGATAGGCGTGAAAGAAATGAGTGGTGTCGCCACTTTTATCGAACAGAACCTATCATTGCAACGGCATTAGATTTACATACAGAATTTCCAATATCTGATTTGAATAATGTGTGCTCGGATAGCTATATCAGGAAGTTTTTTGATTATATGGCATTTGAAAAGCTAGATTTAGTCAATCTTTTGTTGGATATTGGTCTTGAATATTGGAAAATTGGTGATGTTTTCCCATTTGGTCAGTTTAATGAATCTGAAGGTATGTGGGAAAAGTTCACGTTGTTAAATCCTGATTTTGTCAATATTAATTCTTCTATTTTTGCAGGTCAGGAACAGATTGAAATGATTCCTGATGATACCATGACAAGTATTATTGCAAATGGCCCTTCAGGTTCATTAGGTGATTTGTATAGACAATTCCCTGAAGATATTATTATGCAGGTTAGACAAGGTAAAAATATTGCGTTGGATAATCGTTTAGTATCTCATATTACCCATAAAGCTAGTTCCTATGAAACTTGGGGAACACCATTAATGATGCGTTGTTTTAAAACGTTGATTTATAAAGATAAATTGAGACAAGCACAGGATGCTATTGCAAATAGACATATTATGCCTTTGCGTGTAGCAAAAATTGGTACACCTGGTGAGCCTATGCCATCACAGGCTGATATTGATGATTTTCGCGATACATTGCTTGAAGGTGAGGGCGACCCAAACTATTTCCTTGTTTATCATTATGGTTTGTCTTTTGAGTATGTTGGTTCAACAGGAAAAATCCTTCCTTTGAATACAGAATTTGATTTTATTCAGCAAGAACTTATGACAGGTCTTGGTATTACACAGGCAATGCTTAATGGTGATGGTTCGGGTTATACACAAGCACAGGTTGGTGCAGAAGCGTTAGCTAGACGTTATGCGGCTTATCGTTTGAGGTTGGAACGTTGGATTAGAGAACATGTTTATAAACCTGTTGCAGAAACACAGGGTTTTTATAAACCGAAAAATGGTTCAGGTGCTATTGCTACAAAATATATGACAGCTAGTGAAAGAAAACGTGCTGTAGCAAATAAAGAGATGGATTTGATTGTTCCGAAACTTTTGTGGCAGAAGCAAGATTTGACTTCAAATCAGACAGCAATGACATTTATTCAGAATTTACGTGATAAGGGATTAATCTCCATGACTACAGTATTACCGTTGTTGTCGCTTGACCCTGAAACAGAAAAACGAAATCTTGAAGCAGAACGTGGTACTGTATTTGATGAAAATGCACCTAAAACAGGGCCTTTGCCAAAAGAAGGTCAATTGCTTAATGATGAATTTGAGACAGGTTATACTATGCGTGAAATTTCACCTGAAAGTCAATTTGAAGAGGTAGATTACACATTTGATGAAAGTGGAAATGCTGTTTCTACAGGTAATAATCCTGCTGACTTTGGGTTAGAAAGACACGATTCAATTGGTCAGAATTCAGCAAAACAAGCTTTAGATGTAAATAAATTTTTTAATAAGAAAGAACCTGTGGATAAGATTTTAATTAAAAAGAAATGATGTAAAAAATAATGGCATATAATAAATATGCCATTATTTTTGTGAAGGAGGATGTTGCTTTTGGAAATGTCAGTTAAATGTATTTCAGATGATGTTATGGCAGGAGCTATTGAAACATTAAATGTAGATACAGATTTAAATTCTAAAGCAAATACGATAGCAGAAATTTTAGTGAACGGAATTTTATTGACTACAGAACAGGCTGTAAAAAATACAGATGAAAATTATTATGTTTCTACTAATTTCCAAAAAATGCAATCTGAACACATTGAAGAAATTCATACAATGTGGGCTAGACAGATGTATTTGTTTTTGGAGAAAAAATATGGAAAAATTAAACAAGGTGAATTTTTGGATGGATTGAAAAAAATTCTTTGTGGCGAAATTTCCAATTGGTATAAAAAAGCACAATATCAGATTATCAAAGAAGAGAATCTTTGTATGGATTTTGTTTGTCATGATTCTGCTTGTGCTATTTGTAAATGTATGGAACAGAATGAATATGTAGAAGAAAAACTCCTTTTTGGTGATACTTGTGATTCATATTTTGTAAAACCTGTAAATATGATGGAAGTGGATAATTTGATTAGTGGGGCAATTAAATTCTACGATGTTCCAAAAAAATATAAGAAATCTGTCGCTAGTTTTTATAAATTGACGAAAATTAAATTCGATAGATTTATGAAAAAATCTATAAAAATCAAGTTTGTTTCAGAATTCGATTATGGAGATGAATACAAAGATATTACAGATATGATTAACTTTGTATATGATTCTGAAAAAAATCAGTTTGAAATTAAATTTGACGATAGAACTTATCAGCATGATATTTTAAAAGCGTTTTTTCATGATGTAAAACCGACAGAAAAAATGACGGAGTTGTATTATGCCAAAACTTCAAAAGATGTGATTTTTCCAAAAGGTAATTTTATTACATATTTAGCAGGACAAAATGAATATGAATACATGAAGGAATCGCTCATTGCTTATGTATTAACCCCTTGGAAATTGAAAGTTGTGGACAATGAAATGTTTCAACTGATTCAGTCGGAGGTGGAGAAGCGTTGATGTATTCGTTTGAAATTTGGTTTGCAAATCAGAAAAGGGCAAAGGTTTGCATTGATACTGAAGAAATGGTAATGGGATTTAAAGGCGGTAAAGATGATACTTTAAATTCATTGTTAACTATTATTGTAAATGCCCCATATTTAACAACCAATACAGGAGGTTTCAAAAATTCTTCATATATTGGATTGAAAGAAAAAATTACGATAAAAGACGAACGATTTGTTGACGTTTTAAAAACGCAATTGTTTCCATATGAGATAAAAAATCGTTCAGAAGTAAAAGATTTGACAATTGAAGAAGTTTTAAATACTGAAATCTCCTAACGTATATAAGAATTGAAGGAGAGAATTGTATGTTAAAAAGACTCTGTAATCATGTTTCTCCATTTACACATAATGTAGTTACTGATATTGTAAAGAAAAGTTCTAGCAATGAGATTGCTAGTAGTTATGCTCATGTGTTAGCAAAACAAATTTTGGCAGACTTGCCATTAATTCCGACAGGACATTTGGTTTATAATTTGACTCAGCAGATTCAGTTTGGTTTGCTTGATTCTGTTTGTCCTTTGGAAGATGTAAAAAATCATTGGCAGGAATGCTTAGATGTTGCAGGTCAGTATTTAAAAGATATGGGTATTTGGTGTGAAGCGAAATGATTATTATTAACAATACAGAAGGTAGGATTGAAGATTACGTTGAAAGTAATGATGGTGTCGTTTTATTTGGTAATAAAAAAGTTGACATTAACGTATTGAAAGATAGTCCTACGTTAAATAAAGTTGGGAAGAAAATTGCTACAGCGAAGTTGGTTAAGTTAGTCCCTAAAGAAAAAGATTTTTTGTATATTCGAAATCGTGCAGTTTCAGCAGGTAATGTTATTGAAAAAGAAGATGGCACATGTGATTTAGTTCCGATTGAGGAATTTCACAATAATTTTGGCAAATATGCTTTTATTTGCCGTGGTGCAAATGATAACGGTGATTTCTTTTCTCATGAAGAATTAGAGAAAAAATATAAGACCTTTATTGGTAAGGCTGTTTTCTATGAGCATGATGATGATAACATTAATAAAGCTCGTGGTATTATTCTTGATTCCATTTATAATACAAATGGTTATTACGTTGAATTATTTGAAGCAATTGACGCAAAAGCTTATCCACAGTTAGCAACTGCTGTAAAAAATGGTCATTTGACAGATACTTCTATGGGATGCTATATTGGAAAAGCAATTTGTTCCATTTGTGGCAATGTTTCCAAAGAAGTAAATCCTGAAGAGGGAATGGATGACCGTTGCGAACACATTAAACGTTATAAAGGTTTAACTTATAATGGTTTGCCTGTTTTTGAAGATAATCGTGATGTTGTTTTCTTTGAAGATAGTATCGTTGGTACAGGTGCGGATTCGCAAGCAAAGATTATGGAACGTGTTGCAAGCAAGAAAAATCAATCAGGTATTATTCTTCCTCAGTATTATCAGAAGAAAAACGATGTTTTCGCAAAAGAACAGAATCAGCGTACATTCCAAGGTCGTGTGCACAATCTTGAAAATAAATTCAGTGAATTGCCTTGGTCATAAAAAAAGGAGCAGATTAATCTGCTCCTTTTTCATATATAAGTTCTAATTGTGTTTGAGATGTGCGTAAAAAGATTCTATTTGCACCTTGTTTTTTAAATGCATTAATAATGTCATCTTTCATCATATTGTTAAGTATACGTAAATTTTCAACAATGAAGTCGTTATTAATCTGATGAAAAAAACAAAAATGATATTGGAAGGGGTTGTAATAAAATTTTCTTAGTGCAAGAGTATGTGTTTTTCCTTTGTATATTTTCCCTTTTGAAAATACACCTGCACAATCTCTTGTATTTAAATCAAGAATATCAATATTGAATTCTTTTTGTATTGTTGTCATTATAATCACTCCTCACTCTATTTAGATTTTAGCATAGAAGATAAAATTTGTCAACATTTTTTTAATATAAAAAATAAAAGGCGGTATGATTAAATGAATAAGAGATTGATTGCGGATAGAGCAGATATTCTTAAAAATGGATATGAAGATTTAGTTGATGTAATTAATGATTCTTCAGAAGATGCAGTTAAAGAAGATTTTTTCAGTGTTATTAAAAAGAATTTCCCTGCAAAAACTTTTGTAGAAGCTACTTTAAAGCAGGGTGCGGCAACGCAGAATGAAATCAATAAAGAAACACTGATGAATAAGTTACCACAGTATTTGAAAGATACAGCGCATTTATATTATCAGAAATTCTACAAAAAACGTTTAATTGATGACGAAATCGCTTGTGAACCAAAAGATAAAATCTTTAAGCAAGCTGTTGAAAAGTTTTCTTCGGAAATTGTATTGAACGAAGAGTTGGGTAAAATGGTAGAAGATGCCATTAATGACGAAAGTGTTCAAGAACGTTATTTTAAACATGAAGAAAAGCCAAAAGAAAAAGAAAAATCAAAGGACAAAAAGCAAAACAATGAAGAGTTATCTTATGAGGAAGAAATTGAACAAACTGTCAAAAAACGAGGGGTTATACCATTTGGTGTTTTAAAAGATTTAGATGAACCTGTTGGAACAACAGGCATTCCAATTATGCCTGTTGATGTTGGGCGTAGAGATTATCCTTTTATTGTTATGGACAATTCTATTTTCGTTAAAGGAACGTCAAAAGATAGCCATTCAACTGCATTGCATGAATGGGCAGAAAAACATAAAAATGACAAAACGGAATTAGGAAAAAAACTTAAAGAAATTTATGATAAAAATGATGATGATTGGTATCGTGAGAATGCAATAGCTGCTCTTGCAAAAGCAGGAGTGACTAAATTAGCTTTCGGTCACGTTCGTGAAGATATGGCTTTTGTTGATACATGTGATGGATGTACAGCCGATGATGTAAAAAGTGTTGTAAAAAGTGGCACAGGAGTTTCCAAGGTTTATGATGTAACAAAACATATGTCTTACGGTGCTTGGAGTGGAGTTCGTGTAGCTAGATTAATTCCTAATTACAATAAAGAAATGCATAATTCGGCTATTGAAGAAATGAAAAAATTTAAGCATTAAAAAAAAAGAAGTGGAATATTCCACTTCTTTTTCAAAAAATGTGATTAAAACGAATTGTAAAGTTATATTTATTTAGTAAGGCGGTGACAAAATAATGAAACGATTAATCGCAGATAATAGCAAATCAATTGAACAGATGATTAAGAGTACGGCTGTTGAAGGTCGTGAGATTTTGAAATCTTTGGAACAATTTAAATTTGAATTGGAACAATGTGTAAAGATTTCGGTAAATGAAGATATTAATAGTAAAATACATCAACATTATGATATGGTAGATAAATTAATGTCAGGTTTATATACTATTTGTTATGATATGGAAAACGTTGATTTAGTGCCTGTTTATGATAATGACCAAATTGATATGAGTAATCAAGATTCTCCTGATAGTGATAATGCAGGTTATAAATTGGGTGAGGAATATCCACTACCTGAAGATGAAAACGCTGACGAAGAAACTAATAATGAATCTTCAGAAAATGAATCTAGTGACGAAGAATCATCAGATACAGAGACAGATGAAAATGATTCTGAAAATGAAAGTGAGGAAAAAGGAGAAGAAAGTTCCGACACTGAAGAAGAGTAATTGATACATAGGAAGGATTGATAACATGAAATTGAAGGTTGTAAAACCTAAACCAAAATATTATAAGATTTCATATGCTATGTTGAGTTATCATTTGGAAAAAGAAACGCCACAGGAAGAAGAACAAGATGTTGTGGAGAAACCTGTGGTAAAAAAAGCGACCACACAATTTGCTACAAAATATGAAAAATTAGTGGATATGGCAATTACTAAAGGCTTGGTGGAGGAAGATGAACGAGAAACAAAAGTCTTAGAATTGCAATGTTTATCCGAAGAAGATTTTGATGAATATGCAAAAGAGGTTGAAGATGCAGTTTCTGCGAAAGTTGGTAGTATTACTGACAAAGAACCTGAGTTTGAAGAAGGTATGACAGAAGCAGAAAAAACTTTAGCGAAAATTCGTGCTACAGGTTCAGCACCAATTATGACAGATTTTTCAGGTGCTAGTGAAGATATGTTATTGGGTGATGAATCATCAGGCTCACGTTCGTTGGCAGATATTAAGCAAGATAGATTGATGGCGCAAGCTATGGAATCAATGACGATTAAAAACGATACTCAATTACTTCAAGATGCAATGGGAGATTTGGCTGACAAATTACATAAAAATAAAGCAACGGCAAATGCTAAATCTCCAATGTCAGGTTTAAAAGGATTGACTAAACCAATTGTTGTTCCACAACAACAGCAATTTGGGTATAGAGGTAATTCTTGGGCAGATAAATTAGCAGGCTTGAATTGGTCTTCAGGAAGTAGGTAAATAATGATTAAATATTTTTCAAATAAGGTTGATTGGCTTAGTGTAAGACGTAATGTTATTAAATGGGTTGAAGAAAATCTTGATAGCAATGCTTTTTTACATGGCAAAGCGTCAAGAGAATTTGCAGATAGAATTAAAAACTTTATCGGTAGTAAATATTGTGTTTTGACGAAATCAGGCACTCAGGCTTTAGCTGTAGCATTAAAAAGTTGTGGCGTTGGACAAGGTGACTATGTTATTACAACTCCATTTACTTTCATTGCTACAATTAATGCAATTAAATTGGTTGGAGCAGAACCAATCTTTGTAGATATTAAAGAAGATACTTTTAATATTGATGAAAATAAGATTGAGGAAAAAATTACTGATAAAGTAAAGGCAATTATGCCTGTGGATATTTTTGGTAATCCTTGCAATTATGATGCAATTTTGGCTATTGCAAAGAAGCATAATCTGAAAGTTATTGATGATATGTGTCAGGCAATGACAGCAGAATATAATGGTAAAAAGTTAGGTAGTTTTTGTGATGCTTCATGTGTATCATTCTATCCAACTAAACCTTTTGGTGGGTTTGGCGAAGGTGGAGCAATATTCACCAATGATGATGAAATCTATAAAATGGCAAATTCTTATTTAGACCACGGTTCAGATGGTAATGCTAATTGCGTAATTGATGGAACAAATGGCGCATTTGATATGATACATGGTGTTTTCTTAAATGAAAAAGCAAAAATGATGTTACCACAAGTATTGAAAAAGAGAAATGAATTAGCCCAAATTTATCATCAAATGGAAGGTGTAACTTGGCAAAAACAAGAACCAAATGCTGTAAGTGCTTGGTGTAGAATGCAGGGTGCTTTCGATTGCGAAGAAAATTTTGAATTAGCAAAGACTATATTTGAATTTGATGATTGTTATTCAAGAGATATTTGTGATAATACTTTATATGCTCAATATCGAGAAGAAAATCCTGTATCTGCAAAAATCGCACATACATATGTTAGTTTTCCTATGTATACCTATCTTGCTGTCAAAGATTTAAAAGATGCAGTGGAAAAATTTAACTCTTTGAGAAAAAAATAAAAATTTTTAAAAATACGCAAATATTTATTAATTTTTTGCGTATTTTTAATTTAGAAAGCGTTAAGAAAAACGTTCAAAAAAAATGTGCGTAGGTGTAATAAACGACATTTTTGAGTGTATTTTTTTAATGTCAAAGAAGAAAAAAGAAAGTGTCAGTCAGACAAAACAACTTATTATAATTTATTAACGTTTACAGCAATTATCACGTTTTGTGGGCTACACTTCTTATAATACAAAAAATTTAGTTTAAAGAAAATTATGGAGGTGTATCTTCTAATGGCAGGTGGAAATTTTATTTTTAAGCCAACTGCGGATTCTACAGAGTATGTCCGTGCTGCTTATGAAGGTGTAATTAATGGTCTTTATGACGTAAATGTTGCAAAGGCAAAAGAAGTTAAAGGCGAACTCGCAGGTAAATTTGCTGCAATCGCTGCTGATGGTACTGTAACTCTTGCAGGTGATAAGGGTAAAGGTGCTGTTGGTCTTATTCGTGAAGATTTGATTGATATGGAAAACGCTTCTGCTAAAGCATCATTCTATATGCTTGGCATGGGCGGTGAATATCACGTTTCTGCAAAACGTCTTGGTGCAGATATTTCTACTTTCAAAGTTGGTGAGGAAATCACTACAAATGCTGACGGTGCTATTGTTCCTGCAGCTGCAGGCGATAAGGTACTTGGCACTGTGGTTTCTGTTGGTGAGTTCCGTATGGGTAATATGAAGGAATGGGCAGGCACAGAAGCTAACGGCGGTCTTTTCCTTGGTTTCATTATGCATGTTTAATTAGTAGGAGGTAAAAAGAATTATGGCTATGACTCAAGAAGAACAGGAATTCCTTATCTCCGAAGCATTGGAGACAAGTGAAGGTCGTGCGGCATTGGCTTCCTCAATGGCTAACCCAATCCGTACATCATTGGATTATCAGGGTATCGCTCGTAAATTGCTCGTAGTAGATGCTCTCCCACAGGGTGCTCTCCCTGTTTATGACCGTGATGTTGATGCGAAAGCATTCATCATCTCTAAGCGTGGTCAAGCTCCTGACCAGCTCATTGAAGGCGAACGTGTTCAGGTTCCAACCTTTGAGATTGTTTCTCACCCACTCGTTCGTTTCTCTCAGATTAAGGAGCGTCGTTTCAACATCATTGACCGTGCACAGCAGCGTGCTAAGTCTGATATTATGGCTGTTGAGGATGAAACTGTATTCTCCCTTATCGACAGTGCAGCTTCTGCTGTTAATACTGTAACGGTTTCTAAAGGTGCTCTTACTCGTGATGCTCTTACAACTGCTTTTAAAGAAGTTGAAAAGCATGACCTCCCTGTTACAAAGATTGTTATGAACGCTCAGGCTTTTGCTGACATCCGTAAATGGGGTCAGAATGAGTTTGACCCTGTTACTCAGCACGAAGTTCTTCAGACTGGTAACTTCGGTCATCTTTGGACAGCAGAAATTCTTATTTCTAAGAAAGTTCCTGCAAATACAGTCTATGTTATGTCCGACCCTGAGTTCGTAGGCGTTATGCCTGTTCGTCAGGATATTCAGGTAATTCCTGCTGACGAGCCTGAAAAACTTCGTGTAGGTTGGGTTGTATACGAGGAAATCGGTATGTCTGTACTCAATGCACAGGCAGTTGCTAAGATTGAAATTCAGTAATTGATTTCTATATAAAATAAAAAAAAGACTAGAAATGTTTCTAGTCTTTTTTTTTGTCGTTTCTATATATAATATGTGTAAAAAAAAGGAAGATAAACATGGGAAAAAGTATATGCGTTGTCGGTTGTGGATATGTTGGTTTGCAATTGGCATTAGCTTTTCAAAAGCACATTCAGGTATATTGTGTAGATATTAACGAAGCAAGGATTGAAGCTTTCAAAAAAGGCATTGATAATACAGGTACAGTAGCTTTTTGTAATGCAGAAGAAGAATTTAAAAATATTAAATTTGAAACGGATATTAAGGCTGTGCCAACAAATATTGATACATTTATTGTATGTGTGCCAACTCCTGTTGATGAAACACATACGCCAAATTTAACTGCTACAAAAAGTGCTTCAAGTAGTGTGGCGAATGTCTTAAAAAAAGGTGATTTGGTTGTATTTGAATCGACAGTAGCTCCATTTACAACTGAAAAGATTTGTGTTCCTATTTTGGAAAAAGAATCAGGATTAAAATGTGGTGATGATTTTTGTGTAGGGTATTCACCTGAACGTTTACAACCTGGCACAAAAGGTAAAGGAATTTTGGAGATTGTAAAACTTGTATCAGGTTACGATAAAACATCATTAGAACGAGTGTATAAGTTGTATAATACTATTTTGCCTGATGATATGTTGTGTTGTTGCAATACAATGGCTGAAGCAGAATTGTCAAAAATAATGGAGAACGTTAATCGTGATGTAAATATTGCATTAATGAATTATTTTAAGTTGGTTTGCGATAGATACGGTATTGATTATGAAAATGTATTTAATGCCGCCGCCACAAAATTCAATTTTAATCAAAATGTTACGTATGGTATGGTTGGTGGACATTGTATTGGTGTTGACCCATATTATTTAATTGATTTTTGTCAGAAAGACAAAGACTTTTATGATGAACAAAAAGACATTTTGCTAACTGCAAGAAGAATTAATGAATATATGCCTTATTATTTAGCAAAGAAAGTTCACAAAGCACTTGGCGAAACAGGTGAAGGAAAAGTAACAATTGTTGGTTTTACATTTAAAGAGTATTGCAGTGATACACGCAATACTAAAGCATATGATTTATATAAACACTTGCTTGATTTCGGATATGATGTTGCTATTTATGACCCTAAAGCAGATGCAACCGAAGCAAAAATTTTGTATAATGTTGATATTTTGCAAGAAGAAATGCCGAATAACAATGATTGCATTGTATTTACTTTGAATGATATTGAATTAGTTGATTTTGATGTAGATAAAAAATTGGCTAATGGTGGAGTAATTGTTGATTTTAAAAATGTTTTAACAAAGAAAAAAAGTATTAATTAATATCTCTGAGAAAATATGAATAGCTAAGAACAATCTGTATATTTAATATATAGAAAAATTTAATGGTGGTGAATCAAATGCCAATTATATTGCAATCCTCTGAGGACAGCCTGATAACCCCTCTGAGCGATTCAGAGAGGGATTTGGTACATAAGTTAAGGGCAATGCTAAAAGACGTTCCTGACGAGCAATTTCGCAGTTTAAATACGCTTGTAGAAAAACAAAGAGGGCAGCGTTGGTCAGATGAATTATTGCTTGTGTATTTGCAAACAGCAATTGCAGATATAAATGCAGAACCACCTTTCACAGCCTATACATTAACAGGTGTTCCTGTTAGTTGGCATGGCTGTATTCTTACAGGTGCTTTCATTATGACTCTTATGGGTGAAGCAGTTGTACAGAATGGTGAATCATTTAGTTATTCTGACAATGGTATATCTTTGAATATCAATCAAGCGGCAGGTTACTTATCCATTGCACAAGCAATGCTTAGTGCATATGCAACTCAGAAGAAAAATCTTAAAACAGCGATTCGTCCTCATGCAGCAGGTATTATTGGAAGTCCTGCTCCTGTTAGAATTAGGTCTTATGCACCAAGAATGTGGGTATATCGCTAAATTTTTTACAAAAGACATGATTTATTTCATGTCTTTTTTTATACTTTATTTAGAAAGGATTTGATTTGTATGGTTCAAGTGTTGATTTATTATCCTTATTTAGATGGGACTTCAACATCTTTAATTGATACTTATTATAATTTGAAAAGTTTTGGTGTAGATATTGAATGTTACGTGGCGGTAGATACTTCAGATATGAAACGTAATCTTGAATATATTCAAACATTGAAAAAGAGTGCGCCGAAAGATTTTTATTATAAAACTATACCTTTAAAAGAAATTTATAATAAAAATTTTGATAATTTGATTATGTCTTTTGGTATATTCAGATTTGTTGATAAATTACCAACCAATTATAATCATTTATTTTTATTAGATGCAGGTAGAGTTGCATATGACCATTTTGTAGGAAAATCACAATGTGCAAATTATGTAAAAAAAATGCAAAATGTCAGTATTTATGGTGGAAAAGCAAATGGTAATTTTTTAAATATTGATAATTATAAAATTTGGTATCACAAATTTAGTAAGGAACGTTTTGAAGTATTGAAGCATTTACCTCAAAATGAAAATATTACAACAACACAAGACAGAGAAAAGACAGGGAACATTAAATATGATTATTTGCTGACTAGCGAATATCATTATAATCGTTATAAACGTTGGGGAGAATTTGTCGGTGGTTATTGGGAAAATATTGGTAAAATGGTTTTTGAATTCCCTGCTTTAGGCAAAAAGGTTTTTTATTCTCCAAAAAATAAAAATTGTGATGATGGATTAACGGAATATTTGGCTTTGTTTGGAATAAATGATGAAGTAGAACAAGAAATAAAAATTTCTGAAGAACAATTGTTTAAAGTTTTGGGAATGCATGAAGATGACGTTTTGTTAAACGATATAAGGAATTACGAAAAATGATTGATAGTGTAAGGTTAAAAACAAGAGTTCAGCGAGTGATGGATAAAATTTTTGAATTCGCTGATGGAAAAGATATAACATTCTATTCTTATAAAGGGAAGTATTTTATTCCTTTGAAAGATTTTTGTGATGGTTTGGTAGACTCTTTTGAGGTTGACAAAACAAACGTAAAACATATTGTTTATTTTAAGAATTATAAAAAACGTGATGCATGTGTAATGTTTACATTGCTTTTAAATGATGAACAGATTAATGATGTGAATTATCAATATGATAACATGAGTAATTACGTTAGTAGTTCAAATAATAATGTGGATGCTTTGAAAATTGTTTTAAATTGTCAATATACAAATTATTCAGAGTTTTTAAAAATAATTTTATCTATGATAGGTGACTATTTGAAATTGAAAAATAATAATGGAAGGGGCTTCTAATATGGAAACTGCAATAGCTTTACTTTTAGTTTTTGCTGTTTTTGTAACAGCAGTAAACTTTTTGGTTGAAGTGGTTATGCCGATTGCAATTTTTGTTTTTCTCTTTTATGCAATTGGTGGAGTTGATTATATTCGAGAATTGATTAAATATTGCAAAGCAAGGTGGGGTTATAAATGGAAAGATTAAAAAAAGTATTGGCAGAGGAAGAAACAGAAAACGAAGAGCAAGAAATTGTTTGTGAAGATTTGAATGATATTAAACAGTATGTTGAAGATATTGATGGCTACGCATGTTCACCATATGTATTTACAGAATCAGGAATGGAAGAATACCTTGAATCTTTATTTCCTATTGATGTATCTGAAATATATGATGATGGTGCGGAAACTTTTATTGAAAAATTAGAAGAATATACTTTTGAAGATTATTGTAATGATATTGATACCGAATCATTGAAAAGTGAATATGAAGATAATTGGGACAGTTATGTTGCTGATGATGATTTGAATTATGATGTGTATTCGTTTGATTGGGACAATATCACAAGTGATTTGTGGGAACTTGCTTCAGAAAATGACGAGTTGGAAGATTTGTATGATTCTGTTGTTGAAAATTATATAGCAAAAGTTCCAAACACCGATTCTTCTGAACGTGTTGATGATGACGAGGATAATTATGAGGTAAAATCTCTTGATGAAGTTGCTGAATCTGATGATAAAGTTGGTGATGTTTTCTCTTTGGAAGATTCAATTGATTATGATACAAGAGATAATGCGTTCATTTATATTGATGGAGAGATTGTTGAAAGTAATAACGGAGAAACACATTCGCAATTATTACAGAGATATTTAGAAGAGAATGATAAAAATGTTCCTCAAGATTTGCGTGACCGTGACCAATATCGCGCTTCACGACCAAGTGTTAAGCAGACAAAAAAAATGACAAATGCAGATGATGTAGCATTTGGTCATATTGTTGATGATTGTGCTTTTATTGAGGTTATTTCAGGCGGTGCTACGATTGATGATGTCGCAAATGCTTGTAAAAAAGACTATTCAAAAGTATATCAATATGACGGAGATAATATCAAACGTGTAGCTAGTAGTAAGAAAATGGAAGATGTAATTCGTGGATTTGGTTTTCGTCCATTTGTTGTAGAAAATTTAGGTACAGCATTAATGGGTAAGTACAGCATGATTACTATGGAAAATGGCTATCCACGTATTGATGTGGCTTTAAATGCTGACGTTGAAAATATTGACCAAGAAGAATTTGATGATGAATTTGCAAAAGCTCTTATGCTTTGTAAGACATTGGGTAAATTGAAGTTGTATAAATGAACAAGGGAGCTAGGTACAAAAAGTGCCTAGCTTTGCTATAATATATAATAAAAGAAAATTTGAAATGAAGTGATATAAGATGAAAAGACTTGCTAGTACAGAATTGACAGTTGTACACAGTCGTGAAGATATTCCATCAACGGAAATGAAAAGTCTTTTTCTTGCAGGCCCTACTCCAAGAAAAAAGCATAATCTTGAATGGCGTTCGGAAGCAATTAAAATTCTTAAAGAACTAGGCTATAATGGTATTGTATATACACCAACTGAACGTAAAGGTGAATTTGACCGTAATGTTCTGAAAGAGCAGTGTGCATGGGAATACAAGACAATGATGGCTTGTGATGCTATTGTTTTTTGGATTCCTCGACAAAAACGACAAGATTTTGAAATGATTGCATTAACTACTAATGTGGAATTTGGTCGTTTCTTTGAGTCAAATAAAATGTTCTGTGGTGCTCCTAATGACGCAAAATCAATCGAATATTTGAAAATTATTTCTGAAAATAGATATGAATGGACAAATACTTTGCGAGATACACTTAAACGAGCTGTAGATTATCTTGGTGAAGGTGTATATCGTGAGGGAGCAGAGTGTTTAGTTCCTAAACATATTTTTGAATCTGCTCAATTTCAAAATTGGTATAAATCTCATAAGCAGAATGGAAATCAATTAACTGATTTTAAGACTTTGTTTGAATTCATTGCTCCTTATTCAAAGAAAATGTTTATGACGATTTTTAAACCTGATGTGTTCATTGAAAAAGAAAATCGCACAAAAAATAATGAATTTGTAGTTGCAAGAACAGATGTATCATATATCTGTGCTTACCATAAGACCAAAAAGGAAACTAAAATTCTTTTATGTGAAGAATTTAGAAGTCCTGTTGTAAATGATGATTCAATGGTTTATGAACTTGTGGGCGGTAGTAGTGATAATCCAAATGACGATGAATTGCAAGTTGCCGCAAATGAGTTTGAAGAAGAAACAGGCGTGAAATTAAAAAAGAGCAGATTCAAGAAGGTTGATATTAAACAGTCTGCAGCAACGCTTTGCTCTCATAGGATTACACTTTACTCTGTTGAATTAACGGATGAAGAAATTAAACATTTTGAGGAAGATAAAGATATTCACGGAGTGACGGAAGCAACAGAACAGATTCATCTTCATGTCATGACTTTGGAAGATGCATTAAAGAAAGTAGATTGGACAAACGCAGGTATGATTTTTGCCGCAATGAAAGGAAAAGAATGAGTAATTATTTAAGAAAAGACATTTCTACAATTTTTGTTATGTTGGGTCATGAATGTAATTTACAATGTAAATATTGTTTGCAACATGACGTAGTAAATATTGCTTTGGATAAGCAGGTTAATCCTGATATTTATAATTTTATTTGTGAAACAGCTCGTAATCAGTCAACGCCGTTAGGAATTCAGTTCTATGGTGGTGAACCATTAGTATTTTGGAATAAAATTGTGGAAATTGTAACAGAATTGGAAAGTAGAAATACAGGTAATAATATTTATTTCTCTATGATTACAAACGGTAAGTTGTTTGATGAAGAAAAGGTAAATTTTGTTAATGAACACAATATTGGTGTTTGCATTAGTTGGGATGGTAGAAATTCTAACATTACACGAGGATATAATGTGTTTGAAACAAATAAAGAAAACATTTTTAAGATTAAAAACTTTTCCATATCAGGTGTAATGTCTTCTTATAATTATATTGGTGATTATTTGGAAGATGCAATTAATTTGAATCTTGATTACGTTAAAAATTATAATGGGCATACCATTCATGTAAACGTAGATGATTTGCTTGATATTAATCTTCCAAATCCTGATTTAAAAGACTTTGATTATAATAAAGCATATGAACAAATGGAAGCATTATGCGATGAATATTATAATTATGTAAAGAATGGCGAACGGTTAGAAGTAATTAAGGTTGAATATTTTGAAAGAAAAATCAATCAAATTCGAGGTGCAATTACTAGCAAACATTATCAACCATTGAGAGATAGATGTGGTAATGGTTGTGAAGTTATCAATATGGATTTGAATGGCAATCTGTACAAATGTCATAATACAGATGCTAAAGTCGGTACAATTTATGACAATGGATTTGATGTTTTAAAACGAGTTTTTGATTTGGATATGGTAAATCATACAGCAGAAAAGTGCAATGAATGTCCTGTACAAATTATGTGTATGAATGGTTGTCCATTAGTAAAAGAAGCACCAAGGGAAGAGTTCTACTGCGCCATGATTAATATTATGAATTATCCTATAATGAAATTGGTTACTAGGTTGGGTGACGGAGTTGAACGGAAAGATAACGAAAACTAAATTCTCAGCATTTGACATTGAAAATATAACAAAAAAACAATTGTTGAATGAATTGGATAGTGCTTTAACAAAACTAGAAGGTTATGCAACAAAAGTCAACAATTGTGATTGTGCACAAATTTATTCTTGTCAAGAAATGAGATGCCAAATTAAAGGCAAGGGTACAGGAAATTGTAATTGGCATCCATGTCAATCAGCAAAAAATTGTATTGATATTGTTGGATGTCAAAAAATGAGTTGTCAGTATTTTACTTGTCAAAAAATAATTTGTCAGCAAGGTACAAGTTGTCAAACATGTCAGGCTTGTGAAAAATGCCAAGTGTGTGAAACTTGTGAAAGTCAATGCTTATGCCAAACATGTCAAGTATGTCAAAAACAAACCTATGATGTTTATTCTTGTCAGCAGGTTAAGTGTCAGTCGTGTCAGACTTGCCAAGTGTTGTTATGTGAGAATGTTTCTTGCCAAGCTAGAAAATCTGATGGTAGAGACTTAGAGTAACAACGTCAAGATAAAAATCCTCATTTTTCTTATGACATTTTTGTAGTAGAATAAATGAGGTGATATTATGGAAAAGTTTAAGAATGGTTTTTTTCATAATATAATGTCTGTAGACGAAACAAGAGTGTCAGTGCTAATGATAAGTCTTATTGGCGCATTGGTATTTGGCGGTTATATGTACCTTTTAACAGGTGCTCTTAGTGTAGTTTGGGCAGATATTATTACTACTTTGATTTTGGCAGTTGCAGGTATTAATGCAGTAAACTCCATTACAACTAGCGGTATTTTTAGAAAAAATACTAATGAAATGGTAGAAATTGGGACAAGAGTTCCACAAGAAATTAAAAATACCACATCTGCTCAGAGTCAGCAATTAAAAAAATAATTGATTGACAAAATGGGAGAATACTATCTCCCATTTTGTTATAATTGAAAGGATTTGCTTTAGAAATGAATCATAATTGTCCCTATCTTGAAATGCAGTGTCAGAATTTAAAATGTGATTGTCCAAAATATAAAGCATATATTGATGCTAAAAATCCTGAAATTTTTCGTAGGGTAATGGAAGAAAATAAATTTGACGTAACGTTACCTGCTTTTGATTTGCTTATGAAAATGCAATATTCGTTTGCAAGTAGAGTAAGAAAAGTGGATAATTTATCTAAAGAAGAAAAAGATAAATGGATTGACCGTTATTTGGTTTGCATTGAAGATGAAATTCGTGAAGTCCGAGAACACCTTAATTTGTATGGTGAGGAAAACACAAAAAAAGAAGACCAAAATCTCGAATTGAAAAAAGAAGTTATTGATATTCTTCATTTTATGATGGAATTGTTTTTGGTCGGTGGTGCAAATCAAGATACAATTAAAAATTATTATTCTGCAATGTATGGTTCTGAATTAAATGGAGATTTGATTGATGTTGCTTACGCAGAACAGAAAAATTTCATTGATGAATATCTTGATTGCGAATATGATAAATATGATATTGCCGTTTTAAAAGCAAGCTGTAGATTGTCAGATTCTTGTGCTTTGGTAAGACAGCAAATCTCTTGGAAACATTGGAAAAAACCAAATGCCCAAATTGATTATGAAAAGTTATATAGTGCTTTTGCTAAATTATTCCATGAGTTTATAAATTTGTGTATTCTTACAATGGAAGTAAATGAAGTAAAAGATATTTATATTAATAAAAATGTAGAAAATATCCTTAGACAGGAATATGGATATTAAAAAAAAGACAGGCTCATTAAAAGCCTGTCTTTTCTAATTCTTTTGTTGCCATTGAAATAAGTCTTCGACCAATGCAATTCATATAGATTTGACCTTTGTTATCATACATAGAATATGGTGAATATTGATGATGTTCGTAAATGTCAGAATCTTTAGAAGTTTGTGTGTTTTGTTTGTCATCTTTTTTCTTTTTGTTAAACTGCGTTTCTTGGTCATTGTATTGTGTGAACGCAGGATTTACAGGTGAAATCTTTTCCATTTTTATCACTTCCTACATATATAATAGTGAAAAAAACAATATTTTAAAACTTTGTTGACAAATAAGATAGATTTTGCTATGATATATGTACGAGATAAAAAAGGAGGTCTATAAGATGTTTAAAAAACACTTTCCGTATAAAAATATACGTCCCACACAAGAGGATATATTGGAAAGCTTGGATAAGATTTACAATTCACCAAAGAAATATCGTTATATTGTAATTGAAGCAGGTACAGGTATTGGTAAAAGTGCTCTTGCTAAGAGTATTTCAAATAAAGAGGGTTCAGCATATCTTCTGACAGCCACAAAACAGTTACAAGACCAATACGTTGATGACTTTGGTATGATGGGTGCTAGTGCTGTAAAAGGTGCTGACAACTATCGCTGTGGTGTTACAGAGAACATGACCTGTGGACATGGTGAGTGTGTATATGATGGAAGTCTTCGCAGAGATTGTTACTCTAAGAAAATTTGTCCTTACAAGGTTGCTAAAGAAAAAGCTGAAGCAAGCGAACTGTATGTGACTTCCTATGCTTATTTTATGAAAGCAAGTCGGCAACAGCGAATTGATGAAGAAGGTATTGCACACAAGTTGATGAAAAAGCGTAATGCTATGATTGTTGACGAATGTCATATGCTCGAAGATATGCTGATTAATTTCGCAGGGTTTACAATTGTGCCTAGCGACCTAATTAAAAAGTATGATTTGGCAAATCTTCTTGATTTCAGAGAACTTGTTCTTTTTAAGAAACTTCCTAATCAAGATAATCAATCTGAATTTGATAAATGGGTAACTTTTATTAAAGGTAAACTTGAACAAAAAGTTGCCATTATGGAACAACAAATTCATAATTTTAAATTTGGAGATAGAAGTAATTTATCGGCAGATGAATTGACTGATATGAGCGATTTTGATATAACGAAAGAGTTACGTAAGGAAAATGTACTCACTTCGTTAATTGAAAAAATTAGTGCATATCTCCGTATGACTGAAGAACAACGACAAGATTGGGTTCTTGATGTGAAGAAAGACTCTATTAGTGCAAAGCCAATTGATGTAGATAACTTATTTCAGAAATACATTAATGATTTCGCTAACAACGTAGTAGTTTTTATGTCGGCAACTATTCTCGATAAAGAAACGTTCTGTAAAGACATGGGGCTTGACAAAAACAATACGGCATTTATTATGCGTGATGGAGTGTTTGAGCCTGACAAATCACCAATTGTATATATTCCTGTGGGTTCTATGAGTTATGCTAAACAGGCAGATACAATGCCAAAAATGATTAAAGAAATCAAAGCATTGTTGGCACAGCATCCAAATGAAAAAGGAATTATTCATACTTCTACTTATGCCATTGCACAGAAGATTGTGGAAGAAATTGATTCTGATAGGTTGTTGTACAAAAGTGATTTGAGTTCTAATGAAGTTCTGCTGAAAGAACATGAATTGAGTGAAAAACCGACAGTTTTGGTTTCTCCGTCTTTGATGGCAGGCGTAGACCTTCATGATGACCTTAGTCGTTTTCAAATTGTTGTTAAAATGCCGTATGTATCTTTGTCTGACGAACGAGTTAAGAAAAAGATGAAGAAGAACAATCGGTGGTATACTTGCAAAATGTTGAGAAACCTTGTGCAGGAATGCGGTAGAAGTACGCGAAATGAGAATGATTGGGCTGTTACGTATATTCTTGATGAAACATTTACCAATGTCTTGAAGTACAACAAAAAATATTTACCACCATCCTTCTTAAAACGTGTAAGGGATATTGGTAATTTTGACTTAGATTCATATTATGCAAAATATAAGGAGCAATCGAAATAATGTATATTTGTTCTATCACAGAGTATAAACAGGATGAAAAAAGTTGTGTTTATCGGTTGGAAATGTTGGAGTTGGGAGATAATGGGTTTAATCATAACCATGAATTGAAATTTGATTTTTATATCTCAGACAATAACAAATTGGATTGGGAAAAAGAACAAGTACGGCATTACTTCGAATATGATAAAGAAAAACCGAATATTGTTTGTAATAATATGGATGTACTGAAAATTCTTTATCAAAATGAATGATGAAAAAATAAGCACTTTTTGAAAAAGTGCTTATTTTTTTTATGTAAAATTTTATATTGTTTGTAGATTAAAAAATAACAAATAATGAAAAGAGGATAAATATAAATGAGAAATATTATTTTGGCTCGTTTGCGCAGAGCTTTAGCAAAAATGGATATTACTACAAAATGTCCTGCCACTCCATTTAAGGTTGGCGACCCTATTGGTGATACCGAAGTTGTTAACGCAAGTGCTTTGAAATCGGCAGGAGCACTTAGTAAAAATCTTATTGATTTTGAGGATAAGGCAGATAACAGCAAACTTTATACAAAACAATATATTGATACAACAGGAGAAATTACCGCAGTTGAATTGGCAAAAGTTCTTGGTGATAAAGGCCCTTGGATTGGTCAAGAACAAGATAAATTGTATAAAAAGCTGATTGATTACATTGGTGGCAATGAATTTACTGCAAAAGTAAAGGGTAAAGAATATGAATTTAAAACTTCTACAGACCAAAAAATTTATACAAAAAGTACAAATGCACATGACGAAAACGCATTCTTTATCAAAGTAGTTCGTGCTGATGATGAATCATTGAAATACAATTGTTTCTTTAGTTTCACAGCAAAAATTTATTATCTTGGTGTAGCAGATGCCAAAACAAAAACTTGGACAAATGAAGTTTATCCTATGGTTGATTTGGAAGGTGTTAACTTCAATGGCTATAAAGTTGTAGGTAAAAATCAGGTTGTAAAAAAAGAACAAATGGATTCTGCTAATACAGTTGGAGAACTTGCAAAACATTTTACTGAACGAGATGCAGAAGAACTTTCCACAAAGAATTATAGCAAACTTTGTCAGAAACTAAAGAAGGGTAATCCTGTAGCAAATATTCGTAACTATTTTAAAGATTTTCTTGGATATAAGAGTGGTAAAGATATTCCTGATGAAGCATTTGTGAAAATGATGGAAGATGCAGAACCTGCTAAGAAAGCGGTGCGTCAGGCAATGGTAGAATATGCTAAATCTGTAAGCAATCGTGCAAGAGAGAATGCAGAAGCACCACTCACAGAAGAGGATGAAAAGGCTCTTGGTGTTCTTGGGGCATTCGCAAGGTCTAATACAGATGTTGGCGTTAATGAAGATTTTAAAGTTGGTACAACCTCACCATCAGGTAATGATTTGATGAAGCTGTATGCTAGTGGAAGTGCTGTTGGCGATGTGATTCCATTCTCAGTAGATGATATTGTATCAATTCTTAAAACAGCAACAAAATAAAATAATAAAAAAGAGAGGTATTTACCTCTCTTTTTTTATTGTCAATGCCATAAAGTTTGTACTTTATCTATATCACTTGTTTTGTAATAAATAATTTTCCATATATTTGAATTTTTCATTTTGATTGTAGTTAATTCACAATCGTCAGGATTATAATCGTATTTTTCGTCTTCCGCTAATTTGTCAACCAATTCACTGATAACAGTATCAAAGTTTTCTTGCGATTCAATTTTTCGACTAACAAGATAATTGTTTTTGTCTATACAGTTACGATACTTAAAGGTAATTTTTGTAAGTGTTTCACACTGTTTTTTGTTTAGTTCACATTCAAATAGACGTTCTTTTATATGTTCTAACATGAATTTGATTTTCTTTTTGGTGTTATTTACGTTTTCATCAATTTCTGAACTAAAATCAAAATCATCGTTGAAAAGTTCTTCAAGCTCTTGTTCAATTGAATCGCTATCATTAGCACCAATTTCATCATACAATGCATTAATTTCTTTAAATTCTTCTTGTGAAAAAATCACAATTTTTTGTGGAGAATCTTCAGTCATAAGAAAACTATGTTTTTTCACATTATATTTATCCCAAAATTCATTTTTAATATATAGTTGCAACCTAGTATAATGTTGGTCAACTTTATCTTTAATTTTTTTGATATGAGATTGGATTAAATTTGTTTCATTCTGAAAAAACATTAGGTCTGCAGCATAGCTATCATATTCTTCGTCCAAAACAGTATATAAGTCTTCGTATTTAAATTCTTGTTCCATATTTTTGTTACCTTTCTTTAGCTTACCTTTATTATAGTTAAACTTAGAAAAAATTTCTTAAAACTATTATTTAATGATTTTGTCTTGATATTTGATTTGTAGAAGATTAACTTGTCGAATTACAATTCATAAAATAAATACAAGAAAAATTAATGAAAAACATAGGTAGGTGTAAAAAATTGGACAAATTTAATTATGTCTTGGACGTTTTGGAACAGCAAAACAACCCACTTTATAAGCATTGTGAGCGAGTTGCAATGCTTTGTTATGAATTTGGTCGCAATTTGGAATTGGACGCAAAAGCTCTTGAAGTATTATATAAATCGGCATTTTTACATGAAATTGGTAGATGTGATTTCCCTGAAGTTATAACTATTGAAGGGCATGAATTAAAACTAAGCGATATTTATCCTTTATTCTCAAAAGCTGTTGTTTATAGCATTGGGGATAAATATATCGCAGATATTGTTGCGCAGCACTTGGAAAAAGTCGATGGTACAGGTCATCCTTGTGGAATTAAGGATGAAGTTCATCTGTTCGCTACAATTATTCGCATTTGTGATATGTATGATAATTTCCGTTCTGAAGGAGATAATCATAATACAGCAACTGCAAGAATTCGCAAAGAGGGAGATTTCCCCAAAAAGTTAATCACTTCATTTATTAAGACTTTGCTTGATAATGAAGATTTAGAATTGTGGTGATTTAAAATGACAGGAAAAATCATTGGTCATATGAAGAAATTGGGGTACAAATATCATAAAGATGCCCTTGGTCATTACTTTGACAAAAATGACACACGCCTTTCTGTAATGATTTGTGGGCCTGTATATAATTGCTTTTGTAACAAAATTATCAATGGTCAGTTTCAACTACAAGATAAGCAGATTAATTTGCTAAATGATGATTTTGTCTACAAATGGTTGATGTTACATATTAACTAAAATGATAGTACGCATTTTTCAAGTAGTGCGTACTATTTTTTTGGTAGAAAGGAAATAACAATATGAGTGAAATAGATTTTAAAGTATTGAAAGACCAATATGGATATTATGTTGTTGGTTATATTATGAGAGGAAATGTAGAAAGTCAATACCAAACTAATACAGCTTTGGGAATTCTTTTAAATCTCAACAAGGAAGACGTTAAATTTTTCTTGCATGATAAATTTGGTTCGGAAGAAGAATCAAAGAATGACAAAATGCATTTTGCTGATTATCAAACGGCATCAGATTGTGTAGATGGATTGCGAGATTTAATACCTATGGCAAAAGAAACAGGTAATTTATTTATTGTTTAGAGGTGAAGTAAATGGTAAATCGTGATATAGTATTCTCCCTTGATAGAGAATTCAGACACGAATTTTATGATTTAAAAGATGTTTTCTATACAAGAGAATATATTTATAATTTTGAATTTAGTTTCCATATTAACAATAATGATGTGCCTGTAAATTCAATTAATATATATAAGAATGGAATTTTGTATAAAGATTGTCAGGTATTTCAGAATTCAAATAATGATTATCAAGTAAAAGACGATAATTGGATAAAATATGGTAATAATAATTTTGCTGTCGAAATTATTTTGGAGGGCGGCAGAATTTATAAGAATGATTTTTATTTGAAAGTCCTAAATGGTTATTCGCAGGATGATTTAGATATTGAAAGTTTCTCTACTTATGGACTACATGAGAATTTTTCTCCATTAAATGTTATTCTTAGAGTAAACACACAACAAACGATAGACCGTGTTTTATTATACTACCACATATCACCAAATACGCAGATAAATGGTAAATCATATATATCTCCTGAATCGGCAACAGCAGAGCATTATGATAGCAAGGATATAAAATGGAGTTATCTTGGTCAGATGGAATTAAAGAATCAGCAATATCAATTTACCCATCTAATCTTTGATACTACTATGCAGGAACAAAAATCATACTTATATAAAGCAGTAATTGTAACCAACAGCGAATTCAAGAAGCAAGTATCAATGAATACTGTAATCAAGCCGAATTCGTTTTCACTAAACACCATACAATATAGAGATGCCGAAACAAAACAAAAAGGCTATGATATATATGGTGGAATTGTGGGAAGAATAATGACATCATTAGATGACCCAAATGGATTAAACCCCATGTTTAATGATAAGTTGTTTGAAATGGTTATAGATAAGACAGATACATGTAGCTATTTGACAATAGATATTGATGGGTGCTATCATTTCATTGCAGAGAAGTATCACGTAGATTATATGCGTAGGGTATATACTAAAAATCAAACAGACCGTGACCCAAATTATTTTGAGATTTATGGTGATGGGATGGCTACTTACGTGATAGACGAAAATAGAAATATCTATCAGAAAGATAATTGCCGATTTACAATGAAGCTTATATGTGGTGATAATATATATGTATCTTTTGATATTAAACCATTGAATGATGCTTCATTGGCTGTAAGGACAGAAAAGACGGCAAACAATGTTATTAGGTATAAGGCTGAAGATAAGGTTGAATATTTGGATAGCGTAGCTGAAGATAAAACTGTTTCGGCTAATTCAACAGAAGGACATTTTAAGTATTCTAAAGACGATAAAAGATTACTTTTTGTTGATTCAAAAACCGAGCAAGAAACGAATGTAGCAATTACCATGTATCAGAAATATTTTGATGAATGTGATTATTGTCTGTATAATAGTGAGAATTTTTACTTTATACGTTTTAATGAATATGGAATTAATGTTGTTAAGTATGATGGTATTAATTTTGATGAAGTTAAATATAAAACGTCACTTACAAATCAGACATTAAATTTTGTCAAGAAGAATAACGTAGTTTGTTTTGATAAAGACGATAATTTATTTATTAGATTTATCAATACTGATGGAACGAACGTTTTAGAAAAAGTCATTGTAGAAAAAAATGAATTGAAAGTAATTGACTGTTCAGAAATGGTTGTTATGGCATACAACGATTTGAGAAAGAAGATTTTTGGCTATATAAATAACATTGAGTATGTAAAACAAGGTACAATCAATTATTTTATCACATCGGACAGCAATGATTATTCTACAATAGAAAGAGTTTTTGATAGTTGTGGGTATGATGATTACAATCTAAAATTCAGTGTGCAGGAATTAACATTTAAGTTGAGTGTGCCAATTAAGGTGCAATTTAGAGAACCTGCAAGTAATGTAATTATTACATTCAGAACAGATATGAATATAGATTGCAAAAGTGATGTATTATTCTATGATGATAACTATGTTATTGGAAATCCTCGAATTAATTACAATATTGATTGTGATACATTGAAATATAGCTATACTGATAAAGGCTTAAATTTGATTGCGCAGACAGGTTATGAAAAGCTAAATGGAAAATGGTTTTTGAGATTTAGTAATGCAATGAAGAGCTACACCAAAGATGACTATGCAGATTTCAAACAATGTACATTGTATTTAAATTCTTCTAGGATATACAACCTTAAACCTGAAGATGTATATGGAAAAGGAACAAAGAGAACCACATTTATGTATCGTGACCTTTGTAGAATGAGAGCAATAAGGGTAGAATATAACCTTGTAGATTTAATGTTGTATAAAGACGGAGAACTGTTGATAACAAGAATTAATACAGAACTAAAACAACAGGTATCTCAAAAGACCGAGAAAACACATTTGTTTTATGAAAAGTATAATGCATATACAGCAGAACAGTTGATGACGTTTGAAACTTTGTTGATGCAAGCACATCAGTACAAAAAAACAGAAAGGACAATGTATATCTATACAATTAGTGATAGAGATAGTGTAAGTGTAGGTGGCATTACGAGCAAATGGAGAGAAATGCAACCCATTACAAGTATTAGTAGTACCCCTGATAAAGTAAGGAATAGTTTCATGCTGAGTTATACGTATCAATATCCATTGAACATAAAAAATAGGCAGAATTATTTGAAAGATTTGTATATACGTGACCAAAGTGGGGAATAAACGAAAAAGAGGTATGTCATATTTTCAAGACACACCTCTTTTTGTTAAAAGTGTTGACAGGAGAGAGGTTTTTTGGTATATTATATGTGAAGTAAAAAAAGAAAGGAATTGAATTGAAAATGGAAAACAAACAATTTGGTCAGAGTAAATCATGTGTACTTTTTCTTTTTGATACTCCAATTCAGTTGTCGGCAGAAAAGGATGAAGCGACAAAAAGAGAAAAACTTCAGGAGTTAATTAATTTATCTCCAAAGCACATTAGTTTTAAATCTATTTCAGAATTAGCACGTTTTATGGCTACAATTGACAATGCTATACACGCAAATTCTGCATGGAATATTATCACAAGAAAATTCGATGATGACATTAAATGTTACTTGGAATATGAAAATAGTGATTTTGCTGTAAAGAAATTTGTCAGCAGAAAGCATAACCGTGAAGACATACCGTATACAGTGGCAGGATATAACTACTATATTGTTGTGAGCGATTGTGAAGCTTTTTCTATTGAAGAAGAAAAAGGTGTTGTTGATGAAGCACATAAAATTGTAAGAACTAAATCTAAACATATTGCGGCAATTAAGAATGATTTGGATTATCACACTGTAGATGGGAAAGAAATCAATTATTATCAGGTAAGAAAAGTATTGAGAGAGGAATATCCTGATTTGTTCCTTTGGAAGATTGGAATTCGTGCTTTAAAAAATATGAAGCGTGATATGCCAAAGCAGATTAGCGAAAGCGTTTTTGTACGTGATGAAAATGCAAAAATCCTCAACAATATTAGATACTATGAAATGAACCATCGAGGGAAAAAATATAAATGGTATGATTTGGATGATTTCTTCGAAAGAATGAATATTAAGCAACAGAAGAGAAAATCTTTTCTTCGAGTTATGGGATTGCATACAACACCTCACGGCGAAAATTATATATTTGTAGTTGGAAAAAATGCAAAAGCCGAAACTCTGTTGATTGAAGAAACCCAATTATATGCTGTCTGTGTTAATTGGAATGAAACTTTCCGCAATATGGTGTGCGGTAAAATTCTTCCTTCCATCAATAAGACAGGAAAATTTGATGTACAGCAGTTGAAACAGGAACAAGAGACTACTGATGCAGTTCCTGTAGATGCTGTTACAGTACCTGTTGAAGTAAATTCAGCTAATACACTGCCTGATATTGCCAACAATACAATGATTTCTGCTGAAATTGTCAATAAGCAGGCTGCTAAAATCACATCAATTCTCAATCGCTATCATGATTATCATGGCTGTTTGACTCCTGTTGATATGGATTATTTGAATGCAACCAAACCTGCATTGCACGATATAATTATTGACACTGTTGTTGTGGCAAAAGGGCTGAAACTACGTAAAAATGAAGATTGTGTCAATATTTATGAAAAATATCATGAGTTTGTTGAAGGAATGTTTGATTGTGATGATGATTACTTCAATCACTTGGTAGATGTTATTATGACATATACTTGTCTTGGAGCACTAAACTTTGACAATCAAATGAGTCTGAATGAAAAGGTCAATTTGATTAACAAAAAATCGTCTTCTTTTTCTATTCAGAACAAAAAATGCATTTTGAGTAGACAGGCTATTTGGGATGATGTTTTAAAGAAATTTGAGAAAAATGTATTAGATGTATAAAAAAGAAAAAGCGTCACGTTTCGTGACGCTTTTTTTGTATGAATGTTATATGGTTGAGTGGGAAAAAGTATATTTTTCTTAGAGGTGACAGGGACTTGAAACATACAATACAGGTACATATGACAAATTCATGCAATTTAAAGTGTGAGTATTGTTACATAAAACAAAATTCATTATCGTTAACGCAAGATGTTCTTGAACAACAGTTGGCAAAGGTCAAGGAATTGTCATATATGCTGAGTGGTTGTGATTGCGAATATGATGTTACTTATTTTGGTGGAGAGCCTTTATTGAAAATTGACAATGTGTTAAAGTTTGATGAATATATTTGTGATAATTTTGATGTATGTCACAAATTTATGCAAACGAATGGTATGTTGTTGACAAAAGCAATCAAAGAAAAATTGGACGATAGAAAAATAAATATAGGAATTAGTTGTGATGGTTGCAATGACCCAAATCATAAAGAGGTCGAAAGATTATATCGAGAAAAAATAATCCATATGCATCCTAAAATGATGGTTGATGGTTATAACGTTGGTTCGTTGATGGAAAATATAAAATATTTTTTTGATATGGCGATAAGAACTCAGTGCAGAGATTTTTATATAGATGCTTCATTTGTTAAGGATAAAGTTTGGAATAAAAAATCATTAGAAATTCTTAAAACCCAATTAGACGAGTTAAATGATTTTATATTGTGGGTATATAAAAATTATAATTATTACTTAAAAATTGGATTTTTAGACAGAGTATTGCAAAACATTATCAAAGGGAAACGTGATTTTATTTGCTTCGCAGGCAGTACAGGATTTAGTATTACGCCAACAGGAGTGATATATCCATGTTCTAGGTTTTACAGTGCAAATGAATACCCTTTATATGATAGTAATAGAAATGAATTTTTTTATGACAACATAGATTTCATTAAAAAGAATAATATAACAAAGAATGAAAAGTGTAATGAATGTGCGATAAACAAATATTGTAATCAAGGTTGTTATTATTCACAAATAAAAAATGGTGGCATTATTGACGAATATTGTGAAGTGCAAAAGATAGCTTTCCATAAAGTGACAGAGTTATACAAAAAATTCAGAAAATTCTATAATATAGATATAACGAGGATGTAAATATGCAAATTTTTAAACAGAATTCATCAATGCGTTCGAAAAAATTTAGAATTGACGATAGAGTTGTGAGGATTTGCGAAGCGAAATGGCGATACGATATTATTATTAATAATATTATTGCCATAAGTGATAATCAAAAATTAAAAAAGTATTTGCCAAAACGTATAGTATGTAATAGCAACAAAATAGAATATGATTATGTAGAAGGTAGAGATTTGGTAAAAAATTTCAACATCAAAGATAATTTTTTGTATGCTAAAATGCTATATAATTTGTATGCAGAAAAAGTTTTTATTGCAGATATGCGAAGGGAAAACGTTATTGTTAATGAAGATGGGATTTGCATAATAGATTTAGATAGGCAACCAATCTCTCGAAAAGAATTTTTGTTGTTTCATATTTGGGAGTTTGTTACTTTTGGATTTTTGGAAAATTTTAAGTAGGTGAGATATTTTTGAGAACGCCAATGAGTGTATCAATCAATATGGGTAGTGGCTGTAATTTCCGTTGCAAATATTGTTTTGAGGTGAAAAACGGCGCAGTTAATCATCCAAAATCATTAACTGCAAAAACAAAAGAAAGAACAATTGAGGTTTTGCATTTGTTGCAAGAACTCCACGATTTGCGAATTGAATTTTGGGGTGGAGAACCGTCTGTATATTTCAAAGATATAAAAGAAATCATTGATGAATTTACACCTTATGAAAATGTATCATTCTTTATGTATACAAATGGCTCTTTGGTAAGTCAGTATGCGGATGAATTGCTGGAAATTCATAAGAATGTTGGTCATAGATTTGAAGTGCAGGTATCTTATGATTATCAGAATTTGAGTAACAATCAGAGATTGCAATTAAATAAAACTGTTGAAGAAACAGATGAAATGGTTCGAGATGCAATTAAATTCTTCGATAGAAATGGATTCAAGTTTGGAACAAAAACGACTTGTACAATGAAGGACTTGGAAGAAAACATTTATGATATGTATCTAAATTATGAACAGTTAAATTCTGAATTGAAACATAAAGTTCCATTTGTTTGTACTCCTGATACTTTAGGTTCAGGTAGTATTGATTATGAAAAAATGCACGAACAGTTTGTAAAACTGATTAGATATTTTTTGAAGAATAAGAAATTCAAGCAAACAGGATTTTTGTGGTTTGACCAAAATGGTAATAAAGATTGTATGGGTGGAGCAAATTCATTCCAAATTGATATAGATGGCAGAGTAACGTATTGTCATGGATGTTTGTATATGAATGATAAGATGTTTTATACAAATATTTTTGAGGATAATTTTTTGCATAAAATTGACCATAATTACCTTGTTGCAAATTCAAAATTTACAAAACCTGAACAATGCTTAAATTGCAATTCGCAATTTTGCTTCAGATGTAATGCAATTAATAGTAAGGGAAATCCTGATAATTGGGATAAACCAAATTCACCTGAGGTATGCAAGCTGTATCGAAAAATTTCTGAATATATAGAAGCATATTTAAGAATGAAATGAATAATTTTTTAGCTGTAGCACTTTGTTATTTGTTTTTGTGTTTTTTGTATTAAATGGATAGAGTGCAATAAAATAAAAAAATAATAATGGAAGTGATACAAAAATGTCAATGACAGCAACTAAGTACATTTCAGCATTTTATCAAATCATAAAAGACCCAACAGGCACTTTCCCTATTTGTAGACCATATGGTACAAGCGGAAACGATAAAGGGTATGATTTTGGTACTGCATTTTGGGATGGTACTTATTACAAAGCAAATGCAGATAATGCTAAAGGATTAGCAGGATTTAATAGACGAGATAAAATGTTGAGAGAGACATTTAGTACGGCTGAACCTATTACTAATGTGGAATGGAATCAGTTGATTACGAAACTGAGACAGGAATTCGCAATTCGTTGCGAATTTAATGGTTCATATGTTCCATCTGTAAAAACTGTTGGTGTTACAGAAACAGGTGATAGAACAAAATCAGGCTCTGACAATCATCAATTCTTTAGTCCAAAAGATGAAATCCTAAGAGAAGATTATAAGAATATCTATCGTGATATTATGAGTTTGCTTGTATATGAAATTCCTGTTGAAGATGCCGTAAATAATCCTCGTCTTCCTATGGATAATTTCTCATTCAACCGCAAAAATACCGCAGGTGGATATGGCGGTGATTCATCTAACTTGGATGTTAATCCTAACGCAGAAGCCATTAATGAAGGTACTCGTGTGGGGAATAACTGGTGGACAGGACAGAAAATGCGTGAATATATGTATAGACACGCAACAGGTGCTACTGCAAATAAGGTTATTACAAGTAATGCTAATAACGGTATTTTGTTGACTATGGGATTACCAAGTGACATTTTAACTAATAAGGAATATGGTTATACTACATTTGGTAGCCGTAATGTTGCAGCATATATTCCTGGTTCTGATATGAATACAACAAAAACAGTAAGAAGTAGCAAAAGACCTTATGGTAATACAGACTATCTTGCAAAAACAGTTGATGAAAATGGCACAACTCATATTTTGAAAAATTCAAATGGATTTTATCAGGTTTCTCAGGAATTTAAGGATATGGTTGCAAAACGTAAACAGTTCTTGGGTGGTAATGTTAAGGTTAAGTGTACACGTACTGTTTTAACAGGTAAAGATGAATATGGTATGCCAAAATATGTAACAGAAAAAGAAGAGCGTGAAATGCCACTTGTAACAGCGTTGACATCTGTTACTGTTTCAGGTAACTATACTGTAGATATTAGCGCAGATAGCGTAGGAAGATATTACATGGCTATGGTAAATCAGTTAGCAAGAACTTGTGTATGTAACTGTAATTATTGCTCTTGCTTTGGTCATGAAGCTAGTTGTATTTGTTATGTTGTAAAAGTTTCAGGTTGGTGCTATTCTTATCAGTATGATTTTGATGCAAACAGAGGTTGGATTTCACCTGAAACTGTTGCAAAATAAGAAAGGATTATTTTCGTGGAAAAACAGATTACAGAAAAAGAAACAAAAGAATTGGAAACGCAGATTAGACTCTTGTGCGAGTATATGAGTATGACAGAAGAGTTTATTAAGCCTATTGATGAAATTGCTTGCAAAGCAATTGATAATATCATTAGCATGACAATGATTAGCCTTGGACGAAAGCATGGGTTGGATTATACATCTAGTGATAAGTCAAAAATTGATGAAAAGAAAGAAAAATCAATTGATGACATTATGAAAGATATAAATGAAGGGACGAAAGATTAATGGCACAGATGTTATTTTATTCAGGTATTATGAAACAGGGGGAGAAAAATTTCCTTGTTAATCCTTTTGAAAAAATTGTTGGTGAGCCTATTTGCTTGCAGAAAGATGAATATGTTAGTTTGACAGCAGAAGCATATGACAAATTGGTTAATGTTCTTGATTTAAAGTATCGTGAACCAATGTGCATTGTTTATGTTGAAGGTACAGTTGATGCTGATACGATGGTTAAACTTGAAGACTTGAAGTTCGTAGAGCAGAAACTTGATGCGACAGAGGAAGAAAAGTTGGATATGTACAAAGAAAAATCCATTCGCATTATGAATGAAATTATTTCAAGTCAGATGATGATTTCCAACTTTGAATTGTTCCATTTCTTTAAATTGAATCATTATCTTGAAGCAAAAGGCATTTTCATCATTGATGAAAATCGAGAGGAAGAATACATGAAGGTAATTGAAAGTGGCGATGCAGATACATTGCAGGTTCTTTCTGAATATCTTGATGCGCTCGATGAATTTAATGTTATTGATGAAAAATATACAAAATATAAAGAGTATAAGGATAAGGTAAAAGCTGCTCAGACCGCAAAGGAAGTTGAGGAAGTATTTTATGAGTTTACAGCCAAACTATAAAAATATAGTTTATATGACTGATAAATCTTATCTTTTTCAAACTTACGTTTCAATGTTATCTTTGAAACAAAATAAACGCTGTAATGTGAGTTACAGCGTTTATTTATTATGTATTGAATTTGATGATTTGGGTAAGATTGAGTCATTAAACAGTGAAGATTTTCAAATCAAACCAATTTATATCAAAAAAAACATATTCAAAAGACCTGATAATGCAGGTGTTGTGTATTATAAGTTGTTATTGCATGAGTTGTTGGATTGCGATGTTGTTTTTCACATTGATTCTGATACGGTGGTCGTAGATGATGTATCGGATATTTTTGATATAGATATATCTGATTATTATTGTGGTGCAGTAAGAGACAAGATAAAAGGGTTTAGATATTTTAACGCAGGGAACGTGTTGTTTAATTTGAAAAAAATTAGAGAAGATGTTGTAAATGATACAGACACAATGTATGTTTATTATGACAGGTTAAATAAACAGTTGCAAGATGAAAAATGTTTTCTTTGGGAACAAGATGTTTTAAATGAAGCATTTAAAGGGAAAATTAAATATATTCATTATGGATATAACTTTTTAGTAAACACATATAGCAAATATGGATTTAATGAATTGGTGAGATTGTATGGAGAACCTGTAAAATCAGAAAATTTAAAAATTTTGCATTATGCAAGTTTCCCAAAACCTTGGAAAAGACCCAATTTGTTTGGGCAAATTTGGAAGATGTATGCAGAAGAAACTGCAAATAAGGAAAAAGAAAAAATGATATTGAAGGTGGCTTGTCGTGAATTTAAATGATAATAATATGTTTTTGTATCAGTTTATCTTGGGGACTGATATGAAAGTAAAAACTCGAAACCAAGACACTATTTTAGTTACTTGCAATATTGTATCAAGGGAAGACAAAAATTATTTGTGGGGAGCAGAGAAGTATTGCGTTAAAATTTGTAAAGCGTTGTCAAAAAAATACAAAGTGCATTTGTTTCAACATGCAAAGGATTTTCTTGAATTGGATAATGTAGTTGTGCATTCTAATATAGATAATTTCTTTTCAAAGGAAAGAATGAAAGTAACTGCAAATAAAGTTAAGGCAGTTGCACCAAAATGTATTCTTTGTAATGCAGGCAGTGGACAGCAAGCATTGTATTGGACTATTATTGCAAAGATGGTAAATGTACCAATTATAATGTTCTTTCATAATGAACCTGAATATATGTTAAAAACAATTAGCAATATATGGGGCATGAATTACATTAAGAACCAAAAAGTTGTAAAAAACTCGCAAAAACTGTATGATATGGTCTTGGAAAATTGCAACAAATTAGCATTTTTGTTACCTCAGTATATTGATAAACGATATGAGAAGAAATCATATGTTTTTTACAATTGTGTAGAATTACCTGAACACGTTGATGTTGAACAAGAAAGACAGAACATCTTGTATGTTGGTCGTATAAATTCGGATGTTAAACGTACAGATTTACTAATAGATGCAGTAAAAGATACGGAATATCCATGTTATATTTGTGGATATAATTATTATGGTCAAGGCTATATAGACATGAGTTGGTATGAAGATACAAATATCCATTATGAAGGGTATCAGGAAAATGTAGCTGATTATTATAAAAATGCTAAAGTTCTTGTAATCCCATCTTTATTGGAAGGTTTGCCAACAGTTGCTTTAGAAGCTATGTCATATGGTGTTCCTGTGCTTGGATTCAAAGAATGTAAATCAATAAATGATATAGTAAAAGATGGATATAATGGTTGGGTAATTGAAAATGATTTGAAGGGGAAAATATCTGAAATTATGTCCATTGAAGATATGACAGAAATTAGAAAAAATTGTATAGAAGAATCAAAAAAATATAGCATAGAAAAAATCATGGTTGAAATTGAAAAAGCGATAAAATCATGTCGGTAAAGGGATATTGATATGAAAATTTTAACAACTGATAAAAATAAAAATTTATTAAGTAAAGACACTGACTTTAAATTTGTTAGTAATGGGTGTGTTTATAGGTTTGTCAGTGAAACAGTTAAACAAGATATATTGATAAATTATCATAATATTGTTGATAAAAATTTACAAAAATATTTACCGAAAAATATTTGTATTAATCGCAATATGGTTACTTATCAATATGTGGAAGGTAGAGATTTGGAATATTGCTATTCAATAAGAATGAATTATTTATATGCAAAAATGTTGTTCGAGCTTTGGAAATCAAATTGTTATATTTTTGACCTTTCTCGAAGAAACGTTATTTTTGATGGAGAAAAAATTGTCATTATAGATTTGGATTGTAAGCCAAAAGCAAATTGTACAAAATGGCAATATGCAAAAGAATGTTTGTATCGTTTTAGAGATACAATGGTAAATTGTGGGACTATGATAAAAAGATTGGAAAGATTTTTATGCGAGTGAATTTAATTTATTTTTTGTATGAGTTAAATGGAGCTTATACTTCATTTGAAGACTTGTTCTACAATTTGAAGCGTTTTACAGATAATGATGTTCGATTTATTATTTTATATGAAGATAAGGATGTGCTTGTTCGATTTAAAGAATATTTGGCTTTCGGAACAGGTATTTGCTATTTACAAATTGAAAAAGAAGGGTATCATAATATGAAATTTCCTATCAAATACGATATTAAGGGAGATATAAATGTTATTAGTACCGAAATTATTCAGTTGGAATGGCATGACAGATTTGTACAACATTCAAACAAAACATATTTGCTATATCCTGCCTTTGTATATAAAGATGAAGGACTAGACCACAGCATTTTTGAGTATCAAATGAATTATATTAAAGAACATAATGTTTTGACAATTTGTAATGAATTTAATGCAAAGTATGTGGATAATAGTTTTGTTTGGTATATGAAGTTTTCACCTGAACGAATTGAAAAAATAAAAAAGCTTGTTAGTTTTGAAAATGATACTTTGGTAGCAGAAGATTATTACAAGAATAAAATGGAAGGTAGAAATATAAAACCTTTTTCGTATAAAAAATATGAATATTATAGATATGACAAGAAAAATGATTTCAACAACTATACTGATAATGGAGCAAGATATTATGAAAATATCGGTAAATTAATGTTTGAATTTGTTTTTCTTGGCAAAGAATCGACATATTCACCAAAGAATAAAAAGTTCTTTGATGGATTGAGTGAATTTATGAGATATATTGGATATGATGACGAAAAGGAATATACTTTTACTAAAGATGATATGCCATTGTTAAAAAAGAAACTGTATATGGATAAAGATGATGAAATATTAAAACTCTTTAGAGAAGAAGGTTAAAAAATGAAAATTTTAGGTATTCAGTGTTATCAGGATTATAATGTTTGTTATTATGATACAGAAACAAAAGAGTTAAAATATATTGAGTTAGAGAAATTGTTGAAGAGAAAACATTTTTCTTTTCATAGTGAAAAACTCGATTATATGCATGAAATTGATAGGATATATAATGACAACCTTAGAAATAATCTTTATAAGACGCAGAAAATTATTCACAAAGAATTGGGCGTTGATAGATTTGACCTAATTTGTTGGAATTATACACGATTTGAAGATGGATATTTGAAAAAAGAATCTTTTGATTTTATTAAAATGTTGGAAAAATGTGATATTCAAAAGTTCCACCATCAAGAAAACCATGTATTACCTGCAATTGTGGAAAATCATTTACAAGAAGCATTGTGTGTCTCCGTTGATGGTAAAGGTGATGGAAACCATGCAATTTATACTTGGAAAGATGGCAAATTGACAAAGTTGTTTCAGGAGCATAGATTTTCTTATGGTATGTTCTATGAAGTCCTTTCTGCATATTTCTTAACAGATGACCATGTGTACTATCAAGGTGCAGAAGGTAAATTCATGGCGTATGCAGGGTTATCTAATAACTTTGTAAAAATTGTGGATATAGATTATTTTATGGATAAGATTAAAAATACTGATTGGAATAATTGGGAAGAAAAAGTAAAAATTCAAAATTATATTTTTAATTTTTTAGATACACAATCTCAGTATTTTGATAAAAAAGATTTAGCATATACCATGCAAAAATTGTGGTTGGATTCTTTGATTCGTGATATTGCAAAATATCGTCACGGACAAAGGAATTTAGTTATTTCAGGCGGTTGTGCTCTTAATTGTATGCTTAATTATTTGTTGATAAAAACAGGTTGGTTTGAAAATGTATACTTCACACCAATTGCTTCTGATGTTGGTCAGTCGTATGGAGCTGTATTGAATTACTTGCTGAGATATAAGCCTGAAGAAATCAAACATATTAATACGAGACAATATTCTGTTACCGAAATGTATAGAGATAAAGATTATTTTAAATCAATTGAATCTAATTTTGCAGATATTAATGTAAATAAAATTGTTGATGCTTTGGCTGATGGGAAAGTAATTGGTGTTTGTCGTGGCAACATTGAGATGGGGCCTCGTGCTTTGGGCAATCGTAGTATTTTAGCGGCACCATTTAAGGCAGAAATGAAAACGAAGCTAAATGAATTAAAAGGAAGAGAACAATATCGACCTTATGGTATTCTTGTCCCTCGTGAAGAAATGGGCAAATATTTTGATATTGATGTAGATGCAACATATATGAATGTTTTAGCTTATTGCAATGATTCAAAATTATTACTTGGTGCGCAACATCATGATAAAACAGTTCGTGTGCAGACTGTGGATAAAAAGAATAATCCGTGGCTTTATAATTTATTAATGGCGTTTAAGAAAAGAACAGGTGTACCTATTCTTATCAATACTTCATTCAATGATAGTGGTTTGCCTATTTTTAATTATGTTGAAGATATGTATAGAATGTATCAAGAAAAATTAGATGGATTGGTTATTGATGAAAAAATGATTATGAAGGATTGATATTAATTGAAACATATACCTTTGATTGAATATCACCTAACAAACCATTGCAATTTAAACTGTAAGGGGTGTGCTCATTTTGCACCTCTTGCAGAGCCTTGGTTTGCAGATGTAAAGCAATTTGAAAAAGATTTAAACAAATTAACAGATAAAGTAATTATTGATGAATTGATTATGTTTGGTGGAGAACCATTATTGCATCCAACAATATGTGATTTCTTTGAAATGGCAAGAAAAATTTTACCACATGCAAAAATTTGTGTTTTAACGAATGGAGTTAATTTATTGAAAGAGTTGCCTAAATTAAAGGATTCTCTTGTTAAGAATGAAATTATTGTTGATATAACAAGTTATCCGATTAACGTTAATTATAAAATGACATTGAAAATGTTAAAAGCATTTGGAGTAAAATATAAAATTTATAATGATTTAGAACCAATAAAAACATTAAGAAAACATAAATTATCTCATGAAAAGAAAGAAAATACATGGGATTGCTTAATGATAAATTCTAAATCTGTGCAGTTGAAAGATGGGAAATTGTATATTTGTCCAATACAAGCGTATATTGATATTTTTAACAAATATTTTAATGAGAATTATGAGGTTGACGAATCGGATATTTTGACTCTTACAGATGATACAACAGATGATGAAATCTTAAATATGTATTATCACAAAAATGAATTTTGCAAATTTTGTAGAGAACCAATTGTAGGAAATAAATATTCTACATCAAAAAGAGATAAGCAAGAATGGACGTAAAATTAAAAAAGTGTTATGATTAGAGAGAATTATGCAATGGATATAAAATATTGTTTTAAGACTCAAATCGTGGATGAATGTAACTTGAATTGCTGTGGGTGCGACCATTTTGCACCCATAGCTGATTCTTGGCATCAACCGTTGGGAGATTTTATTAAAATGATGAAAACTCTTAAAAATACAGTTGGTGATAGCATAAAAGAAATTGAGTTATACGGTGGTGAACCATTATTACATAAGGATTTATATAGAATGCTTATGGCGTGTGAAATTATATTTCCTCAAACGGTAATATTATCAATAGAAAGTAATGGTTTATTGCTTGATAGTTTTTTACAAAAGAATAAATCTTTGCAAAAAGATACGAGAATTGAATATCAGATTACAGAATATGCAACAACACAAGGAATTGTGGATAGATTAAAAAATAAATATCCTAATTTAGTGATTTTTAGGTCTAAGCATACACCTTTAGAATTAAACACAAATAAAAGCTGTTGGAAAGATTGTATGTTTAATATAAATCTTCAGTATGAGGAAAATGAAGAAAGACAATGGGAAATATATAAGCATTGTTACTGTAAAAGCTTTGAAGAACATAGCGTTTGTTTGCGAAATTGGAAAATTTCTCCATGTCCTTTAGTTATGTGTATAGATATATTTGATGGTTACTTTGGCGAACATTTTTATAATGAGGAAAATTATGTCAAAGTGACAGAATCATTAAATAAAGATGATTTGTATAAAATGGCGCATGTTCCTTGTGAACATTGTAAACGCTGTGGGAATGTAGTATATGGATTTCCTTATAAAATGTCAGAGAAGAAAAAATCTGAATGGGTGGTAGAAAAGTGATAAAGGATTTAATAACAAAACAAGGAATTATGATTGATATAACCAATGCTTGTGTTAATCAGTGCGGTAATTGTATGCGATTTTGTGGTTATCATGATGACCCATTTTTTATGGAATTTGAATATTTTAAAAAAGTTGTTGATAGCTTGCACGATTTTGATGGGCAAATAGGTATAATTGGCGGTGAGCCAACATTACATCCTGATTTTGTTAAAATGGTTGAGTATATAAGAGATACATATCCGCATAAAAAAGAAAAAGGATTTGTAAGACAACCAATCTCTGATGTTAATGGATATATTTTTAATAATAATGTGGATGATGTTGGCAAATTCAAGTTGTTTACTTGTGCAAAGACGCAACAATTTTATGATAATTTTGAGTTAATAGATGATGTATTCGAATCATTTAGATTTAATGACCACAGTCAAGGAACAAGACATTTTACAACCTTGGTTGATTATAAAGATTTGGGGTTGTCTGATGGCGAATTTAAAATGTTGGAAAATGATTGTTGGGTACAAAATTATTGTTTTGCTACGGTAACGCCTAAAGGTGGTTTCTTCTGCGAAATGGCAGGAGCTTTAGATATGCTTTATGGTGGAGATGGCGGTTTCGAAATTAAAGATGGTTGGTGGAAACGTTATCGTAAAGATTTCGAGTGTCAAGAACAATGGTGTGCACATTGTGGTGCAAGATTAGGTTTGCCAATGAGATTGGATTCAGAAAATAAAGACTACGTTTCTAAAAGCGTTGTCGATAATTTAAAGCATACCAAACGCATACGTAATAATGATTATAAAATAATAACCAAAGAAGAATATCAAAAAAATTGGATGAAATGGCGAGAAGAAAAATCTAAAAAATTAGATTTAGTTGATGAAATTTGTGTTGATAATAATAATCCATTTTTTAGACCTCAACACATATCATTTGTTAATAAGTATGATGATATATTGAAGCAAGATGATTGGGTTATATGTGGGGATTATGCAGGTAAAGAAAAATATGTTCTTGATTTTATGAATAATCATTTTTTTAATATAGGGTGTTTGTACTATATGGAAGATGAACCGATATTTGCGGTTAATGTAAAATCTAATGCATTGAAGGATTTAACGAAGATTGATATGAATCCTTGGGGATATTATGATTTACAAAAAATAGTGAAAATAAATAATTTTGAAGATGATGTATTAAAAGCAACAGATGAAGTTATGTCTGTTAGGGGAATTATGGATGTAAGTGTTGCAAAGCAAAAAGCAGAATTAATGAAAAAGATAAGGGATAAAATGAAATGTTCGACATAAAAACCATTTTAAAAAGCAAAATTTGGATGAAAGAAAATCTTGGCGAAATAGATATTCCTGTTGTGAATCATTGTAATCTTAATTGTGCAAGCTGTGACCATTTTGCTCCATTAGCGGAAAAGCATTTTTATAAATTGGAAAACTATATTAAAAATCTTGATAGACTTAAAGCCTTGTTAAAAGATAAAAAAATATATAGAATTAATTTGATGGGTGGAGAGCCGTTGTTACATCCTCAATTAATTGATTTTTGTAGAGTAACAAGAGAAAAATTTTCAGATACAAATATATTCATTACAACCAATGGCATTTTATTGCCACAGTGGGAGAAAGAAAATGGGCATATTTTAAAAAAGCTAAATATAAGAATTTTGGTTACAGAATACAACAAAGATAAAAATTTCTATAAAATGAATTTGCTGAAAGAAAAAAGCAGTCAAAAAAGTTATCAGTATTGCAATAATCGTAATATAAATGTACTTGAAATAATTGATAATGTCGATGAAGAGTTTCACGAGTTTTATTCCGATTTCCCATGTACGCAGTTAAATGAAAATGGAGATTATTTTTCATGTATTATTCCTGCAAATATTGAAATCTTTAATAAACATTTTAAAACAAAATATGAACTGATAGAAGGTCAAGACTTTGTTAACATTTTTAACATTGATGATTTGTCAGAAATGATTAGGATTACGCAATGCAAAAAAATACCATTTTGTGATTATTGTGGGAAGAAAACTGTCGTGAAATGGAAAGGAAGTAAAAATGATGAACAAGAATGGGTTGAACAGTAATAATCCATTAAATTTGATGAATAATATTTATAAATTTGTAAAAGGACGAAGAGCAGAATTGTTGTTGGTTGAGTTACCGACTGTCAATGAATTGTCAAGAAAAACAGAATTGCAAGTTATAAGTAGTATGATTTGTGGAGATATGGTATATAAAGATTTGTCCACGCATAATAATGAATGTGAAATGTTCTTTGATGAATATAACAAAAAGATGTTTAGAAAGGTTATTTATGATAATAAAGACCTATACGAAAAGTGTTTTGATGATTTTTCTTCAGATTATATTGATAAAATTTGTGCATGTGACCCTGATTTAATTCAAAATAATAATTATTTTTGTATGGAAGACTACGAATCTGATTTTATGAATATTAAGGATGGAGTTCGAAAAACAGCAAATCAAATTGATGATAATAATCATAATATTTTTGTGTTTGGTAACTCAACAACTTTTGGTTATTATGTTGCTGACAATGAAACTATTGCAAGTTTTTTACAAAAATATGTTGCACCATATAAATACAATGTTTACAATTATGCTACAATTAATGATACGTTGTTAAATATTTATAACCGTGTTATTAATACAGGTATTTGTGATAATGATATTGTGGTTATTGGTATTCCAAAGGGATTTCTTGGGAAAGATGCGTTTTTGTTTCCTCATGTTGATACAACAGATGGATTTTATATTCATACTGAAAAAGAAAACTTGATTGACCGTGCACATTTGACAGCTTATTGTCATGATTGGATTGCTGAAATGATTTTCAACAATATTAAAAAAGATATAGATTGTTTCGATGTGAAAGATGAAACTGTAGAATCGCAGGTAAAAATGCTTATTTCAGATTTCAGAAGAGAATGTGAAATGTTTGATGATTCTTTGCAGGTGGGTGCTTCTGTAATGAGTTGTAACCCATTTACATCAGGTCATAGGCATCTTGTGGAAATTGGCAGTAAAATGTTTGATTATTTTGTCGTGTTTTTGATGCAAGAAGGAATGAATCTTGTTTTCGATAAAGCAGAATGTGAAAATTTGGTTCGCGTAGGAGTAGAAGATTTAGACAATGTAATTGTTGTACCAATGTCCGATATGTTTACTTATCAAACATTTTGGCCTGAATACAATGATGTTGCACTTAGACATAGTAAAAATTATATAGGATTGAATACTTATAATCTTTTAAATGTTGTAGGTAAAGCATTCAAAAGGCTTAATATCAAACATTTTCTTTGCGGTATCGAAACAGATGATAACATCACAAGACAACATATTGTTCAAGCAAAAACGGTATTTCCACAAAATGACATTAATGTTATTTGTATTCCTCGCAAACAAATGAAAAATAATAAATTGAGCATTAGTGGTACGGAATGTCGTAAGATGTTAGCACAAGGTGAATATGATAAATTAAACGGATTTCTTCAACCACAAATTGTTGATTATATTCGAGAAAATAAATTGACTGTTCAGCAACCAAAATTTCCAACTAAGATGATTGTGGAGTTGCTTGAAAAAGAATCAAAGAGAATTTTAACAAAAAACAAAAAAGATTTGAATTTGCTTATTGTTGATAAAGAAGATTGCTTGAAGAATATTAAAGCTTTGAGAAAAATTGTAAAAGGTTGTTCGAAAGAGGAATTACTGTCAATTGTTCAATTACATATTCAAGCATCTGTTTGGGCAGGTTACTTATATTTAATAAATGTAGAAATGGATGAAGACCTGTACAATATTATTATGAGTAAATTGAAAGATGATGAATATAAGCAGAAATTGAGGGATAAACATGATGGAGTTGCAAACTAAATTTGCAATAATTATACCAACATATAATCGCCCTGACAAAATTAAAAAAGCTATAAGGTCTGTCAAACAACAGACCTTTTTTAATTGGGAGATATATATAGTGGATGATTGTTCAGATGTACAATATTCTTCTGAAATTTGGGAAGACATAAAAGATAAAGTTAAATATTATAGATTAGATAAAAACAGAGGGCATTGTTATGCAAGAAATTTCGCATTACAACAAATTGAAGATGAAGTTTGGGTGAAATATCTTGACGATGATGACGAAATTTTACCAACATGTTTGGAAAATTTGAATAATTTCATTGTTAGAAATCCAAACGTTAATGTAATATCGACAAATTATATTAAGCGGTTTGATACATATGAGAAGATTTGTGAGACAAATTATCATAAATACAGTGTGTTTTCAGGGAAGTTAGATACTTGTGCTATATGTCATAAGAAAGATTTGTATGAGCAAATTGGTGGTTGGGATGAAAGACTTTATCGTATGGCAGATGATGATTTTTTCTTTAATTACATTTCAAATGGTAATTATGGCTATTGTAATGTTGTGACTTCAGTGTTTTATGATACGTCAGATGAAGATAGAGTAACCAATATATGTTCAAATTTAAAATATTGTAACATTATTGCCGAAAAATATGATTATTTTAAAAATAATCGTTGCTTGATTTTAACAAACAATGAGGGTAATATAATGGACGAGAATTATAATATAGAATCTTTCATGCCTTTTGATGTATCGAATACTATAAAGAAAGGATATAAATACATTATAAAGTATGATAAAAATGATTCTTTAAATGATATTTTTCAAAAAAAATATCATTTAGAAAAATTACCTATACGTGTTGGCAATAGCATTCTTATAAAAGGAGTTTGAAGTATGAATGTTTTTATGCTTAATTATAAAAGCAAAGAAAGGTCAATAGCAATACATCATAATTATACTTTTCAATTAAAGGATATGAATGATGTTGAAGATATGAAGAAAAAAGCAAGTGAATATAAAGAATATTTGTTTTATTGCATTAAAAATAAAGATAAATGGTGGTATAGATTCTTCAAAAAGAAACGACCTGAATGGTTGGTAATCAAGAAAAAATATTGGAATACAGACATAAAATATTTTATTAAAGAAGTAATTTCGGCGTTGAGGATTTATGAAAAGAAAATTCCGTATATCAATTTGATGGCTACTCAATATTGCAACTTGAATTGTAAAGGGTGTGGAGCGTTGATGCCTTTATACAATAAAAGTAAAGAACGTAAATTTTGGGAAGTAGAACAATTAGATAAAGTTCTAAAACGTTATAGTGAGATTTTTAATGGTGAGGATGAATATTTAAATACAATTGATATTGTAGGTGGAGAACCATTATTACATCCAAACATTTGTGAGTTTTGTTCGACTGTAAGAAAATATAATCCTAAATCTAAAATTGTTATTATAACAAACGGTTTGTTGCTAGATAAAATGCCAAAAGAATTTTATGAAATGGTTTTAGAAAATGATATTAATATAGCATTATCTGTATATGGTGATGATATTTATTTTGAAAAATACAATATAGGGTATAATAAGGAAAACTGTGACGAAGTTCGTTGCGATAAATGTAGTGGACACTTGCCAATTGTTGATTATAAGAAGAGAACTGTTTCTTTTGGTGGTGTGCAATTATTACCTGATGGGAAATTATGTTATTGTGCTTGCGCAGGTGTAGATAAGCTTAATGAATGTTTTGGTACTGATTTCAAAACTGTTGAAAATTCCGATTGGATTGATATTTTTACTCATACAAAAGAAGATATATTGGAAATGTTTCAAAAACCGTATTGTGAATTTTCAAAATATTGTAATAAACGTGATTTGTTCCCTTGGGATATTTCTAAATGTAAAAGTGACGAATGGTTATTTTTGTAATATAATATTGATGTAAAAATTTTCAAGTTAAAAGAAAGAAGGATTAACATGGAAGAATTGAAAACTGACGAGCAGAACATTGACCCAACTGTAAATGATGGTGTCATGACTAATCAGCAGTGGGAGACTTTTGCAAAGGGCGACCTTATTAATTTCCTTATTGGTCATAAGCTTCAGAAGGTAACTGTTGATGATGGTTGTGGCAAGAAAGCAACTGTAAAGATTAAGTCTAATGGTGAATATTCTGTTTCTTACACATCTAGCGAAGTAATGTAAGAAGGTTCTGCTATGAACGATGACATTCGTTCTTCCTTCCAAGCTGTTTTGGAAGGAGAAATTAAAATTATGAGTTCTCTTGATGCGTTGACGATGAAATTTGAACGGATTCAAAATCAATTGGCTAGGATTGAGCAACGGATGGCAAAAATCGAGCAAAAAACCGCTGATACAATGATTATTAGTAATAACGCTTTGAATGAAACGGAAGAAATTAGAAGTGAATTGAATAGCGTTTCTGATAAAATTGATACAGTTGGTGCAAGCGTTGATAATATAAAAATTTATCGTAATGTGTCAAATTTTGAAGTGTGATGGTAGAGGGCTAATTAGCCCTCTATTGTTGTGTTTAGGAGAAAAATTATGGAAAAAGAAATTAATATTGGATTTGTTGGATATTCTGATGTACCTAACAGTGCAGTAGAAAAAGAAATGCGTGATGAAATTTCAAGAATTTTCTCAATTATTGAAAGAAAATATTGCAATGAACAACATCAAGACGTTGAAATTAATATTATTACAGGTGCAACAAATTGTGGAATTTCAAAATATGTTTATGAAACCGCAACAAAATTTAACAATGAATATGGGCAATGGTTTACTCTTGTTGGAGTTATGGCAAAAGAAGGGTATAAATATGAACTTTATCCTTGCGATGTAATTTATGCATTGGGTGAAAAATTCGGTGATGAAAGTGAATTTTTCATTAAAATTGTTGATGAATTATATAAGATTGGTGGAGGGAATCAGTCTCAAAGAGAATTTGCAATGGCACAAGAAAAAGGTATTCCTTGCTATGAATATTCTGTAAAAAGCGTCAAATAATTTTCAAAAAATGGTTATAAAAAAATGTTTGGTGTATATTTTTTTAACAGAAGAAAGAAAATTACAATTGTTTTGATAGGCAAATATTAAGAAAGGATTGGAGTCACCAAATGTTGATTTTTGGCTTGTCGCCGTATAAATTAAGCTAAAATTGACGAATAGAATTTGTTTTTCGTGATATATTTTTTTTAGATTCACAAAACAATGGTTTGGTGACTGATAAATATGGTTAAAGTTACATTAAAAGGGAACTATAATGTTCCAATTGATGATTTGGGATTGCAGTTTGGCCCTGAAAAAAATGAGGTAGTCATTTCAAAAGCAGATTATGAATCATCTGCCGATTTCAAATATTTTGCTAAGTTCTTTGATGTTAAATCTGCAAGCAAAAAAACGGTGGTAGATTCTGAGAAGAAGGAAACACAAAAACCTGATGTTAAGGAAGTTCCACCTGCTAAGAAAATTGATGAACCTGAAATTGTAGATGCGACAGATGCTTCGCTTTCTGAAGGTGCAAAAGCAACTAAAGAACGAGTTGAAGCAAAACAGGATAAAGATGTTGTCGATGCTACAGGTGCTTCACAAAACACCAAATCAGAAAAAGAAACAAAAGTTGTTGAAAAGAAATCTGAGCCTGTTGAAGATAAAACAACAGCAAAGAAATCTGAAACAAAAACAACTGAGAAGAAAAAAGCAGGTAGACCTAAAAAGGTTAAATAATAAAGAATAAGGATAGGTGTAAATATAAAATGAATAAAATGAGTTGGTTAAAAGAATTCGCTGAAAGCCGTAAAGCAAGCAAGCAGGCTCAGAAAAAGGCTGTAGCTTCTAAGAAAGCCATTGAGCTTAATGAGGAAGAATTTGAAGATGGCATGATGATGATTGTCAATAACGCTAAGTTGTCTACTGCCGCTGTTGGTAGTAAGATTCGTTATAAAGGTAATATTTGGTCTTTGGTTAAGGTTGATTATTCTGATGCAAAAGGTCACGGCTTTGTATTGAAACGTGTTGCTGCTATTGATACTAAACCTGTAACTGCTCCTGCTGAACGTGCTTGCACAGACCCAGGTAATGTTTATGATTATGATGTTCGCGCAACCGAGCAGGCTAAGTTTGAGGGTGAAGCTAACGAAACTGCACAGGAAATTGCTCGTGAGGATGCTGTTGACCATTCCACAACTCCTGCAGCTCGTACAGTTGAGTCTCCAATGGCAGGTGCTTCTGAGACTGTTGAGGCTGTTGAAACTACTGAACCTGCTGAACCTGTTGTTGAGGATGAAGTTGCTCCTGTTGAGGATGAAGCTCCTGCTGAAGAAGAGGTTGCAACAGAGGATGATGAATTTAATTTTGATGATGTAGATGCTGAACCTGTTGAGACAGAGGAAGAAGAAGCTCCTGCTGAAGATGAAAAAGACGATGATGAAAAAGAGGAAGATAAGAAAGCAACTGCTTCCATTCATAAAAATCGCATCATTGCCGCTATGTTAAAGAAGTAATTTTTTTTGAAGGAGTTTTGTGAATTATGGATGCAAAAATGAAGAAAGTTATCGCTAGTGAAACTAATGTTTATAGCAAACGTTTCGCTGCTAAGTTAGATGCTCGTATGGAGCGTATTCTTGAAGATGCTGAGAATCTTGTAAAATCTTATTTCCCTGCAAAACAGGTATCTGCTTCTCTTACTAAGTTGCAGGCTGCACTTGTAGCAGAAGGTATCAATTGTGTTTTTGATAAGACTGTTACAAAAGAAGCTATTGCAAGCACTGCTGATAGCGATATTAGCGAGAAAGAATGCAATGAAGCCGTTCGTTATATTGCGAATGCTGTAGTTGATGAAACAGAAGATACTCTTGAAGCATGTGATAAAGCTATTAAGGCTCTTGCTAAAAAGCATTATCCAAAGAATCGTATCTCCACTGCTAAGAAAATGCGTAAATCTGTTGCTGAGATTATGAATAAGCAGGGATTGCATTTTGATTTTGACGGTTCTGAAAAAAAAAATTAAGTTACGAAGAAGCTAAAGAGTTTGCGTTACAGCACTATAATGAAGGTGGGGACGTTTTCTATGAATGTGTTGAAAAAAAGGAATACGTTCCACAAACAAAAGAAGAACTTCTTGAAGATTTTAAATTTCAGAAAGACTTGGATGGCGAGGAATCTGCTGCTTACGAGTGGATGACAGGTTATTCTAAATAATAAAAAACCTCTAACTTTATTACGGTTAGAGGTTTTTTTATATCATAAAATAAAAGTAAAATCATATTTTTTAATTGTAAGGTGGTGACTGAATTGAACCTGTATCAAGGTGATAAAAAGATTTTGTATTGTGATTTTAAGGTCGATGGAAAAATTGTTCAAGTTGAAAACCCACAGGTTAGAATTCTACATGAATTTGAGGATAACGTTTATGAAGATTTGCCTTGGCAAACAATGACACCTATGGATGAAGGTTATGTTTATAATTTTGATACAAATGTATGCCAAACAGATGGTAAATATGTTATTGTTTATAAAGCACAATATCAAGGTGAAACTTTAAATCAGCTAGAAGAATTCAATATCATTCCGAATAATCTTGAAGGGAACAATACAATTTATATTTATGGGTTTGTTAATGATATAAATAACAATCATTTGATTAAAAATGTAAAAATTAAAGTTGTAGATTGTGAAAACGGTTCAACAATTTATCAAACCACTACTGACGAAGACGGTAAATGGGAAGTATATATTCCTCCTAGTGACTATGAGTTTAAATTTGAATTAGATGGTTACAATGAGCGTTCTGTACGTGTTCAAATTGGTGATGAAAACAAAGAAATACAGTTCAACAATATAAGCTTAGAAAAACAATCTGATTGTGCTCTTGGTAACGGACTGTATAAGATAGAAGAAGAGTTTACAACTAAGAATGATATGGGTATTCCAAATGTTGAAATTGAAATATTTTCTAGTGAAAATGTAAATGAATGCTTAGTTTCAACTAGGACAGATGATAAAGGAAAGTGGAAAGCTTTCTTGGATGATGGCAGTTATTTGTTGAAAATACAGTTACCTAGTGGTGTAAAAAAGAAGTTTCAATTGACTGTTTATAATGATGGTTCGAAAGCGATAGATGAAATTGTTTCAAGAGAATCTACAATTATTCATAAACAGGTTGATAATGGACACGGTGATTGTCCCCTTACAGATTATGTTTTGGATGCTCATGGGAATGGTATAGAAAATGTTTTAGTACGAGCTTTCGCATATAATATAGATACAGATTCTTATGAGTTGGAATGCCAAACAACAACCACTTCAGAAGGACAATTTGAATTGAATTTAAATCATGGCAAATATAAATTGGTTGTCCAAGGAGAAGGTTTTAAAAGAGTTGAACAGACTATCAATGTGTAAAAGGAAGGTATATAAAGTGAAGAAAAGATTGATTAAAGCAGATACTACAAGCGATGCAAAAATGAGATGGTTGGCAGAAGAGTTAAAACAAGAAGACGTTGATAAGGTTTTAGATACAGCAAGAGAAATGGGATGTCAGTGGGCGCATGATATTTATGAGTTCACTGAAGATAATCTCAATGAAGTTCTGAAAACTCTGTGCTCGGATTTTAAAGATGCTTTTGCAAAGGGTTGGGCTTCAGAAGTAAATTATAGCGATAAATATTTTGCAGTAGAAACAGACGAAAACATTTCAAGCTTTAATGATTTATCTAGTGCGATTGATTATCTTGATACTGCGGCAAAATTACTTGAACAGCCTGAAATGGCAATTAATATTTCACAACATATTGATGAAGCTGTTAAAGAGTAAGGATTGATATAATGAAACGTTTGGTCGCAATCACAAATGGTGATTTAAAATATATGGATTTAGATGTTGATGTAACTAAAGCTGAAGACATGATGTTGCTAAAAACTCTTGATTCGACAAATGTTAAAACAGGCACTTGCCCACAATGTAATTATTCTCCTTTGGAAAAAAAAGATGGGTATAAGATTTGTAAAAATTGTGGTGCTGTATATAAGATTTTTGATAATGAAGTTTATTTGGTAAAATAAGAAAGGTGTGCTTCTTTTGAAAAGATTGATTAAACGTGTGGCTGATAGATATAAAACTTATATGGATTGGCTGAATTCTGCTGATGAAAACGAACTTGGCGGTTATTATTCAGACCGTTATAAAGATGAATTTGGTTGTCGCCCTAGCGGTAAAGAAGCGAAATTTGATTCTGCGGATGATTTAAAAAATGCTATTTTGAATCTTGACCAAGATTTTATCGAAGAGTGTAAAAAAAGAAATGAACTGCTTGAACAATTGAACACCCTTTATACTGCTGTACATGGAGAAAGCTTGCCTTGGGATGAAAAAAAATGTGATTATTGTTCTTTTGATGAAATTTATAAAGAAATGGAAAAGCTTGATAAAGAAGTCGCGGAAGATGAAAAAAACAGATATGCAAGCAAAGCTGTTGGCAAACGTTTGAAAAAAGTAGCAAAAAGTCTTGAAGAACTTACAGATGAAGAGTATGAAGATTTGAAAAAAAATCCTCCTGTGTCTGCGGAAGAATTTAAATCTGTAATGCAGAAAAATGTAGAAGAAAATATTAGTCATCTTCAGGAAGAGTTTGAGAAGAAAATTAAAGAAGCAATTGCAAACGTTGTTGATAGTAATTGTGATAAAATTTATGATGATGCATATTTTGATGCAATTGAACAGTTTGCTCCAAAAACAGATTTTTCTGAACAGGATTTGAATGAAATTATGCAAGGTACTCAGGTTTACAAAGATTGGAAAAATTGGACACCTGAGAAAATTATGGCTATGAAATCTACAATTGAAAGTGCAACGAAGGTTGCTTTGGAAGATTATTTTAGCGAACAGAAATAAAAATTAGAAAGGTGAGTCAAAATGGCATATCCACGCATGACTTACTACTCTAGGTTACTCAGTAATGAAGATGGTAGACAGTTGCTTAATTATGCTAGTACAGTGCATAATAAGCAATTGTATTATGGTAGAGTTAATGGACTAAAGGGTGGCGAATCCGACTATATCGTTGAATTCGACATTTGGAATAATGAACCTGCATGGGATGGCGGTACGCCACAAGTTATTGCTCAAAATGCCATGAATTGTAGGTTGAGAATTAATATTCCTCCTGAAAGTCGAGATATTAATCCATTTTTCTATGCACGTTGTACAACCTATGATGTAGAAAGTGAATTCGAAGAAGTTAGCATGAAACGTAGAGAGTTTAAGAACATTCAGGGTTCTGCTAGTGACCGATACGGTACAATTCTCGGAGTGTCTGACCATGCTACAATTGAAACAAAAATTAAGTTACGCCCCAATTCAATGATTAAACACCCTCAATATAATTTTACGTTGGATTTTTTGTATAATTATGAATAACTTAATTTGGAACATTGAAACAAAGAGTGGTATTTTAATTTCTGAGGGACAGGGCGTTCTGAGAAATATAGCTCCTTCAGAAATTAAATGTATTTATTATGAAAATGAAAAATGTTGTTATGGAGTTAAAGATAATTTGCATTTCTTCATCAATAACCAAGAATTTGATTTTAAGTTGAATCAAAAAATACTTAATTATTTTCAATATAAAACAGCGACACATAATTTGATGTTGGACACTGATGGTATTGAATATAATATTGGTATTGAAACAGAAGATGGCAATTACAAATACAAATATACAATGGTTATAAAATCTCCAAAGAATGTTGTATTTACTGCTCAAAAATTTGAGGGTGAAAAAGAAATAGCGCACAGGAATGTGAGGTTGAGATAATGGCACAAAAGATTCTAAAAATACAAGGTTATTTTGATGTTATTGGTCGTGTGTCTACTCATACTCACCATTGTTATTTTGGTGTTACAGACGAAGAAAAAAATGAAATTATTTTATATACAAATAATAAAGAATATCGTCATGCAACAGAAATAGATATGGTTCGTTATAGACCGAAACCTGTAGTTGGTACTTTAAAAAATAAAGACAAAACGTATATTAATACCAAATTGGAATTTGTTAAAACAAATGAAAAAACATCAACCTTTGGAGATGTTGTTCAGGAAGTTTGTTATACAGATAAAGGTGGCAAATATACGGCTTATATTGAAAGTGGTACTTACAATATAGATATTTATATTAATAACAAACGACAAACTAAGCGTAATGTTGAAATTAATAAAGGTTTAAAATGTCAATATTACAAAAAAGTTCGTGGGTTAATTGCAAAAAAATATAAAGATGTGGTTGAGTATCATGGTACAGACTACAAGATGGTTTTTGGACAATTGATTGATAACAAATCTACGCCAATTGAACAAGCAGAAATAATTATTCTTGATTCGGATGGTGTGTTAGATACTTATATAAAAACTGATGAAGATGGTAAATATAATTTTGCTATCAAAAATGGAGATTATACGGTAAAAATTAGAGCAAAGAATTCTCCAATGAAAAGCACAAAAATTACAATTGATGATGTTCACGGCTTCGCAGAACAATTAACTTCACAGGAAATTTTGTGGAATAAGCAACAAATGCTAAAAATGTAAAAGAGTCTGCCTATATTGGCAGACCTTTTTTGTATTATTTTTTTGAGGTGATTTTGGTGAACATAGAGTTAAAAAAATCTTTAATGCCACCAACACATATTGACATTTCTTACCCAAGAGATAATAGTCATATTGTTGTTACATGGAATGAAGTAAAAAAACCTAAAGGCGTTTCTAAAAACGATAATTCTGCAATAAAATATAATGTGTATAAGGGTTTAACACAGAATGGTATTTTTTATAAGATAAATGGAAAACCTTTAAATTCAAATAGATTTGAAGATTATGATTTATCAAGAAATCCAAATGTTCAAAATTGGTATAAGGTATCTACAGTATATGAAAATGAGGGAGAATTGATTGAAGGTGCATTGTCACAACCACGTTGCTTCCAAGTTCGAAATACCGATAGATGGTTTATGAAAATGAATGAGCGAAATTTGTGGATTCTAAAAAATACAGGTATGTTGTTTGACTTATATACGAGAAAATATGATGGGGAACGTTGTCCTCGTTGTTTTGATGAAATTCGTGGTCGTGCAGGAACTCCTGATTGTGCTATTTGCTATGGTACAGGATATGTGGGCGGTTATGACCCTGCATATCAATTGTACGTGCGTTTAAAACCCTTCCAAACATCTATGGATGTAACTCCTAACCAAATGATGATTCAAAATGCTCCTACAGGTGCATGGACGATTTCAGATACAAAGATTATGAATAGAGATATTTTGATTTCACCAACAGGTACAATGTATCAAGTAATTAATTCTATGATTAATCAAGCAGGAGGTTATTTATTCCATCAAGAACTAAATTTGAAGCCTTTTGACCCTAATGACCCAATTTATATGATGAAAAGGACAACTTTATATCCGAGATTATGATAATAATGAATAAAAAATTTATATTTTTTATATAAAATGAAAGGAAGTTGACACATGAAATATTTAATTAAACGTGTTGCTGAAGAAATTGAAAAGTCTGAATCTGAATTACAAGACGCTGTTGATAAAGAACTTCATGATTATGTAGAAAATCCGAATTCTACAAATAGCGAAGAATTAAAAGAAGCTGTACAGGAATATGATTCTGCTGATACTTCTTTAAATCAAATTCCTGCGTTGTTTAAAAAATTATTGGAGCAGGGTAAGTTCTGTGGAGATAATTTTGATAATGGCGGTGGTAAATATGATAAAGCTACTGAATGGTTGAAAGAAAATGGCTATGGTAACTTTGTTTATGATAAATACAATCGAAGTGAAGAACATAACAAGGCGGTAGAAGATAAAAACGACTATAAAACATCTACTATCTCCAACGTTTTGAATGTTATTAAAGAAGATGATGTTATTCTTGACGTTCTTCGTAAATCAAAACAAAAAGCTCCTATTACATATATCTCTGTGTATGAAGGAGATAAAAGCGGTAAAGGTCGTATGACAAAGGATAAAAATGGCAAGAAATGTTGGCAAAGAAATCAGCGTTTGAAAGATTATGTTCCTTTGGTAGAACAGGTCTTTGACCACGTAGAATGTAAAAATGGCATTATTACTGCTTATGATGATGAAGATTTGAAAAAGGAAGGAAAAGCAAGTATGAAAAGATTGGCTAGTATGTATGGTGAAACACGTACAGAAGAAGATTTAAATTATTATTTCCCTAAGAAATTTGAAGATGTTGGGATTGAAGGTGTAAAGTGCGAATATGATGGTGGCGTGAGAGTTGATTTTTCAGGTAAGCCAATGACAGATAAATTGTTAAAAGCACTTACTGCAAAAGATGGCGACCCATATGAAGAAATTTTGAGCACTCATTTTGCAGGCAGTAAAGAAGAATATCAGAATTTCAAACAGCAGTTTATTGATGGAACTACTTTTGGTTTTCATGGTGATTTTGTTGGTGATGTTGAAGTTGCTATCAATTACAATACAAATTTCGATTGGATTGAAGACTTGAAAGATGAAATTGCTGATGGTTTAAGTTATCTGATTTCCGATATGCTTGAAGATATGAATAGTGAATTTGAAAAAGATTTCTACGAAGAACAGAAATCAGAAGAAGAATAAATACAAAAAACACTAGGAAAAACCTAGTGTTTTTTATTTGTCAAAATTTAAAATGTATTGATATTCAACGGACACTAAAGAATTGTTATGGTAGTGAACAAAAAAATAAAGTAAATAAACATAAATATTTAATTTCTAGGAAGAACATCAATAGCAAAGGGTGATTTTATGCTGATGGAAAATGCACTCAAACACACAAAAGATGTTTTCATCCAATTTTTGAGATTGTATTTAAACAATCCTAAAAATTATCAGAAGAAACTACCTCAACAGATTAGTGATAATCATTTCACTGAATGTGATGTATATGATTCTCAACCTGAAGAATTGAGAAGATTTCCCACAATCATTATTACGGCAGGTTCAGGAAACATGATTACTAGCGGTTTGGGGGATATGTGTTCTGAGGTGTTAGACCCACGTACAGGGTCGGTTATAGCTTATCGTTATCAGGGTATTTATGAATTCTCTATAACGGTAGATATAGGTTGCAAAAATCCTCTTGATAGTGAAGTTCTTACTGATATTGTAGCAAAGGCTTTACGTTTTTCTCTAAGGAGAGCAATTCAAAATCAAGGGATTATAGTAAAAGATGCTTCGTATGTTGGGCAATCAACATTGGAGTATAATTCAGATTTGATTTATGTCACGCAATTAAAATTTAATACATGGTCTACATGGATTGAAGACGTTGACTTGCTTGACCCAGATGAATTTAATTTGGATTTGTCTATGAGTACGAGATTGTCTAGTGGCGAAAAGTCTGAACCTATAAGAGTTAAACCAAATAAAAATAACAAAGGTAATGGAGAAGAAAGTTCTGATGAATGACCATTATCTTGGAAATGGAGGTATTAAGTATGCCATACAGAGTTCCTGGGGCGTATGCTCGATTTGTAAAAACTGCTAGTCAGGTCAATAATGTCGGTGCGACACGAGTTTTGGGTTTGATTGGTACAGGCGCAAATTACTTTGAAGTTTATAATGAAGCTGTTAAAAAGAGCGATAGTCAGTCCTATGATAAATTGAAGTACAATAACGTATTTGAAATTATTTCAGTTACTGATAAGGCTTTGAAAGATGGTGCTATCGTAAGAGGTTCTGCTGTTTATACCGAAGGTGAAACAGAAGCATTTACATTGAAAGATGGAAATAAAATTGCTTGGAATACTATTACAGATGGTGAATATAAAATTCATGCTTTGGCAAATGAACGTAGTTTACAGCTTCGCGACCAAATCACTGTTATTGTAAACGACAATAAAGAATATGAAATTGTTGATGGTTCATATACTTTGGAAATTACTTATTTGGAAGATGCATTTGACCATGCAGATACAGCTCATGTTAATTGCGGTTGCTATCGTGTAACAGATAATTCTTCTAAGAAAATCCTCGGTGAATGGGGCGTAAGTGAAGAGTTTAATACTGAAGCAATTCCTGGTCTTAAAATTAAAATTACAGACTTGTTTGTACCTGATGTAAATGGTGATTCAATTACTCATGTCGGTGATAGTGTAACAATTACAACTAAAGCACCAAAAACTGAAATTGAAGCACAGATTGCTTGGGATGATTCAATTGTTCAGTATTCACAGAAACTTCGTGAATCTTTAATGCCATTGAATGCTACAGAAACAGATGATGAATCTAAATATGAATATTTCATGTTCACAGATTCTTCTAAAGTAATTGATGGTAAATTCGTTATTCAGGTAACTGACCCACTTACAAAAGAAATTAAAATTTATCAGGAAGATGAACTTGGCGGTGAAATTACACCTGCTCTTTATGAAGGCCCAATCGGTAAGATTGATGAATTCCTTGATGTAATTCCTGGTTATACTTTCATCTTGAAAGATTTTGATTCTTCCGCTATTACTACAGGCGATTGTGTACGTCTTGTAACAAAAGCTAGTGTATATGGTAAAGCAATTCCTGAAGATAAAGTATACTATGTTTCTTATAAATATAAGAAAGATGAAAAGGATTATGAACCAAAAATCTTCTATGATTATGAAGACGTTATTAATGAATACGGTAACTATGATGTAACTGCTTCTTCAATCGTAACAAATTCCTTGACACTTGGTGCGGAATTAGCCTTTAAAGCAGGCGTTGCTCCTATTGTTTGTGTTCAGGCTAAGAATGATTCAGATTACGAAATGAAAGCGGCAATTGATAAGCTTACAAAAGATGTTGCAGGTGCGGAAAATGTCAACGCCATTGTTCCTCTTACAACTTCTCCAAGCGTAGGTGCATATTGTCAGACTCACGTTAATAGTATGTCTGCTGAAAGTGGTCGTCATGAACGTATGGTTTATCTTTCTGCTTATGCAGGTCAGCCAATTAATAAAAATGCTACCGCTGCTGATAAGTCTCTTGGTATGAAACAGCAGGCAGAAGCATATTCTGATGAACGTGTTGTTTATGTAGCTCCTGGTCGAGTTAAATATGATGTTAAGAATATTCAGACAGGTCGTATTAATACTCGTACACTTCCTGGTTGCTACTTGGCACTTGGTGTTGCAACAGTAGCATTTACTCATGATGTAGCTGAACCACTTACTCGTAAGAAAATTGGTTGCGGTTTCACAGGTTTGGTTGATAGTTATCGTGAAATTGAAAAGAATGCTTTGGCTGAATCAGGTTGCTGTGTAATTGAAGAAAAATCAAGCGGTTTGCGTGTTCGTCACGGTATTACTACTAAGGATGATGAAATTAATACAACAGAAATTACACTCATTCAGATTAAGGACTATGTTATTGCGCAGGTTCGTAAAACTTGTGATGAAATGTATGTTGGTATTAAAAATCTTCCTTCTGCGAAATCCAATATCAAATATACTATTAATAGTATTTTGAGTCAGTTCGTATCACAGGAAATTATTCTTGGTTACTCAGGCCCAACTGTTAAGGATAGTCCTGATGACCCACGAGAAGTTCTTGTTAATTTCGAAATCGAAGCTGTTTACCCACTCAATTATATTACTATTAGCTTTGGCTTTAGTTCAACAGGTGCGTAATAGTTAGTTAATTTTTTGAAAATATATTGTTGTGGCAATTAGGTAAATTTACCTAATTGCCATGATGATAATAACAGGTAGGTGAATTCAATGGCAATTGTAACAGGTACAAGCGCCGCTTATACTTCTGACACAAATAAATTTTTGCATACTCAACGTGCCACAGGTATGCCTGAAATTACCGATAATAGTTCTACGTTGCCTATTACAAGTACGAACATTGAGGTTTATTCTAATGGTATGAGACTTGGCTTTGTACAGTCATTCACTCCATCAGAACAGAGAACTATCAAGAAGGTACAGGAATTAGGTACTGAAGGTGTAGTTCAGTCAGTTCCAGGTAATACTAATGGTGGTCAGATTGCTATTTCTCGTTTTGCAATCTTTAATGGCAACTTGTATAATGCTTTAGGTTTGACCCCAACAGGTAAATTCGCTAAAACAGAAGACCAAGTTAATAATGATGCTACAACATATAGTGCAACAACTAATACACTTGGTAATCCTTTCAAAACATTGAAAGAACAGCGTGTACCACTTGAATTACAGGTAAAAATGCGTATGCCTGATATGGGTGCTAGTGCGTATTACATTGAAACATATATTGATTGTTGGTTGTCACAGTACAGTAAATCAATCGTTACAAATGATATTACTGTTACTGAATCAGCAACAATTCAGTACAGTGATGTATATTCTTCATATACAAATGTAGAAGAATAAGGAGAGGTGAATTAGACTTATGGCTTATGATGCAACTAAACATTTTAATAACTTTGGTCAGAACACCTCTACAAATACTCACCGTGCTACTCGAAATGATATTCGTGTAGCCAACAATACAATGAAACCAAATGACCCATACGATAACGTTGCGGCAACTACTTCCACAAACATTTTCGTAATGGCAAATGGTTGTACTGTTGGTATGATTCAGAGCTTTACTGTAAATGAATCTCGTCAGGTTCAAAAATTACAGGCTATTGGTTGGGAAGGTGTTGTTCAGGCTGTTCCTGCAAATACTGATGGCGGTACATTGAATATTACTCGTATTGCTCTTTATGAATCAAGTATTTGGAATGCTTTAGGTTTGACCACAAGTGGTGTTCCATTTAATGAATTGGGAACAAAAGTATATGATAATCCTGATGGTACAGATTCAGCAAATTGGGATAAAGCAACCCATGTAAATATGCCTGATGGACATAAAACAAATACACGCTTGGTATTTAAAACTTTGAAAGACCAAAGAGTTCCTTTGGAAATTCAGGTTAAGACACGCCGTGAAGGTAGTAAAGAAGAATACTATATGGAAACTTACATTGATTGTTGGATTCAGAGTTATTCACGCTCGTATAGCGTTGGGAGTATAACTGTATCTGACCAGGTCACTGTATCTTACGCGGATGTGTACTAAACAAAATAAAAATTATTTTAAGAACCCTTATAAAATAAGGGTTCTTTTTCTATAATATAAATAGAAATAAGTTTAAAAAAGTTTAATGTAGTTATGTAAATTTTTTTGTGAAAGTTTGCTGTAGTTATGTGAAAAAGAAAGGAAAATAATAATGGCTAAATTTGAAGACAAAACAGGAAAAAGATATGGAAAATTGACAGTGATTAGTCGCGCAGAAAATGACAAATATGGACGAGCAAGGTGGCGTTGTAAATGTGACTGTGGAAATGAAATCGTTGTGGATGCAGGACATTTAAATCAGGGAAATACAAAATCTTGTGGCTGTCAGAATAAATTTTATACAAATAATCCACAAAGAACACATGGAATGACGCATACACCTGAATATACTGCTTGGTGCGACATGAAAACTCGTTGTTATAACCCTAATAGTAATCGCTATGAGCAATATGGTGGACGAGGAATTAAAGTTTGTGACCGATGGAAGAATTCGTTTGAAAACTTCTTTGAAGATATGGGTGCAAGACCATCAAATAAATATTCTCTTGATAGAATTGATGTAGATGGAAATTATGAACCGAATAATTGTCGTTGGGCTACTGAACAACAACAAGCAAATAATAAAACAACAAATCGTTTTTTGACATATAATAATGAAAAACATACTATTTCTGAATGGGCAAGAATTATTGGTATTAGTCCCAATTTAATGCAAGAAAGAATTTCAAGTGGTTGGACAGTAGAAAAATGTATCACTTATGGCAAGTCCAAGAATAACGTTTTAAAAGCAAGAAAATCAAGAAGAAAAACTGAATTAGTAATCCATACTTATGATGATTTTAAGGATGAAATTATTGATATATCTGAATTAAATAGTCGTAGTAAAAATCTTATTGGAGAACGATTTGGTAAATTGACTGTAGTTGCATTAACTAAACCAATTTTTTCAGGAAAACAGAAGAAATTGTGTTGGCTGTGTAAATGTGATTGTGGAAATTATCATATTGCTCGTGGCGATAGTTTAAAAAACGGACACAATACGTCTTGTGGATGCGGTAGTGGTCGAGCAGAAAAATATAAAACACATGGATTTTCTCAAAGACCTGAATATAGAGTATGGACAAATATAAAACAATGGTGTAACAATCCAAATCACAAAAGGTATTATCAATATGGCGGCGCAGGTGTTAAGGTTTGTGAAGAGTGGGAAAATTCATTTGAACAATTCTTGAAAGACGTTGGCGAAAAACCATTGCCATATAGTGAATATAAGTTAAGCAGACATGATTTGGATGGAGATTTTAACAAAGATAATTGTTATTGGACAAGAAGGTAAAGGAAGGTATAAATGAAATCAGTTTTAAGACAATATATTAACAATAAGGAAATTAATATTCCTGCAAAAGATTGGGCAGATATAAAAGAGGATTATAGTAAAGAAGATATTGTAAATGCTTTGGCTAATCTAATTGCTAATGAAGAAATTCAAATGCCTATGGCAAAAATCACATTAGAAGAAGCAATTGAAGCAGAAAAAGAATTGGCAGAATTAGAAACGTCAATTAAATACGGTACGTTTTATACTAGATATGAAGATTCTAAAATTCTTTCACAGAGTTATTTTGATGAATCAAGTAAATATAATGCAGCTTCGAATTTCTTTCATCAATATAATCGTTTTTTGTGTGATAGTGTCAATTCACCTTCTCCATATAGAGTTTTTCATAATGAAAAATTTGCTAAATCTATGTGCAATGCATTATTTTCTTTAAAATGTAAAACTGTGGATATGCAGACTTTGTATTCTTGTCTTGCTTTAAGAAAATATGTGGCAAATCAATTCAAACCATCTATAGCAAAGGCAGTTTATGATTATTTTAATGCTGAGAATGTCGTAGATTTGTGTGCAGGTTGGGGAGATAGATTGGCAGGCTTTTATGCAGGCAAAACAACCAAGACATACTTTGGTATAGATGCTAATCAGAATTTGCAAGAAGGGTATTCGCAACAGATTAAACATTACTCTCAATTATTTCCTAGTAAGAAAGCTCAAATTATTTATGGGGCAACAGAAGATGAAGATATTGTGTTGCCAAAATGCGATTTCATTTTTACATCACCCCCTTATTTTGGAATTGAAAAATATTCTAAAGATGAAACACAAAGCTATTTGAGATATAGAAAATTTAATGCATGGCTTGAAAATTTTTTATTTGTATTGATTGAAAAATCGAAAGATGCTTTGACGGATGGTGGACATTTGGTGTTGAATGCATCAGATGTGTATATGAATCATCAGATAAATGAAATTTGTCATCCTATGATGGAATTTGCACAAAAGATTGGTTTGCATTTAGTAGATGTTTTTGGAATGAGAATGGCAAAAAGAGTGAATAGCAAATCTAGTAGAAATGGTGTATTTTGCGAACCGCTATATGTATTTGAAAAATAATAAAAAGGAGCACAACGAATGTGCTCCTTTTATATTGCAAAAAAATAAAAATTTTGATAAATTTTGGCAAATTTTTAGAAATTTTATATAAAATTTGTGATTTTTTTTGAAAAATTTTTAAATTACTTGAAAATATCCATTGTCTGTAATTTCGAATGGCTTACTCCAATCACACGGTGGCATGGCATTTTCATCAATAATTTCCCAACGCAAACGATATGCAGGTGCAAATCCATCTTCATCTAATTCGTCACCTAATTTAACTGCAATGCCTTGATAATATTCTTTCATATTGTGACCTTTATAAATAGAATCATAATATGGAATGCTATTGACAAGAATATATTCTCCATCAGGAAGTTTGATACTACCATAGTCTTCTTTAAGCATATTGTATTCTAAAATCATTTAATTTCCACCTCCCTAAGAAAATAATAATCAGAAAGTGATTGAATTATGCGAAAATCGTATTAGTTTTTTGAGACTAACTTTAAAGAAATGAGGTACAAATATGGCTGAGAAGAAAGATGCTAATGAAAAAAAGAATGACGAGTCTGTAAGAAAAATTATTAAGGACTTGATTTTTGAAGGGCAAAGTGTCCAAACAATTGAATATAAAAATAAAAAATGGACATTTAAGACTTTGACCCCAAAAGAAATGAATAAAACATTGGCAATTTCTAATATCAATAAAGATTATGAAGCATATTCACTTACATATAAATTGGAAATTCTTAAATCAGCTATCGTTGCCATAAATGATATAGAAGTTAGTAACGAAGCAAAGGAAATGTTTGATAATTTGCCAATAAAAATTATTGATGAATTATATGATGAATATTTAAAAATAAGTAGAGTTCTTGTATGCACACAGGATGACTTTGAGGTTATTCGCGATATTTCTAAAAATGATGATACAGCAATTTTGAAATTTACTGTTATGAAGGAATTCGGTGCTTTGCCGACAGAACAGCGTGTTAAGGATTTAAATGAACATCAATGGGTTTGGTTATATAACAGTATTATTCATGAAAGAAATGAACGTGCAAAAGACCGTATAGATGAACTTGATTATTTGGCGTTCTTTGTTAATCCTGAGTTACATAACAAAGTTAAAGAAGCAAAGAAAAACAAAGGCGAGAAAAAAGGCTTATTTAGCAAAAGTGGTGTGGAAATGGTAGAAGAACATGATGAAGAAAATCCATACAACCCAAATGTTGTAACTCATTATGGCAATACTACTGTTGATGATGATTTCGAAGCTAAATTGAAATTGTTTGTTAATGAAAACGAAGCTACAACTGAACTTGATTCTGATACTCAGAAGGGTGATTCTAGCGAATCTCAGGAAGACTTTATCACAAGAGCATTGCGAATGCAGAAAGTTGTTGAACAAGAGAATTTGAAAAAGTTGGAAAAAGATGCTGAAGAAGCAGGCGTAAATCCTGAGGATTTGGATGGATTTGAAATTAATTAAGGAAGGAGGTTCTTTGTTTTGGATAGTGTATTTGATATATACAGTGATAAAAATAAAAAAGCTAGTGGCGATGGTAATACATCTGTGGGTAAAATTGAAAATGAAACAGCAACAAAATTAATTGCTACCCAAATTGATAAAATGTCAGAAACTTTAGAGAATGCAAACAATCAATTTGGACAATTAAAAACTGTGTTTAACGATAACCAATTGCTACCTGCAATGAATCATGTTCAGTCAATGGTTAAAGACTTGAATGAAGTTAAAACGTTGTTGTCTAATAATTCTGCTACAAGTAATGACCTAAGTCAATATTTTAGTAATGCTTCACAAGATTGTGTTAAAATGGAGCAGATGTTTACTAACTTGTCTAAAAGTTCTGAAAACATTTCAAAAATGGCGAATGATAAGTTGGCAGCTTCCGTTTCAACTACTTCTCAAGATGTGGCTCGACAAGCACAGGAATTAAAGAATAATCTGAGTCAGATAATGCAAATTCTTGGGCAGGTTCAGAATGCTGTAACAGAAACAACACAAGCAACACAAGGTGCTACACAGGATTTAAATACAGTAAATTCGCAAATTGGACAAACCTTAGAACAGCAAAAAAATAGTGCTACGATAAATCAGACAATAGCACAAAACTTAGGCAAAATTTCTGAAAATACTCGTCAGCAATTTGATAGTGTAATGAAAGATTTGTCTGAACGTGCAGGCAACTATGAAAAACTAAATCTTGCTTTTGGAAATATGATTTCTGATGCAAATCAAATTGCCAATGCTGAATTAGTAACTGAGCTGGAAAATTTACAACAGCAATTATCGAATGATGATAAAGACGGTTCTCAGCAATCCATTGCAAATGTTTCAAGAATTGTGGAACAAGGCAATCAGAGGATGGAACAGGTCGCAAAATATCATGAAGAAACGAAAGCGAATAGCGTTGCAAATTATAGAAAGTTAATAGAAAACATTAAAGCAACAGAACAAAGTATAACCTCTATATTGCAGCAAAAGGAAGATGTTCTTGGTGTTAAAAACGCAGATGGATTTAAATCTGAAATTGAGTCGTTAAGAAATTTGAGAGAAGAAGTTTCAAATCAAGCAAAAACTCAAATTAACACAATTATGGAACAACAGAAAAAAGCAATTTCTGAAGCCATCAATATACAACATCAAAATCAAAATGGTGCTGTGGATAAAAATAGTTCTACATATGATTTGGTTACTTCTCAAATTATGAACGGTCAAATTCAAGGAATCAATTATGATAGATTGGTTCATGGCGTTGACGATGCTTTAATGGGATTGGAACAAAGTCGTGGTAAAAATTCTCCTTGGTATCAGTACGTAACTACAGGTAATTTGCTTGGTAATAAAACTGAGTTAGCAAGTAATTTGCGAAATGTTCAGAGATATGGATATGCAGCACAGCAATCACAAGATGGTCTGCTAAAAGCTTTAACAGATGACCATTTGACAAATGCTCAAAAAGCACAATCTATTGGACAATTACAAGGTGCTTATAGTCCATTAATAGAGAGTATTAAGAAAACTGCTAATGGAATGAATTTCTCCACAGGCGGTGGAAAAGGATTAACTGAACAAGATAAAAAAGTCCTCGATGGTTTTAAGGTACAAGTTGAATCTGCGTTAGATAATCTTACAAAATCTATAAATGCGATTGAAGCACATGACCCTAATGATGCTACATTGAAACAATTGCGTGAAGAACAAAAAGTTTTGCAAGATATTAAAGATAAAGCAGATAAAGCTTCGGAATCTTCAAGTGCATTATCGAATATTTTTAGTACCATGTGGAGTGGATTGAAAAAATTCAAAAATATTCTTGCAAGTGGTTTGTCATTGCTTGGTCTTGGAGGATTGCTAAATCCTCTCACTCAACTTAAAGCAGGTATTGAACAGGAAGAAGCACAAGGAAAACGCCGTTATCGTGCAGCAAAATTAGACTTCTATATGGGTACAGGATTAAATGGTGCTCGTATGATTGATTCTGCTGATACGCAAGCTAATTATTATTGGCGTATTACAAACGGTATGATTTCTGAGGATGAATTCTTAGATTATAATAGTGCTTTGGCACATGGTGTTGGCGGTCATTATGGTGAAAGTCAGGAAAAGGCTGCAAGCGATATGCACAATATCGCAAAACAGACAATGGCTTTTATTAAGACCAAAGATATTTCTACAAATTCCGCTGCAGATTTTTATAAAAATTTCTATAAAGATGCAGGTATGTCTGCGGAAGCAGCAAGTGCAGCTTTGGTAAGTGTTGCTCAAACAGCCACCACAGCAAATGTTCCTGTTGAAAAATATGTAAATATGGTTTCTCAAATGGCAGCATCGTTACGTAACCAAGGTATTAGTGCAGAACAGGTTCAAGGTTCAATGAATGCATTAGTACGTAAAGGATTACGCCCTGAAGATGCACAAAGTATGGTTGGTAGTTTTGCAAATGCCAATCAAAATATGGCAAAAGATATGAACGCTAGTGCTTTTTGGGGAATGATGGCAGGACAAGGTGGCGACCCATTTTCATTAATTGCGGCTGGTTATAAGAGTCATAATGCTGATGGTTCTGTAAATAAACAATGGGCGAACATGATGGGGCAACGTGTGTTTGCTGAAATGGGATTCATGGCAACTATCGGTGGAATGGACAACCCATTGGGTCAAAGTATGGCTATTGACGTTTTGACTAATAGAGGATATGGTCGTAAAGATGCAAGTATGATTGTTGACGCATTAGAAAAAGGTGATAATGACCTTGTTGCTGATTTGTTCCAAAAAGCAGAAGACCACAAAGACGGTGGTAAAGCTATGCTTGCTGAAGCTGCTGATGAAGCTGTTGCACAATTAAAACAAGCAGGAAACCAAGTATCTGTGTTCCAAAAAATATCAACTGATATGGTTGAAATGCAGAAACAAATTGGTAATGCTATAAGAGATTATTTATCAGAGCCTTTGAAAAAATTTAGAGAAGGTTTTGGTGAAGTCCTTAAAACAATTGTTGATTGGTCTAAAAAATTAATTGATGCAGTAACAGGTTTGCTAGATGGTAATAGTACAGCAGGTCAAGCGTTATCATGGATGGGTGATAATCCTGGCAAAACCTTTTTAGGTGCTGTAGGAACAGGTGCTGTATTATTTGCAGGAGCTAGGGGTCTTAAATCTTTAGGCTCAAAAGCTGTTAATAAAATTGCAGGTGGTGCTACAGGTTCAGTTATATCAAAAGCAGGTAAACTTGCTCGTGGCGGTTCTATGGGACTCGGTATGCTTGGGGCAGGTCTTGCATTAGGTGTAGGCGGTGTTGCATTAACACAACTTGTTAAGATGTTCAGCGATGGAACAGCTACGGTTACTGCTAAAGAACAAGGTACAGCCGCGAAAAATGCAATGGATAACATAATTACAACTTATAATGCTGATAGTGTTCCTGAATATTCAAGTCCTGATTTACCAAATGATATTGTTAATGATGGTTTTGAATCACCAAATCATTTTATGGATGTTATTAATGGAGACTTTAGAGATAAGGGTCTACAAGATGAAATTAATGACTATCAAGAAAAAGACCCATATGAATGGAGTGAGGGAACAAAAACATTAGCTGACAATGCTTTGGATATAGGTATGGGCGTTGCCGCGGCGGCAGGATATGCAGGAAGTGCTATGTTTACACGCAATGGTAAAGCAAAATGGTTGCGTAATAAACGAACAATAAATCAAAATCTTAAAAATTTAAAAGAAGGTGTAAGAGATTTAAGATATGATGGTATTTCATTAGGCACAAGACTTTTCGCAGGTAGTTCTTATGGTAAATCACTTTGGGGCAATATGGCAAAATCCATGAAGGGATTAAAAGGCACAGGTGCTTTAGGTGCGGCTCTTACTGTTGGTGGTGATGTTTTCAGTGAATATCAGGATGCAAAAGATAATCCTGATAGATTTACCAATGGACAACGAGCAGGCCGTGTAGCATTTAAATCAGGTGGCGCACTTGTTGGAGGTGCAGTTGGTGGATTTTTAGGCTCTGCATTAGGGCCTTTAGGCACGATGGGTGGTGCTTGGGCAGGCTCAATGGTTGGCGGTTGGGCAGGCGAAAAATTAATGAATTCCCAAGTTGGTGCCGCATTTGGTCTTGCTGATTGGCAAGGTAATGCTCGTCAAAATGAGAAAAAAGTCAAAGATTATGAAAATTCTGTTCGTCAATCAGAAGAATTATATGGTGATGCTTCTAAGAGTATCTTGAATTCTAATAATGAAAACCATAAAGCTGTTGGAAAAGCATTAGGCGACCACGGTATAAAGGTTGAAGATGTTACTCGTGAAGAAGAACAATATATGAATGATTTGTTTAATGAATTAAAATCTAAAGGCTTTAATGAACAGTTGGCAGCATATTTAGCAGCATCGCAAATAACTGTTTATAAAGAGCAAGCAGAATTTGCGAATAAAAATGATGTTAGTTCTTTAGCTGATAGCTTGAAAAAAATTGGTCGAAATGCTTTGGATGGTGTGTCAGGAGAATCAGAAGAACAAAAACTTGCAGAACATGAATTAATGGCAAGTGCGCTATTATCAGGTACATTTTATGGCGATAGTGATATTGATACAAAAGCAGATGCTGCTGATGCCTTTTTAAGTGCTATTAAAAATCATATTGTTCCTAACGATGAATACTTAAAAAATTGGGTAGCTGTTTATGACGAAGCAGGTATTGAGAATAGTTGGTCAAAGTATACAGAAGATGGAGAAGAGGCAGAAAAAATAAAAAAATTATACAGAGAATACGCTAAAAAATTTAGAGGTGATGATTGGTTTGATAATGAGGATAAATTAAAGATGGCAAAATGGGCTGCAATGACGGATTATGCAAGAGACAATCAAGAGTCAGGTGTAGCAAAAGATATAGCTAATGATTGGGCATATTTTGCTTCACAAAAGTATAAAAAAGAAGTTAATGACCAAACCGCAGCAATCCTTCGAGAGAAGGATGGTACACCAAAGGAAAAGGCAAATCAAATTTATAAAAATCCATATACTTTAGCTCCAAAAATCAATCCTGCAAGAACAGGTTTGCGAGAAAAATTCAGAAAAACTGTTCGTGAACAATTAGGAAAAACATATGTTGAGGGGAAAAATGGCCCTGAAGAATTTGACGATAGTGGGTTGATGGAATATGGTGGCAAACAAGCAGGTTTGACATATTTTGGTAGGCAAGCCAACAATCAATACGATTTTTTCAAAGGAAAGAATGCTTTAAAAAAATCTATAAATGAATTGACCGCAGGCGATTTGATGTTCTTCAAAGGAGATAACGGCGAAATTAACCATGTTGGTATGTATGATGGGAATGGTAAAATCGTTCAAGCTTCACAAGGAGAAGGAAAAGTTGTTGAGGGTAATATAAATGATATTTGGTTTCGTGACCACTTTGCAGCTGGTGGTGACTTGTCTGCTGTAGGTGCTGAAGCAGGTGCTCCTGAAAGTGGTGACGGCAGTGGTGGTGAACAAAAAACCGTTGCTGAAGTTTTGGGTGCAAGAGAAAGTCTTTATGACGCACAAATGAAACAAATTGGTGAATTTGCAGGTATGAAAGACAAAGAATTGCTAAATGATAAGATTGCGACAGGTCAATACATTTTGGATGGCGTTAGTGCTTTATCTGCAAATGGCAATTATATGTCTATTAGAGGTGTTCGAGATTCTTTCCGTTTAAATTCAGGTGTGAAAGATAAAGACTTGTTTGGTGTTGGTCTAAAAGGTGCTTTCTCAGGTGATGGCAAAATGCTTTCTGATGCAGGCGTTCTTGAAATGGACGAGAGATTATCAAAACAGGCAGGTGAAAAAGACAAGCACACTTATCATTTGAAAGGATATGAAGAAGCAGAAAAGTATTCTTCTGAAATGGATAAGATTGCAGAAGAAATGCATGAAGCTAACAAAGAACAAAGAGAAGTTTATGCAAAAGAAAAAGAAGAAAAAGAAAAAGCCATTGAAAAAATGGATAAGTCTAAACAGACTGCAAAAATTTCCATTACGGTTATTGGTAGTGATGGTAAAGAAAAGAAAATAATGGCTACTGAGGATGAATTGAGAGCTTTAATTGCGCAACAGAAAGAAATGATTGCTCAGTTGCATGAAGAGTTAAAACAAAGAGGATAAATGGAAGGATATTGAAATGGCAACTTTACAAACAGCGTTCCAAAAATACGCTACGAATACAGTTAACAAACAAATAAAGTCTTCTATTTCTGATGTAAAATCGGCAATAAAGAAGTTGGAAAAAGTTCGTAAAACTTCTATAAAAGATAAACAAGAGTTGTTGACTGAAGTTGAAAAATATATAGCGAATCTGCGTACTTGCCTTACAGAATTGAAAAAGTTAGACGAGGTTGATTTTTCAAATGCAAAAATAAAACACCAAGTTGCACAAAAGGACGCTTTGGAACAGTTGAGAAACTATGAAAATGCGATTTCAAAATATAATATTTCTGTTTTGACTTTGGCAGATTCTCTTAATATTGATAAAACAAGTATGCAGGCTTTACATGAAGCCTGCATAGCCCCTATGGGGGTTTCAATGTGGCAAGAACTGCTTGCAAGTGTTTCTTTAGCAACAACAAAGAATTTCAGTCAAGGGCAATTAGCTTATGAGGAAAATTATCGAAAAACTTTATCTGCATCTATTGGTGATATTGCTTATGATATGTATTTACCGACAGCGCAATATAATCCTATAGGTGGAATAACGACACAAGCTGATATTGAAGAAACAGTAAAAAAAGCATTAGACCCTTTTATTGAAGCACAGAATAGGATTATAGAAAATGCAAAAGATTTTGAAAATCAAAAGCAAGGAAAAGAACAATTAGCCACAAAGCAAAGATTAGCGTTTTTAACTGAATTGAGTCAAACGATTCAACAGCAATATCAAACAGGTACAATTACTACGGATTCTCGTCAAAAAGCAAATAAGCTTTTGCAGATGATGGAAGATTTTAATAATAATCTTGATAAAGCTATTATGGTAGATATTACACTTTCGGAAGGACAAATGTCTGAATTAAACAGAGAATTTATTAACTGTACCGAAAAACAAAAACAATTAAAAGATTATATTGAAAAATTTGATAAACAGATTTTAAAAAATTCAACGGAAAAGATTCAATCGTTAGATAGTATTAATAAAGCTATTATAGATACAATTGAAAGCTTAACTACATCTTATTTGGTTTTGATGGATAACAATATTGGAGATATAACAGATTTGTCTCCTGTCTTAAATAGTTATGCTAAATATTTTTCTCAAATCGGACAAGGTGGAGAAGTAACACAAGGTATTGAAAATGCAATGCGTAATACGTATTATAATACCAAACTTGGAAATGCTTTTTCTTCAGGGAATTTGCAAAAAGCGTACTTGGGGTTAAATACTATTGACCGAACAGGTTACGAAAATAGATTTTCCACTTATAACAATGAAACGTTGAGAAATAAAATACAACAAGGTATTTACTTAAATGAACAATTTAGAAATGATTATAAGGATTTTGGGGAGGTTGGATATAATGGTATAACTGTACAACATGCTCAAAGCACATTAGTTCCTATTGCTTCTCAAAGTGCAGATGTACATATAGATTTGTTAAAAAATAGTCAACAAAATATTTTATTGACTCAAAAAGATAAAGAAACTCGTCAGTATATTGTGAATTCTGCAAAAAAAATAGTTGAAGATATTGACAAATTGCTTTATAGTTTTGATTCATTGGAAGAAAAACCAAAAGCATATGAAGGATTAAAAAAACAAAAAATTGAACTCGAAGAAGAAATTGAAAAAATTGAAAATATGGGCAGTTCGTTTGACAAATTAAAAAAATTCTTGCAAACGCTTAATTCAATGAAAAATAAAATGATTGGTGGTTTGGGTGCAATTTTTGGAGCAATGGGTATAGGACAATTATTCCACCCGTTACAGATGTTAGGCGAAATAATCAACCAAATGAATGAAATGGGACGATTGAGATACCAAACGTCTATGGCTGATTTTAGTGCAGGACATAGTATGAATGTGGGGCTAAATGAGTACATGAGTTATACGCTTCCTAAATACTATTATGATTTGTCTTATGGACAAATTGATAGGACAAAACCTTTGGCAATGTATAAAGGTTTAATTAAAAATGTTGGTGGACATTATGGCGCAAATACAACAAATGACTTATCATGGATGGCTTCTCAAATTGTTGCTGATTCAGAATTGTTTGATTTGGGTGATGGAGAAATTTTTGCATTTTTAAAAACCTTCTATAAAGATATGGGAGATAGTGCTACTGAAGCAATGCAAAAATTGCGTAGCTTGGAAACCTTTGCACAATTATATAACATTCCAATGGAAAAAATGCTGTCGTTAATTAATGGAATGACAGAAGGAATGCGTTCTTTGGGTGTATCTTCTCGTGTGGTTCTTAATTCTGTAACAGGATTAGTTCGTATGAATAAAATGCGAATTGAAGATGCCGCTGATTTAGTTCAATCTACTGCGACAAATGCAGATAAAATGTCAAAAGATTGGTCACGTAGTATTTTTTGGGGAATGATGAGTCAAATTAATAAGGGCGAACATATGGATGACCTTTTTGACCTTGTTTTGGATGGATATAAGTCTCATTTTGCAGATGGGTCTGTAAATGAAAAATATTATGATTCTATGGTGGATAGATTATTTGCAGAAAGTGAATATTTTGGCACTCGTTGGGGTAGTGACCAAGATATGAATGATACAGATATGGGTTCTCACCTCTTAGACCAAGGTTATAATTTAAAACAAACAGCAGAAATTATTCAACTGAAAAAAGAAGGTAAATTAGATGAATTAAAGAAAAAACTTAAAGCTTATGATGAATACAAAGACCCTCTTGCTCCTGCTGAAAAAACAAAAGAGTTTGCAGGACAGATTAAGACAATTGCAGAACAATTGGCAGAGACAACGAAACTCCAAGCAACTCTTAATAGCAAATTAAATGAAATTGCACATATTATTGATGAAAAGTTAGGCCCCACTCTTGAAAAAGGCAGAGGATTTATTCATGCAATGTTGAAAAAATATGGAAATGCAATGGCAGGTTTAATTGCAGGTGTAGGAGGACTTTTAAATTCACCAATAGGTAAGTTTGTTGGAGATTCATTCGCGAAGCATCCTTTTTTGACTATGGCTAGTGTTATGGGCGTATACAAATTAGGCAAATACGGTCTTGGTCAAGTGGGAAAAACTGCCAAAGCAGGTAAAATGAGTTTGCCGATGTTTTTGGCGTTAGGCACAACAGGTTTAATGTCTGCTTTAGTGACAAATGATTATTTGACAGAAAATTTAAAAGCTGAACAAGATGTTACGGATTCAGGTTACGAAGACCCTGCAACTGTATTAGTACGTATGTTCAATAATGGTACAGCAACAGCTAATATTATTTTTGACAAAGATACAAAAGATGCACAAGAAAATCTTATATGGAGAGCCACAATGGGGTTGCTTCTAGCAGGTGCTCCATATTTGGCTTATAGATTTGCTTCTCGATTTATGAGGTCAAATCCAAAAAGTGCAAGAAAATTCGATGTATCACAATTAAAAGAACGTCTAAAGTCTAGGTTAAAACAACTTACTCCCCAACAAAAAAAAGAACTTCAACAATACAAAGAACAAATGATAAGGTGGAGAAATAAGCAAAATAGACGAGCACAAGAAATTTATAATACAATGCTAGAAGCACACAGAAAACGTGTTGCAGAAATTATTGCAATTAATGAATATAATGCAAAGGTTAGAGCAAAAAATAAGGAAATTATCGAAACAAGAATTAGAAGATTAAAAAGATTAAGGCAGTTAAGAAGAAAATCAGGAAAATATTTTAAATTAAGGAATAGAATGCGTTCTCTTCGAGGTGGATTAAAAGATTTCGGACTTAATTTGCTCGTTTCTTATGGTATTGATTTACTTACAGGTGAAAACCCTGAATCTGTCACTGATGAAATTGGCGATTTGGCGTTAGATGCAGGGGCAATGACTGTGCTTTCAAGGAAATTTGGATTAAAAGGTGCGATTGCAGCTCCTTTTGTAACAGCAGGTGTAAAATCATTCTTGGGAGGTAAAAAAGCAGAAGCATCTCCATTACATAATGATTATTGGCCTTCAAAACCTGAAACACAAGGTACACATAATCCTGCCGAAAGTCAACGAGAAGAGGAAATGTTAAATTATCAGCAGGAAATGGCAAGGCAAATGAGTATTAATGGCTCATTTTATCGTCAATCTGATGATTGGGATGATATTTCAGAGAAAATTGGTAAAAGCAATGATGAATTAAAACAAGAAGTAAGAGAATCTTTAGGTAGACATGGTGTTAAATGGGATGAATTATCTGATTATGAAAAAAGAATATGGACTGACTCATTTAATAAATATCAAGAAATAATGGGCGATTATTTAAAAGCTATTGAACAAGCTACTAAATTAGTTTTGGCTATAAAATCTTCAAGTTTTAATTCTCAAAGCTATGACCCTGCTGGTTCAGGTAATAATGTATTTAATGCAAAGGTTGTTTATGAAAGATTGAAAGCGGCAGGTTATAGTGAAGAAGCAACTATTGGTATTATGGCTCGTTTAATGGGCGAACATCACTTCCAAACATCTGATGTTCCTCTCTATGAACCAGGTGGCGGTCTTGGTACTTGCGGTGGTTTGGGTATTATGCAATGGCAGGGTGAACGTAGAGAAAGATTGATGAAAAATCCCAATTACTTAGATATTGGTGTTCAAGTTGACTTTATGATTGATGAAATGAAACAAAAAGGATATGGGCCTGATAAAATGAATCAATATAATGCTAGTGAAGCAGCATATTGGTTTACTAAAGATGTTGAAATCGGTAATTTTACAACTGAACAAGAAAATATTGCATCAATCAGAGCATTAAGAGCAAGTAATTTTTCAGGCGCACAACAAACAAAGAAACCCCCTTCAAGTTTTTTAGGCGGTGGGGGAGGAATAAGATGGCAATCACAGTTTGAAAATGGTGGTAGTGATAGATGGTGTACATCTGCTGCTTTTGGTATGTTATACAATTCATTGCATGGTACAACTTATGATGTTAATTATATTCATGCTAATATTTGGAATGGTAATTCACATAGTGTAGATAATATATTGTCAGAGCTTGGATTGCAAGGAAGTGTTTTGTATGGTAAAGCAGGCTTAGATGCTGCTTTACAAAAAGGAACACCGACATATATGTATTTTCAGGATGATGCTTATAATGCAAAAGTAAATTCAGGTACTGGAACACACGCAGTAATTATTCAAGCTAATGGTCAAGGAGGATTTACATATTATAACCCTGCAAGGACAAGTGAAAGTGAAGGTATAGGAACAATTTCTTACGAAGAATTGGCAAATACAATTAGTGGTAGAACTGAATTCCTTGTACCTGATTCCTTTAATAGTAAATATAGTGGTAAGTTTAATGTTAAGTTGCCACAGCTCAAACCATACAAGCCAAAAACAATAAAAGAAAATTTCGAAGATAGCATTAAAGCGTATCAAAAAGCAATTGGGTTTGATGGTAAAAAAACTATTAAGGGAAGAATTATTAATGGTATGTATGTTGACCCTAATCAAAAATTTGTTTCAATTGAAGATGAAATTAAGAAATTGAAAAAAGATTATGGAGTTTCATCAAGCGATGTTACTGCTGCTGAAAGTGAAAAAGCTGTAAAAGATGCTACGAAAGCTAGTTTAGAACAAGCAAAAAAAGTTGCTGATAAAAATTGGGCAGATGTACAGGCTGCAAGAGAAGCCCAAGGCATTCGAATTAATTCCCTTATCCAAAAGGTCAAAGCCTTGTTAAAAAAATATTTTGATAATGTTGAAATAAGAAGTGATATTTGACTGTAATTAAATTATTGTTAGAGTAGAAGATTAAAAATTATACCGAAAGGAAGATTATATAATGGCAAAGAAAAAGTCTGATAAACTTGTTGCTGATTTACTTGCGGATTTGATTGAAAGTCCACAGGATATTGATTATGTAGAATTGTTTGATAAGAAGTGGGGTTTTCGTCAGATTACAACAAAAGACCATTTGGGAGTTTTGAAGAAAACACAGGCTCTTAATAAAGATGAAGCTGCTCGTGTTTTTGGTATTACTCTTGAATATTTACGCAATGCACTTGTCAGTGTCGAAGGTATTATCCTTACTGATGAACAGAAATCTCAGTTGCTTGAAAATATTTCTCCTGCAATGCTGAACGCTTTGTTCTTTGAATTTGAAAAAGTTTCAAGACGAAAAGCTGATGAACGAATTGAATCCGAAAAGGCAGAAGAAACAGAATCTGATGAAGATGAAGCTGATGAAAAAACAACTAGCAACAATGTAATTGATGCCTAAAAAAAATGAAAGCAAGTGGTTAAACCACTTGCTTTTTCTATTGTTTAGTTGTAGAGATTTTTTGTGTTTAGGATGGTGAAATAATGTCAACAATTGATGAAATTCAATCAAACATTCAAGAAGAAGACCAAGAATTGTTTGATACACTGCAAAGTGTTTTTACTTTAAAAAGTGATATAACAAAAATTATTGAAAATAAAAATAATCAATTTTTGCAATTAAAAGAAATGTTGGAATCAATTGCTGATTATGTTAAACAGGAGCAACATTTACGTCAAGTTATTGCAGAAAAAAAAGTTAATGATTTAGATGAAATTCAACGGATATTTAATGCTCAAAATGAAGCTATGTCCGAATTATATCATGGTTATTATAAGGCTAAAGAAGAAAGCGACCAAAAATTAGAAGGTTTTATAAGCGATTTAGCGGAGGTTATTGGAGGTCTTACTTCAGCCCATAATCAATTGATAGATGTTGTGAAAAGAGATTATCCAAATTTTGGAAATCAAATTAAATTCGTTTCAGCACAACATAAAAAAATAATTGATGCAATTAAAAAAGTATATAATCAAGAAAGACAAAGAACAACTGAACAAACACAAAAAATAGATGAATTCATACAGCAGACTCAGCAAGTAAAAGAAAGTGAATCTCTCTCTAATATTAACCGTTCTGTTACGCAGCGATTAAATGCTTTGATTAATAAGATTGTTTCAGATAACGAAATATTATTAACCAAAGGCACTTTTGTTAAAAATAATAATCGTGAATATTATCGTGTAAAGGATGCAATGGAAGAAATTACACGAAAGCTTAAATATTCTCGTGAGTTGGGGGACGAAGAAAATTATTCAGATAGTTTATCTAAATTGTTAATAAACACGAAACAAATTGTTACTATAATGTCGGAAGATTTTAATAATTGGAAAGATTTAAAATATGAGGACATTGCAGGATTTAACAAAAAGATAGATAAATATGATGGACTGTCTGCATTAAATCAAGAGATTTTAAATGAATTGAATCCTGATAAATTTAAAGATGAATTTGCAGGGTTTAATGAAGTGATGCGAAATGCACAAAAAATCTCAAATGAAAAATTAAAACAATTCATAAGTGATGGAATTAATTCGTATAGACAAAATCCTTTAGGCAAATTTGATTATATTAATGGTAATAGAGGTCTTATAGATAGGACAAAAAAAGTTGCCAATCATGTAGATTATCAATCTTTGCATGACCCTGCACATATGAATTTTGCAAGAGCAAGAGCAGGGTATACGAATGTACTAAATTCAATCCATGAAGAACATTTAGAGGTTGCACAAAGAAGAGCACAATATGCAGGCACTGATAAAAATAGGGATGCTATTATTAATCAGGAAATGCAAAAGTTGACTAGGGAAGATTTTAAAAACGGTAGATATACACAACCACTTATAGATTATAATGATAATTTGTTAAAATCTGCCAAGTTAGAAAAAAAATCTTCAAAAGAAACCTCTAAAAATTTAGAAGAAGCAATCAAAACTACATATAGTCAAATTTATGCAATTTCGCATTTTGACCCTCAGAGTAAACTACTTGATAAACTACGCTCTCAATGCAAAATGTTAGAAGATACAAAGAGAGATGTGGACGCAACACTAAAAGATAAAAAGACAATTCAGCTAAAAGATTTTCTAAAAAATCCATTGAAAGCAGCAGGATTAGGTACGCTTTTAACGTTGTTAGGTGCAGGAGGATTATTTTCTTTCAATAAATGGAAGAATATGATTAAGAGTCAGGCTGACAAGTCAGGGCAATTAATGTACAACAACTATCTGATAAATGCTAGTGCAGGTCTACCAATGGGTTATGGAGCATTAGACAGGGTATATAATCAAGGACGTACATTATATGCTATATCTAATGGCATGGTAGGATTTGAAGCTCCAACAAAAATGTATCATTCGCTAATCAAAAGAGTTGGTGGTGGTATGTATGGTGGAGCAAAAGACCCACAAGGCTTGTCAGCTATGGCAAAATACATGACATTACCTGCGCAATTATATGATATAAACGAAAACACTTTGGCTGATTTTGCGAATAGTATGTATAAAACCAACAAAATGAGTTCCCAAGATACATTAGATACACTCAATAGAGTAATGAATGATGCAAAAAGAGCAAATGTACCAATGGAGAAATATATTAAATTAATTTCTTCGATGGCAACTCAAATGAGACATTTGGGATATAATGGTAGACACGCTGTTGGTATTATGACGCATATGATTAATAGAGGTATGCGTGTAGAAGATGCTCATGCGATGCAAACATCCATTTTAGGTGTACAGACGAACTATTCTAAGAATAAAAGTAATGCTGTATATGCAGTTATGACAGGTCAAGCAGGCAACATGTGGGCAGGTATACTAATGAATTTGAAAACGCATGATGCTAATGGCGACCCAATAGGGAATCGCCAAAAAATGATTGGTCAGCAGATGAAAGCCGAATTAGGATTTTATCAATTTGGGTTTAGTGAAAATCCTGAAATGCAAAGATTTTTGATGGCACAAAAACTGCAAATGATGGGTTTTGATAGACAGCGTATTGCACAATTAACAGACACTGCAATTTCAGGTAGTGATGAAGATTTAGGCAAATTACTTGAAGGTTTTGAAGAAGAAGACATAGCCAAGACAGAAAAAGCAGCAGACGGATTAAAACGAATGGCAGCAGAATTAAAAACTGTTGGAGCACAAGTAAGCCATTGGCAAAAGATGAAAACCGATATGACTGTTGCAGCAAATAAAATAGCAGAGAGTTTGGGAAGTCATCATGCCGCAATGCAAGAATTGTCTGAAATGATTCACAATCAAATTAAAAATTTAACACCTGAGTACACAGAATTTATCAAAAAAATCGGTGAATTACCTGATAAGATAAAGAAATTTAAGGAAGAACATGGTGAATTAACAAGCTTTATATTAGCCCATCCTGTGCTTGCACTTGCAGGAGTATTAGGCGGTACATATTTAGGGTATCGTGGACTAAAAGCTTTGGGCAAGAAAGCATTTAGCCATTGGAATGACCCTAAAACAGGTAATTCTTCTTCAAATAATGCTAAAAGTAATAAGAAATCATCTTCAAAAGGCGGTGGAAAAAACTCTTGGTGGAATAAAGCTAAGAATGGTGCAAAAAAAGCGAAGGGTTTGTTTGGCAAAGGTAAACTAGGATTTCTTGGTGGCTTGGCAACAACCTTATTATTAGGTAATGATATTGCTAATGCTAGTGCTCTTGATAATTATGAAGAGGAAGATTTAGAAGATAAAACTGAGGATGAACTCTCAGTAAAATTCCTTCAGATGTTTGCTACAGGTGAAGCAAAAGCAAGGTTAAGGAAATCAGATGGTTCACCGATGGAAATTTATGGTGAAACAGCAATGCAAACTTGGTTGCGAAATGAAATTGGTATGTCTGCGCAAGGGTTGATTAGTGGAGGAATATTTAGTGCTATATTGTTGAAGAAATTGTATGATTTGATAAAACGAAAATATTCCAAACTAAAAAAATTTCCAAAATTACCCCCATTACCCCCATTACCTATGAAGGAAAAACTTTTGAGTGGAGTAGAGTCTGTCAAAGATAAATTATCAATGGGAGAATTAGGCTCTATTTTAAAGAATGAAGTAAAAAGTAGTTCACCGAGTATAGGTATTGATGGAGGAAAAGGTAAATTTGGTTCTACGTTAAAGAATACTGCAAAATGGTCAGGTGCATTTAATTTAATATCTGAATTTATGGACACTGATTCTCCATATACCACAAGTCAAAAAATTGCAAGAGCAGGTATTGATACAGCAATTGATACACCGATTTATGCGGTAGCTTCAAAAATCAGTCCGTGGCTTGCTTTAGGATTACCTATAGCTAGTTGGGGAATTGGTAAAATAACAGGCACAGACCCATTAGCGTGGATGCATGAAAAAGCGAAATCATATTTTGGATTATCTAGCGAATTGGATAAATATAACGCTCAATTCTTAGAAACATTGTTTAATGATACAGAAATGGATGCGGATAGTTTCCTAGAATTATGTGAAAAAAAAGATGAACAAGGGAAGTTAATCAAAGAATACATGAAAAAAAATGGTGTAGACTTTGATAGCATGACCGAAGTAGAAAAGAAAATTTTTGCTGAAGAAATTAAGAGTTTAGGAAATGCTACAGCTACGTTGGCACAAATTATGGCATTAGCAATAATAGCAGCAAAAGAAGCACAAAAAAGGCGCAAAAACCCAAATCATAACGGTAAAAAATTAAAACCTTGGGTTGAAAAAACCATAGAAGATTGGGCAAATAGTGCTTTTGATGATAATGATAACATTAAATGGGGCGAAGCATTAGTAGGTATTGAATGGTTGATTAAAAAGAATTATGAAATAGTTCAAAACCCTGATGCAAGTGATGAAGAAAAACAAAAAGCACAAGACCTTTTAGGTACATTGTTTAATATGCGTGCAGTTGCCAAATATAAAATTGGTGGAGAAGACCATGATGAAGTTGTAAACGAAATGGTAACAGGTGCGAATGAATCTTATGCAGATTGGATAGCAAGCGGTCAGGCAACTAAAAAATTACCTGCTAATATGCAAATTGTATTAAATGATGGATATAAGGCAAGTATTCAAAAAACAGTAGATAGTTTAGATTGGGGCTTTGTAAAAAAAACAATGGAAGGTTCTGAATTTAGTTTTGAAGACTATTTTGATGAATATATTGCTGATTATATGGGGCAATGGAGTGGAGATTTTTTCAATAATAAAGACTTGGTTAAACAAGCATATATCGAAGCAAAATCTCAAAAAATACTTGAAGAAGCTAATCCTGACCAAGTAGAAGATGTAGGTGCGGACTCCCCATTACCTGAAATAACAAATCCTATTGATTCAGAGGGTAACGAAGGAACTATTAATGGTATGACTGTATATCGACAGTTTGACCCTCGTTGGGCTGACAATGTTATTGCAGGTAGCAGCACAATGCGCGAAGCAGGGTGTGGCCCTACATCATTTGCTATGGTTGCTTCTGCACATGGCTCACATTATAGCCCTTGGCAAATTGCACAAATATTTGCACAAAGAGGAATTTATATTCCTGATGTAGGTAGTGATGCAAGTAAATATCCTGAGTTAGCAAGAGAAATGGGTTTTGAGCTTATACCGACAAAAGACAAAGATTATGTAAAACAGATGTTAGCATCAGGACACCGTGTAGTTGCAGCGCATGGCAGAGGTAAGTTTACAAAAAGAGGACACCACATGGTATATGCAGGATTAAATCAAAATGGTAAATTGTTAATTGCAAATCCAGGTCGTGATGAATCTGTATATACAGAATATGATGTAGACGAAGTATTAAATGATGCAGGTGGTGATATAGATTGGTATGTAGATACAGGTGAAGGTACAGTTATAGATGGAGCTTTGGGTAATTTAAATTTGGGTAATTTAAATTTAAGCGGTTTAGCTTCATACAAACCACTTACGATTAAAGAAGCACACGAACAAAGTGTTGCGGCATACCAAAAAGCAATAGGATTTAGTGATAAAAATGCAGTACAAGGTCGAATAATCAATGGTATGTATGTAGACCCAAATCAGTCATTTGTTTCTATTGAGGAATTAAAAAAACGAATAATTGCAGAAAGAAATGGCGAAATCTACCAATCAAAAGAATTGGAAAAACCACCTTCTGAAAAAGAAATTAAAGATAGTGGAGAAGATGCTGCAAATAAATCTGTTCAAAGAGAATCAGAAAAAAAAGCAAAAGAAGCTGAAGAAAAACGTAGAGTTTTACAATTAGCTATTCAAAAGCAGAAACAACAAGAAGAGCAAGAAAAGGCAAAAGAAGCTGATGTAGCACATCTAAATGTATATGGTGAATTAAAAAAAGGTATGAGTATGGCTGATTTTCATCGAGAATTGGAAGAAATATTATCATCAATGAATTTTGACCCTGATACTGCAATTGTAGATTTTGATTGATGTGAAAACACTCCTTAATTTAAAAGGAGTGTTTTTAATTTTCTTAGTATAGAGTTTGTTTATATAGTTTATAGAAAAATAAAGCAAAATATAGAAATATTTTCTATATTTTGCTTTATTTTTATTTTTGAAGGAGTGATTTGTATTGAAACTTAGCGAATATGCAAAAAAGAATAATGTTACTTATCGTACTGCATGGAATCATTTTAAAAATGGTAAAATTTCCAATGCACAACAGTTACCTTCAGGTACTATTGTAATTTCAGAAGAACTATCAAAAAAACCTGAATATACAGTTATTTATGCTAGAGTGTCTTCTTCGGAGAATAAAGGCAATCTTGATTCTCAAGTAGAAAGATTACAAAATTTCTGTATTGCAAATGGTTGGATAGTAAATGAAGTAGTAAAAGAATGCGCTAGTGGATTAAATGACGAGCGTCCAAAATTGACAAAAATTTTTAAAGAAAGGAAAGCTACTAGATTAGTTGTTGAACATAAAGATAGATTAACTAGATTTGGATTTAATTATATTAAAGAACTTTTTAATGATTGTGAAATCATTGTTGTTAATGAATGTGAGGATAAACAGGATTTGTTTGAAGATTTTGTTTCGCTAGTAACAAGTTTTTGTGCAAGAATATATGGTAGACGAAGAACAAAGAGAAAAACGGAACAAATTATAAAACAATTGAAAGAAGAAAATTAAGATGTAAAAATTTTTAATTAAAGGAGGTGAATTAAAATGATATTAGCAGAAAGGCATATTTATAAACCAACACATAGATATTATGCTGAATTGGATAAACTTTGTTTTCTCAGTAAAAATCTTTACAATGCAACGTTATATGACATTAGACAATATTTTTTTTATACAGGAGAATATAAAAATTACAATAAGGTTAACAAAGAATTTGCACATAATAATCAAATTGATTATAGAATGTTACCCTCAAAAGTTTCTCAGCAAATACAGAAATTGGCAGATAAAAATTTTAAATCCTTCTTTGCCTTACTGAGAAAGAAAAACCAAGGTAATTATAGCAAACGAATTTCAATTCCTAAATATCTTGACAAAGCAAATGGTAAAGAAATAGTTCCATATACAAAACAAGCAATTTCTTATAGTAATAACATTATAACTTTAAGCGGAACAGATATAAAAATTAAAACAAAAATCTCCAAAGAAAATATTCAAGCTGTAAGAGTAGTTCCTTGTAATGGTCATATTAAAATTGAGGTTTTATACAATATACAAGAATGTAATCTTAAACGAAAAGACAATAACATTGCAAGTATTGATTTGGGTTTAAATAATCTTATGACTATAACATTTACAAATAACAAACCGTTAATTATAAATGGTAAACCAATTAAATCCATAAACCAATATTACAACAAGAAAAAGTCTTTTTATCAATCTTTGTTAGAAAAATGCAATAGCAAAAAGACAAGTAAACGATTACAAAGATTATCTTTAAAGAGATTTAATAAAATTGATGATTATTTACATAAATCGGTTTCTTATTTGATGAATCAATTAGTTTCTAATAACATCTCAACTTTAGTTGTAGGATATAATCAAAATTGGAAACAAGACATTAATATAGGAAAAATAAATAATCAAAATTTTACAAATATATCTCATTTAAAGTTGGTCAAAATGTTAGAGTATAAATGTCAGTTATATGGAATAAATTTTATTTTGCAAGAAGAAAGTTATACTTCCAAATCTTCTTTTGTTGATAGAGATATTTTGCCTATCTATAAACCCAATGAAAATAAAAAACATTCTTTCTTGGGAAAAAGAGTAAAACGAGGATTATATCAAACAAAAGAAGGAAAGTTTCTTAATGCGGACGTAAATGGTTCATATAACATTATGAGAAAAGTAGTTGGAAATGCTATATATGATATAGTTAATCCAATAGAGGTGTGTAGTACGCCACAAAAATATATTGTTTAATATATTTTGAAAAATAATTATATGGCAATATATTTCTATATAATTATTAACTATTTGTATTTGTATTGTAGAATACGAGGTGGTGAATCTAAATGAAACAGAATACAACATTAGTTCCTATTCCTCCAGCGTCAGACCCCAATAACCCTGCGAACAAAAACAGGTCGCTTAATGTTGAAGACCCAAACCGTTGGGATAACGAACGAAATACAAATGATGCGGATTTAGCAAAACAGACACATTCTCGCGATACAGGAGATTACGCAGGACAAGATAAAGGTCATACGGAAGAAGAATTAGTTAAACCACAAGAAGGTTCAACTGAAAATGGTAAAAGTGATAAAAATAAAAAAAGTGGTAAAACTACCGCAGGTGGAGATACTTTAGTTGCTACTTTGGGGCAGGCTGTTGTTGGTGCCGCTTTAGGTAAAGTTTTTGACAAATGGCTTGGCACAGGAAAAAAAAAGAAAACTGTGGGCAATAACGCTCAAATAAATGCAATGCCTTTATGTGGAACATTAGGCAGTGTTGAAAATACAAAAGAATATATGCAGACCACTGCAAGGTACAATAATTATTTGACTTGTAATTTAGGCTTGGCACAAATGGCTTCAGACAGATATATGTCTTTGAAAGAGAGAATACCAATGTGTATTGAATATTATGCTACACCTGAGGAACGCAAGTCAATTACAATGTATGTAAATCCTGAAAATATGTCAATTAGTACCGCAAAAGTAAAACAAAAGGTTTTTACTCGTGGTGGTATTTATTTCCATCATTATGGTGATGATGTATGGACGTTAAAGATAAATGGTACAACAGGTTATTCGCAAATGAAAGGTATTGAAGCTCTTGAAGAAGTTTATTTCCATTCAGGAACTTTGTTAAAATATCAAAATGTATCTGTAACGACGGTACATACAAATCAAATGACTTTATATAAACCAACAGATATGCAAGATGCATTGGATAAATTAAAAAGTGCAGGTGGCGTAAGTGGTTGGCTTGGTAAAGTAATTAGTACAGCTACTGATGCATTGGGGTATACAGGCGATGGCTCTAAGTCATTGGGAACAAAAATTTTTGGTGCAAAAACGGCTTCAGGAAAAAGCAATGCTAATTTGTTTGATGCACTGAATAATTCGTGTATCGGATTGAGCAATCATATGATTGATGTTATTAACGGTGGTTCAGGAAATGGTTCAGGAAATGGTAGTGTGCTTAATTTAATGCAGGCCGCTTCTCTTGTAACAGGTAATCCTACTGCAATTAAAGAATATTTTAATCAGACTGTTGGTAGTTTAAAACAAGGTTTTGGTGGGTTTACCGCCCAAGCTTTGTTGGGTGCATTCGCAGCAGACAGTTGTGCTACGATTAGTGGTAAACAAGGACATAATATGGAAAATATGTTTAAACAAATGAATGGTGCAACAAAAAATGCTTTCGGTAGTGTTTTGAATATGCTGACAGGTAATTTTACAGGAGCAGCAACTTATGCATTGCCAATGACAGGTACAAGCGGTAATTTCTATACTTTGGGTAGAATGACGGCTAATGAATTAAATAATGTAGTTGGTTCAGTGCAATCATTTAATAAAGAACATATGATAGATAAAGATAAAGCTAGAGAAAATTGGGCAGATATGGAAGACCAATTGACTGATTTGTATAGACCAAGACAGATTATTATTTATTTTGATGATAGAGTTTATATTGGTCATTTTGATTCGTTTAATTATAATCGAAAAGCAGCCACACCATTAATTTATTATGATATGACATTTACTGTCACGCGACAGATAAAAATAGATAAACAACCGCAAGATAGCGCAGGTTCTGCTAGTTTGGGTAGTCTGCTTGGTATGGCAGCCGCAGGTTCAATTGTTCGTGGTATTTCAAATTCGATAAAAAAAGGTAAAGGTGGAGGACTTGACCCTAGAGGAAATGAAAATACAAATGACCCTAGAGTATAAATAAAGGAAGGATAATTTCATGGCTGAAGAAAAAGATGAAAAGAAGGAAAAAGAGGAACAAAAAAACCAAGAGATTAGTAAAAATCAGGCAGATGCAAAAGCTAAGACTAAAAACGCAAAAGGGCTTTTACCTGAAGGTGTGGATGATGGTTCAAATCCTTTTGCTACAGGTGAAATAAACACAAGTGGCACTTATGGTATGAATGTTGGTCGTGACATTCTTAAAGGAGCTACTTTCAGGAAATATGAATTTCCTGAAAAACTCGAAGGTGTACAATTACAGTATGCTAATACAGAAAAACAGTTAAAAGTAGTTAACTTTAAACAGGATTATGTTGTTTTGATTCGTAAAAAATTGTTTTATGCGGCAAATTCACAAGGGCAGATTGGTAATGATGCTGCAACAATTGATGATGGTAATTATATTCGCAGTTATAAATTAGATACTTTTACTTCTATTAGAACAAATATTTCTATTGCAGGTACAGCAGGAAATTGTCAGATTGAATTACAAGGCGCAGAAAGAGCTTATTGTTTTGAAGAAAGTAAAAAAACACCTCATGGTGCTCCTTTATTAAAAGGTATGATTAGTGACCAATGGCCTGACAATTATGCTCAAATTGTTTATGACTCAAACAACTCTATGGGAGTGAGAGATTCAACTGATGAAAAGGATGACAAAAAAACAGATTCAATTTATGACAATCAAGATTTTGAAAGTAAGGGTAGAGGTACTGTTTGGAATCGTGATGATGCACAATCTGTGGAATATAATGGAAGAAAGGCAGAAATTCACACACGTTATCAAAAATATGCTACAGAAGATGGATATTCTTATGGTGTAGTTGGTAAAGTACGTATTTATCAGAATAATATTGATGATAAATATGTTGAACAATTGAAAGTGGATGCTAAAAATCCTGATGAAAAAATATCTAAGCCTGCTAAACAAAAATTAGAATTGTTACACAGTGATGAAAACGGCAAGTGGTATTACGAGGGAACTTTGCCTGCTCGTTCTTCGGAAGAAAGTCAAGAAGAACCTGAACGTATTAGCGGTTGGAAAATTGTAGAAAAATGCGATTTTGAACCAATGGACGAGGTTTGGGTTTTTGGCAAATCTAATTTCGAACGTGATGAAACAGGCGATTTTGCCATGAAACAAATTTTCTTCGGTTATATTGATACAATCACAAAACAACATAGTGCAGGTAAAACCGCAGGTTGTACAGTAACAATTTCTGCAAGTGACCAATTAAAACTTTTGGATTTATCATATGTAACTATGAATCCGTCAATGACACCAGGTATTAGTATGGGTAATGGCGGTATTGATTTAAGATTTTCAGCGCAAGATAAAGCGCATTTTGGTACATTCGAAGTATTTAACCCATATGCTGTTGCACAAATGATTGGAGCAAAGGGAACAGTTGAAGATGCTTCAGATGCGCAAAAGGAAGTAATTCGCAGTGCGTGGAGATATTTGTCTTTAAGCAATTGTTTCGCAGGTAAGCCTGTCTGTGAAATCATTAAGACCCTTTGCATTGATGCAGGTATACCAACATGGTATCTAAAAGATAGGATTGAACCAATCCGATTCCCTCCTTTTGTGTATATGCTGAAACAAGCAAATTCAGGGACATTGTTTAACGCTGTGATGCAGAAACGTTTACAAATGTGTGCAACTGCGGCAAATAAATTGATGCTTGAATTCTTTGCAGATGAAGAGGGTAATATTGTTTTAAAAGTTCCAAACTATATTTTGGGTGCAAATACTTTAACTAAAAACAATATGGGTTTTTCACAATTGGACGGTGGCGTTTTAAATTCAATAAATATTGATGATATAAAACCGTTCTATTCAGCAATTGGTATTGACCAAGCAAGAGAACAAGACAAAGAAAGAATTTCAAAAGATACAGATGAGTCTTCACAAGAAGCATTATCTCATGCAGGTGATGATTTAACGCCTGAAGCAAAGCAATATTATTATCAGCAAATGGCAGAACGAGTGGCGTTATTTAATGAAGGTAACTATACTATGGCGGCAAATATGCTGAATGGTGTGGTTGAAACAAATGAAGCCGCTCAATATATTTCTGATTTCCGAACTTTCAATCCGCAGTTAAATCCAACCTCGCAAGCGAGTGTAGATTATGAAATAAAATCGCCTGATACGTTTTGGACAATTGCTCAAAAATATTTAAATACAGGTGAAAGATATAATGAAATTTTGCTTGATGTTAGAGAACAAGTCCCTGGCATGGAAAATCTTGGAGCAAATGAATGCGAAAGGGTTTATGGAAAAACAATAACAATTAATCTTAATCGAAGTTTTAATGAATTGGATAAAAACGGAAAAAGTGTTGTTCGTGAATCTTCACAAGCTATGTATGAAAAATTTCAAAATGGTACATATAATATTTGGCAAAAAGGAGTAAGAAGAAAACCAAAAACTCAGCAAGATTACGAAAGAAATGTGCTAAACCGATACGACCAAAGTTTATCAGAAATGACAGATGCATTGATTCCTGAAATTCCACAAGAATATGTGATTTCTTTTAACCTTACAGATTCTGATAAACAATTGTACAATATGTATGAAGTGAATATTGAGGGCGATTTCGGTATTTTTGATAAAGGTGGTCTAATTAATAAAATTGCTCGTGTATTCCCTGATTTTAGTAGTATGCTACGTTTTGGTTGCAGACCTGCACCGCAAACTATTAGTTTCCCTTATATGGGTAATAGAGAAAATGCACATCTGTTGGGTTTTATGCTTACAGCTCAATCAGTAGCAAAACGTCATTCTGCTACATTAAGTATGATTGAAGATTCTTCAATTAAGGTTGGAAATCCAATTCGTATATTTACTTATGATGAACATCCTGATTTACCATTATATCCACAAGGAAATCATACAGTTGGTAATACTGCATATACTGCAACAGGTGCTAATGGTAATACTGCTACATTGGAACAAAATCAAATGGCACAAATTTATCAACAGCAAGCAGCTTATATTAAGCGAAATGGTATAGGAAAAACTTTAACAGGAAGAGGAAACAAGTTAACAACTGATGAATCTGATAAAACAAATGGTACAGCAAAACCAAAAGATACAAAAAAATCTAAATATGTAAAAATTCCTTCGAATGGTACAGTTCTTGATGCTACAGCAGGTGTTCCAACGCCATCTAAATATGATGGCCCTAGTGCGGCAGTAATTGCGAGTCAGACAGATTCACAAAGTGTTTATTATGTAGAGCAAATTTCTCGTAGCATTGGTGCAGCAAAAGAAAGCACTATGACATTGACACTTACTTGTGGTCGTATGATGGGAAAACCTTCAGCAATGGATTTAATGATGATGTTGTATAAGACTTATTATGACCCTGCGTTAGGGTATGTTGCAGATTTAGGTACAATTGCAAAATATCAAGAAAAATATAAAGGCGCAACAAAAGAACATGAAATTAAACCTGCTGATACATTGACATTGATGGCAATGGCAGAATATCCTGATGTATTTACTTTTGAAGTAGCACATAATCCAAAAATAGAACAGACTGAAGATGCTCAAAATGACCCATATTTGTTGGCAAACATTTTGGCAGGAAAATCAGAATTTAAACCAACAGATGATGAAAAAAAAGTTTTCCAACAAGCGATAGATAAAGGATGGAAAAAATTAACTTCAATAATTAAAGGAAAGACTTATAGAGTAAATCCTGAAGACCCATCTGAAGGTGAAGAAGTTTTTGATTATGTTTACTATGTATATGACAATTCAAGACAAAGATGGAGTTTTATTCGTAGTGGAGATTAATGTTGTGTGAACAATTAAAAGCTTAATAAAATATAAAATTTCAAAAGACCTTTCTAAATGTGAGGTCTTTTGAAATATTTTAGAAAGGAAATAATTATGGGAAGAAATTATGGCATTGAAAAAATACATACTTCAGATGGTACAGAGGTTCTTTCATTGTGGAATAATGAAATGGCAAAAACAATGCATATCGTTGCAATGAAAAAAGATAAAGATTCATCTCAATTTAAATCAATGTCTAGTGATGAAAGAATTTTTGATGTTCAATCTTTTGAAGTATCTAATACAATGCAGGAGAAAACTCACGAACAGAAGATGTTGGAAGAATTATTTCGTGCGAGTATTTCGTTAAATCCTGAAGTTTTTGGTAATGCTTTGGATATAAATCTAAAACAATATAATGATTCTATGAATGCTCATAAAGGAACAAAAATAAAAATACCAACAGGATTAACTCTTGGTTTTCAAGAAAAACCTGCAACACGAGCAAAAGATGGTACAGAAGCAAAAACAGAAAAACCAAAAGAAAAAAAAGAAGAAAAGCCACAAAATAGTGCAGAACAAAAAGACCCTGAATCTAATGAAAAAACAAACAAACCAAAGGCTGATGAAAAATCAGATGAACAGAATTCTGACAAAAATAAGGGTGAGAAAAAAACTGCTCCAAAAATTGAAGAAGCTAAAAAAGACAAAGATAAAAGTGTAAAAGAAAAAATTCAAGATAAATATGGTAAAGGTGGTAAAATACCTAAAGAGGATTTGAAAACAGTTAATGTGGAATCTTCAGGATATGGAAAAATGGAGAATCAAGCACGTATGGCTGCAAGATTAAGCGCAGGGAAAGTTGCAATAGATAAAGGATTGTTGGTATCTTATGACCAAACAAAAATTAAAGAAGTTGGCAAAGGTGTTTATGATTCAAAAACAGGAAAATATACAGGAACTTTTTCAGTTGTAGGTTTGGAAAAGGTATGAAGGTGATATAATTGGCAAATATACCAAGTTATAATCAAATTGATTATGAAAATGATGATTTATCGGTAATTGAAGCAAAAAAGAAAGCAATTGCTAAACAGGAAGCTGCTGAAAAAGCAAAACAAGAAGCTTCTGAAAAAGAAAAGTCTGCAAATAAATCGAGAGAAACTGCTAGTCAAAAGACCAATCAAGCAAAAGAAAAAGATTCGCAGAAAAAAAACTCTGCATTAACAACTGCTACAGAAAAAGCAAAAGCGGCAGGTAGTGAAAAAGTGGCTGATGTAAAAAATAAAGCGGCGGATGCTAAAGCACAAATTGATAAAGCAAAGGATAAAGCAAAAAATTTAAAAAGTGCTCTTAGCGGTGAAGGAATGTCTTTGATTCAAAATGCAGTGTTAGGTGCTGTAATGGGGAAACTGTCAAGTGTGCCTGCAATGGGCGTTATTAATAAGATAGCAGGCGTTGCAGGTGTTGTTGGTGGTGTGAGTGCGTTAACTAAAATAATGAAAAAAGCAAAACTAAAACGCAATGATAAAAATGCTAACACTATTGAACAAAGCAAAAAGGATTCTAGTGATATAAAAACTGATGAAACTTTGGCAGGAGAAACAGGGAAAGAACAAACAAATGCTAAAGTTTCCACAGGAGAAACTACAGAGAGTTTAAAATCAAACACTCAAAAAATTCAGATTCAAAATGCTGATATAATAAAAGCGAAAAATTCAATACCGAATGTAGATAAAGTATTGATTTATGTTGGAAAAAATAAAAAGGGTATAAAGAATAAACTTGGCTCTTCTGTAAAAAAGAGGTGATATAATTGGCAAATATACCAAGTTATAATCAAATTGATTATGAAAATGATGATTTATCGGTAATCGAAGCGAAAAAAAAAGCGATTGCTAAACAGGAAGCTGCTGAAAGAGCAAGACAAGCAAAAACAATAAACATACCGAGTTATAATCAAATAGATTATGAAAATGATGATTTGTCTGTAATTGAAGCAAAGAAAAAAGCCATTGCAAAGCAAGAAGCGGCTGAAAGAGCAAAACAAGCAGAATTAGCAACAAAATCTAAAAATGCAGAATCAAATGAATTGGCAAAAGAATTTAAAGAAGTTTCGAAACAGCATAAAATAGAGAATGCAGGCACAGACCCCAATGCACAAGATGGTAAAAATGACAGTGCTGTACAAGAAAAAGCACAAGAAATGGATGACCAAGCGAAAACAATTTCAGGTTCTTTATCAGGCGCAGGTGCAGGTGCTAAAAAAAAGAAAAAAACGAAATTGTTAGATAAAGCAAAAAAAGCTATTGATAAGAAAAAAGAAAAAATATCATCAAAAGCGGCATCAAAAATAATGAGTAAATTGAGCGAACATTTGGGAAATAATGCTTTAAAAATTGTGGCTCAAACAGCAGGCACTACAGTATTAACTCAGGGACTTGTTAAAGGTATAAATAGTATACTGAATGGTCAAAAAACAATAGGTTCTAAAAAAACACCCAATGGTAATAAAACGGCAACATCAGCAGATGGTTTAAAAAAGGTTAAAAAAGAAGATTTGGAGTCGATTCCAAAATCTGTAGTCTTTGCGAATAATACTATAGGAGCAAGGACAAAAAAATAAAAGTTATTAAAATAAGCTAACCTTGTTAGCTTATTTTTCTTTTAGATACACTAGAAGAAAGGAAAAAATTATGCCAATTTTTAATACAGAAGCACAACAAACAGCAAAATTGAATAGTGAATCACAACCAAGAATTCAAAGAACAGTTCCTCCTTCTGTTTCCACTTATCAGTTGGATAAAAATAAAAATAGAGTAGAGGATATGTATCAATTGCAATTACGAGTTGCCACAATTCAAAATCCAATGAGAAGTATTAATAGTCCAATTAGTCAAGACCCATTGGAAACAAGTGGAGTTATTAACTTAAATACAGGTAATTGTGTGTTGCGTTTTAATGACCTTGGCGGTGTTGGTGCAGGTTCGTTGAATGCTTCAGGGCAACAGGCTAATGGCCCTATTTCATATGCTCCGTGTGACAGGACATTAAATGAAATGTCAGATGATGATAATACATCGACAGTGCCGTTGACATATCCATTTATTTTTACAAATGCTAAAAATTGGTGTGGCATAAATTATATGCCACCTGTAAATAGTAAGGTTATTATAGGATTTGGAAAAAGCCATTTTCCTTTTATTCTTGGTTATTTAACAGAGAATTATAAAATATTAACTCCCCCATTGATGCCAGGTGAGGTATGTATAAAAGGTTGGGGTAATAATTATATTCATTGGCAATGGAGCAATAAAATTGAAATTGTTGCAGGTGCAAATCAAGGAACTCAAGATTTAGATGATTCTTCAGGTGGAAAAAGTTCTACAGCGGATGCAAGAGCAAGAATAAGTGTTGACGGAGATAATGGGTCAATATCATTAACTGTTAATGGGTCAGGAATTCTCATTAATGATTCAGGTGTATTCTTACAATCCAATGGTTCAAGTTCTTTATCTATTACAGAAGATTCTGCACGTTTGCAAGTAAAAGGTAATAGCTCATTGAGTTTGCAAGAAAATGGTATTGGAGTAGCTACTTCAGGTGGTGTTGATGTCAACAGCTCTACTTATGGCAATAATGCTGCGAATATTGGCGGTAACTCCACAGTACCTGCTTAAAAAAGGTGATATAAATGTCAGTTGACGCTAAAATTTTTACATTGTGTGACCATACCACAGGCGGTAAGGTATATTCGGTTGATTTGTGTCCAAAATGTTTAGGCAAAGGATATTATTATGATATTGATTTCGATTTACAAGGACAGGCGAAATTAATTACAGGAACACAAAAACTACAACAGGAAGTTCTTAAAATTATAAATGATGAACGAGGAAACAATTTGTATTTTAATCGTTGGGGTTCAGACGTACATGATTTGATTGGCTCAAAACAGGATAAATTAACAAATTCTCGTTTGCAAATAATGGTCAGGATGTCGTTGGAATATTTGCAGTTGTTACAACAATCTGCACACAGTGAATATGAAAATTTCTCTTCAGATGAAATTTTGTTAGGCATAGAAAGTATTGAAATGCAGAGTTATGTTGTTGGTTATGATATGAGAGTAACTTTAAAAAATCAATCTAACGATATACTAGACCAAACAATTCTTCTATAATAAAGTAGGTGCAAAATTTTGATTAGACAAAGAGTATATGACGAAATTCGTCAATCTATTCGTGATAATATTAATGATAAAGACCCACGAATAGATAGTAAGGCAGGTACATTTGTATCAGATGTGTTTGTAGCACCTGCTTCGGACGAATTAGCGGCTACTTATATTGATATGAAATATATGGAGTTACAACAATCAATTTTAACCGCAGTTGGTTATGATTTGGATAGATTGGCTCAAAATTATTTTACATATCGTAAAAGTGGCATGAAAGCTACAGGACGAGTTAAATTCTTTATTAAGAATTCAAATAGACCTAATTTAACAGAAAGTATGTTACCAAGTGAAATTTCAATTCCTACAGGTTATGAAGTTGCAACGGCAGGTTCAATGACTGATGCACAAATAATCTACAAAACTCTTGAACCTGTATATATGACACGAAGACAGATGTTTAATTCTGCTTTGGTTGACAGTGCAACAGGTTATAAATATGTAGAGGTTGAAGTTGAGTGTGAGGAAACAGGTGAAAGAGGTAACGTTGGTGCAAATACCATCATTCAATTCTATAGTGGTAATCTTGACGGTATTGTAGCAGTATCTAATTCATTGGCCACAACAGGTGGGCAAGATGCTGAATCAGATACATCTTTAAGATTTAGAATTATGTTGAATGTGCTTGGTGCAAGCATTTGTACTAAAGCAGGTTATCAAAAATGGACTTTCCAAAAAGATGACGTAAATGGTGTTGAGGTTATCGGAGCAGGCGATGATTTGATGTTCCGTGATGGTGGATTTATTAATGCAGCTCAACAGTATTCATATGGCCGTGGAGGAATGGTTGATATATGGGTTCGTGGACAACGCCCACAGCAAAGAACAATTCAATATGAAATTACCACAAGTTATAAGACAGGTGTTGGACAAACAGGTGGGTATGAAGGTATTCCATGTCATGATTTGGAATTACCTGACCAACCAATTTTAAGAATCTCTTCAATTGTTTCTAAAAATACAGGTTATGCTTATGAAAATGCAGACAATTATGAAGTGGAATATGGATATACAGGCTCAAAAATTGAACGAACATATTATAAAGATATTCTTTGGGATTTTTCTGTAACAGAAAATTTTGATGATACAGAATATTATCCGTTGGACGTAATTGATAAAACAGAAATTGAAGTTTTGAGAAAACAAGTCAATGAAGAATTACAGCGTTTGTCTGAAGAATTGACTAATATGAACTTTTCGTTGAATTGGAAATTGGCTCAGTATGAAGACCTGTCTTCTTATGATGTAACTCCAATGTTTAGAAAAGTTTATTTTAACTCTAATGGCAATGTTGGTAATGTGTATAAATTGATTGCTGTGGACAAACGCTTAAATGGTCGTACATTTGTAAAACGCAACAATCGTATTTATTTACGAGTATATCAAGACCCTGATTTCGCTCTTGTTCCAACACAATATAGTGATGAAGAAAAATCAAAATCACAATTGGGTAAAGATATTGGTGGAAGTATTCTTGCAAAAGATTTAATTCATTTTACAGACAAAGGTAAAGAATTGATTCAGGATGGCGATTCATTAATTATTACATATACATATAATGCGTTGATTAGCTCTTTGCAGGCAGAAATGAATGCAATGAGAATTTTAACAGCAGACATTCTTGTTCGCCAAGCACGAGAAGTTCCTTTGCAAATTTCAATGGATGTCAATTGTGAATTAACTGCGGATTCGGTAATTGTTCGTAATAATATTGAAACGTTAATAAGTACCTATGTAAATTCATTTATTCCTATGGGCGGCAGTTTGGAAGATTCGCAATTGGTAACTATGGCAAGAAGTCTTGAAGGTGTTGAACACGTAGATATTGATAATGTTCAATTGTGTAAACGTGGTGGAAGTGATGTACCTGCCATTAAATTGCAGAAAAATGAATATTTCCTTATTAGCGATTTGTCAATTAGAGTTACTTCAGGTAAGGTAGTAAAGTAAGAAAGTAGGGGTATCGTGGAAACAGGTATTCGATTTACTTGTTTAAAAAATGGTGATAACTTATTAGGACAGACATGGGAATATAAAGGCAAAACAGATGTAGAAGCCATTGAAGAAAAAGTAAAGGATATGTTTAAACACGTTGACATTTGTAAAGTCAATTATGTAATTGATACTTTGCTTGTTTCCAAAGATGCTTTGAATAATGTGTATTTGCCTAATACAGGTGTAAATGGTGATTTGTGGCCTATGAATCGCCGTTTACAGTTGTATAAACAATGTAATGATATATATAAAGATGTTAAACTTGTAGTTGAATTGGAGTTTCCTACAGTAGTTACTGCATTTAACTATATGCAATATGCACAATTTGCTACAGAAATTATAAAAAAATATTCTTATATAAAATATTGGCAGATAATGACTGTCCCTGAAAGTTATGATGAAACAGGTGCTCAAAAATGTCCACCTGATGTTTATGTTCAATTAATTAAATATATTCATACAACGATTCATGAAAACTTTTCAGATATAAACATTGGTGGCCCTGCTGTTTTTACAGCAGTTAATGAATATGTTGAATCTGAATATCTTAATAGCGAAAAACAAACATTTCATAAAGGTTGGCTTGCAGAAGCCACAGGTGAATTTTATGGTACTGACCCAAAGTATGATTTAACTGAAAAAAGTGGTTTTCTTCCATATATTGATTTTTTCTCATTTTGGGGAGATAACAGTACAGGTGAATTCAAATATGAAACGTTCCCATTAGTGATAAAAAAAATGCAATTGGGATTAATCGAGCAAGGACAAAGAACAGGATTTAATTTAAATGTTCCGTTTTGGTCTACAAAACAAGGTCACTTTGCAGATAAGGAGAACAATCAAGATTTGCAATTGCAGGCTTATCGTGACTTGAAGGAATATATGGGGGATTTTATAGTTAATGTTGTCCCTTTTAAATCTCAGTTGGTTGATGAATTTTATAATCCGCTTGATGGAAATGCGGTTAAAAATGTTTATGGTATTTTGTATTACTATTTAGGTAATGATAGAAAACCATCATATACAGAGTTTAATTTCGTTTTAAATATGTTGTCGGAATATCATGAAGTATGTCGTGATGAAATGCTCATTAAAGCTAAAAGACCTTATGAATATACAGCAGATGTATATAGTGTAATGTTCATAAATGACAATAAAGATAAAATCTTGACAGCTATTTATCCAACACAAGAACGAATTATTTCTCCTTCAAACAAGATTTTTACAACAGTTAGTTTAAAACCTGCATTAAATCGAGTTGTGTATATTCCTAATGGAACAAAAGCACAAATTGATAGTATGACTGACGTTAATTTCAAAAATTATGATTTTATTTTGGTTGAGGAAAAATTAGTCGTTGATACAAAAACAAATGAAGATTTGCAGGCAGAAGTCGAAGAAAAATTAAATTTCTACGAAACTTATGTAAAAAATTGGATGGAACATGTTCCTGATGATTACAACAAAGAAATTTTTGATACTAATTTTTACAAACTTGTTCGTGCGGTAGCTATGGAATTTGGCGAAATGCGACATGAATTTAAAATTCTTAAAGATAATAATTATTTATCAACAGCACATGGAGATGCAATTTGGAACAATTTTGGTGCTTTGATTGGTGTTAAATGGAAGCCCAAATGGTCAGAAGAAGAATATCGCCGTGCGGTATCTGCAATTATCGAAAGTATTCTTGCAGGAGCAAATAAGAATTCGATTCAGAAAGCTATTAAAGGATATACAGGTTTTGATGTTAAGATTTATGAAATGTTTAAAGATTATGAACATTATGGTTTAAGTCAAGACTTGAATTGGGATAATCAATATAAATTTACAATAGAAGTCGAAAAAGGCTTGGATGACAATCAGAGTTTAGCTGAAGTGACGGAAGAAATTAAAGAGGTTGTTGATTTAACAAGACCTGCTCATACATTGCCTGTAATTATGATTGTGCTTGTTGGTGAGGAAAATTATCGCGAGTGGTATAAAGAACGATATGGACGAGATTTTGCTAATTCTGATGAATTTAATACAGAAATTTATCAATTAGAAGAAAGCAACAAGTATGGTTGGAAAGGTTATAATTATGATTGGGTTCTTCAGTCAGATTCGAATCATTCTGTGAAAGTTAATTCTGCATTTCCTATTGGAGCAAGGTATACATTGTATGATAGAATGTCGAGAGATATTTTGACTACATTTGATGTTAAAGTTCCAAAACCAAAAGAAAATTTATTGGCTCATTATTATATGCAGTATGAAGATGTATATAATCGACCCATAAAAGAAGAATTGTCTCATGATATGACATATTATTTTTCTGAACGTAAGTTTGGCATTAAACCGCTTGTTACAGACCGAATTTTAAAAACAAATGGTGGGTTAATTTATGATGACGATGGTAATGTAATTGGAAATGAAGGCCGAAAAGTCAACCATTTTGTTACAGGATTTAAATATGCTCTATATGATGATTTTTGGATGTTATTTGAATATTTTGGAGAAGAGAAATTCCATAAGGTAAAAGAATCAGGTTTTTGGTCTGATGTTCTTTGGACATTTAAAGAAAAATATGAAACTCCAAAAGAAGAAAAGCATTTGCATTTGGAAGTTGGTTTTGAAGAATTAAAGTATGGTTTAGTTCCGCTAAATCAGAAAGTTATGATTACCTCATATCCTGATGAACCTGCGGCAGCAAATAAACTCAGGCGAATTACGGACAGATATAGATATGCTGTTCATTATCGTGTAAAAGATGAAATGCCACAGATTATTACGGAATTGAATGAGGAAACTTTCAAAAAGCCAACAGAAAGTTCTATAATAAATAAAATGACAAGTACATTTACTGAAGAACCTTATAAAGTCAAAAATGAAGAATTTGGAATTAAATTATATAAGGTAAAAGATGATGGGACGGAAGAGATTATCCGTCAGGAAGGGGTGCTTTAATGTACGTTCTCTTTGAAGAAGGGAGTGATTATGCCTGTGATTATAGTGAAAGGGTAAAACCTTTCACTACAGGTATTTACATTGATGATGTATCAATGTTAACGAAAGAAATCTCCCAAAGTTATTATGTGGATGAAGAAAACGGTGGAACGAAATGGTATGTGGATAAATTTGGTATGCCAACTACTGATAGTCGTTATGTAAAACCGTTACAGCGAAAAGTAGAGTTGAATGAAACTATTGATTTTTTGCATTATCCTGATAAATTTACAAAGATTGATGTAATGAAACACAAACGCAGATTGTTATTAAAAGATGAAAAATACACAGATTGTATGATGTATGAGTTTAATCTTAATGATTTTGTAAATGAGGAAAATAGTGAAAATTATCAAGTAACTGATAGCATTATTGAGTTGCTACCTAATGGTGTAGTTTATACAAAAGCCATTGATGTTAAAGGTTTTAAAGAATTCTCAATTCGAGTTGATTCTGAAAATTCAGTAGAATGCTATTATGCTTATGATGGTGTAAACTATGCAAAGGCTAAGAAGAATAATAAGTTTGAAGATGAAATTGAAACTTTATACATTTGTTTTAAGAACAAAGTAAAAGAAAAAAATATCATTAATTCCTATCAAGTTCTTCTGAAGTGATTTTTTTGAGTGATAATCTTATTCTTAGAGTAGGAGAACAGTGAAAGGACTGAGATAATAGATGGCTTCGACCATAACAGATTATAAGCCCACTTTTTTACAGCCCATTAAAGGTTCATATAAAGATAGTACGCATTTTGTTGCATTGAATGTCGGAACTGATGCTTATGTAACAGAACGTGAAATGAATGAGCTTCAGTGGGTTCAGACTGAAAAAGCGGCAGAAACTTTAAGAGAAATTACCAAAAGTGGTGTTTTGACAATAGATGATTCAAGTAATTTGGAGTTCTGTTTTAAGGTAAAAAATAATGATAAAAATCATTTAAATGGATTTGAATTACCTCCTTTCAAAACAGTACAGAATGGTTATTTGACTCACCATGAATATTATCGTTCAACTGAACCTGACAAAAAAGATATTCCTGTAAGATTGCCCAACCCTCCTGTTGGTGGTTATAGACATGATTTTTTGTTTATTGAGTTTTGGTTTAAAGAGTTGAAAAAGACAGATAAAGTACCGAAGTTTGGGTTTGATACAAATTCTGCTTTACCTTTTAATATTCTTGATGAACGAATTTCAGAGGAAACTTCTCGTAGAATTCAGTTGCAGTGGACAATTTCACATTATGAAGACTATGATGATTGGTGTGACAATGGGTTTATTAAGCCTGATGGGAAACCAAATGAAAAGATTCATCCATTGGCACAAACAGGTTATCGTGCAGAAAGTTATTATTTTGAACCTGTTGAATATGACCCATATCTTTTCCGTGCAGGTGAGGGTTTAGTTAAAAATCAAAAAATTCATACTGTAGATGGTTATGTGTATGCCATTCCTTTGTTTAATATTTTGCGATATAACAATAGTGGTTATGATGCTCGTTATAATCCAATGGGCGGTATTGATTATGTAAGTGATGAAGCTACACCAACTCCTGACAGACCTGATGGAAAATATTCTAATATCATTTATAGTGATGATATTAAAGATTTAAGACATTTAGCACCAATGAGTGAAGCACAGTATAATAAAATTTATACTAGCTTGAATGAATATTATCAAGACCAAACGATTCTTAGGAATAAGATTTATCGTTTGACCTATGATTGGGAAGTTATGAGATATAATCTTCGTAATCTTGATATTGATATTCCTTCCATTCATGATAAAGAGGTTTATGGTGTTGAAATGTTCCATCAGTGGGGTACAACTTCAGGTGGTATGATTGACCCCATGAATGAGGATAAAAAAATTGCATATCATAAGCATAATAAGTATTATGTAGGTCGTGAATTGAAAGGTAAGAATTATGCTGTTCTTTCTACATTAATTGATTATGACTGGGAAGACAAGGGTACTCTTGGTGATTTGTATATTAACAAATTTGCTGATAAATTCCGAGTATATAATACAGGTGCTAAAGGTTTGCGCATGAGTTTTGAAGCATTGCAGGCTGATGGTACGACAGTATTGATGGGCGAAGATACATTTAGTGGCATGGATGGTACTGCTATTAAAATGCCATTTAAGTTGGATGATGATAGATACTTTGTTCAGGTAACAGCTATTAATAATGCTGAAGGACGCAATGGTGAAATCTTTGTTAAATATGTTGAAGATACTATGTATGTTTACAATACAGGTATGAAAACTGATAAATACGGAAGCGTAACTGCAACGACAGGCAATAAGTTCCAATGGGTAGTAATTGACTTATATTCTGATGCTTGGAAAAATATCAATTATATGAACGTTACATTGGATGGTCAAGAGGGTGTTCAGGTATCTTCTAAAGAATTTGGTGAAATGTATCGCTTGACTTTGGGTACGCCTATTGTTAATTCATCTATGATGATTGAACAGGGCAGTATTGGTGATATTTATGCCGATGTTGATGAAGAAGATATTTTTACTGTATATAATACAGGCGGTGCAGGTGCTACAGTACAGTGCTTAGTATTTAATGATGTTCTATATGATGAATATTACGATACATTATCAGTAAAAAGACCTACAATTGAACCTAATATTGTGGTTCGTGAGAAGGAATAAAGGAAGGAATTAAATAATGAAAGTATTACATGATTTAGTTGATACAAAATCCGTTCGTGGTCAGCTTAGTTTGATTGAACACAAGGGCGGTGAATTCATCAATGGTAAGTTGGTTGGTGGCGAAATTATCCACGAAGAAACGATTCAGAACCTTATCGTTGATACAGCTTCTCAGTTGATGGCTGCTAGAATGGCTCCAGGTGCTATTACAGGTGCTACTGACCCTGCTTTTCAGGGAAATTTCGTAGATAAAGGTTTGCAGTATTTAGCTGTTGGTGTTGGTGTTCTTCAAGACCCATCACTTCCATATGATGAAGTAACAAATAACGTAGACCGTACACAGTGGGATTTGCAAAACCCACCATCTGAAACTCTTACAACAACAAAACTTGTTGGTGAGTTTTACCGCAAGCGTTTTACTTCTTGGTGTTTCTTGGATGCGGCAGGTAACGAAACATCTTCTCTTACAAATGTTTTGAAGATTACAACTACATTCCTTGAAAACGAAGCAAATGGCCCAATTACTGAAATCGGTCTTTATGGTGGTGATGCACAGGCATGGAATGCAGGCGCAGGTAAAGACAGCGGTTACTTATTTAATTATAAGACGGTTAAAGTTTGGAACAAAATTGATGAATCTCGTTTGACAATTGTTTGGAAATTGACATTCTAATATAATTTTAAGGTATGTGTTTGTACAAACACATACCTTTTTACGTATAATAAAGGAAATAAAAAAAGGAGAAAAATATTATGGGGCTTGTATTACCACAGACTGTGAAGGCAAAATGGCAAGGTAGAGCTATAACTCATTATATTAGTAAAGGTTATAAATTTACAAATAGAGGTGACGAATTGGAAGTTAATGTTGAAGATTTGTCTAAAGGCTCAGAAATAAAAGTAAGGTGTAATTGTGACTATTGTGGTGAAAGTAGTATTGTAATGTATTGTAACTACGTTAAGCAAATTGCTAAATTTGGAAATTTTAGTTGTCGTAAATGTTCAAGGGCTATACGAGTGAAACAAACATGGCAACAAAAAACAGATATACAAATAAAAGAAATTAATGAAAAGAAAAAACAAACTTGTAGAAAAAAATATGGAAAAGACAATCCATTTCAAGTGGAAAAATTTAAAACAATTGCAAAACAAACTTGTAGAGAAAAATACGGAAAAGATTATTTTTTTGCAAACAGAAGAAGGAAAAGAAAAAAGAAGACAAAACTTTAAAGAAAAATATGGAAAAGATAATCCTTCACAATTGGAAGAAATTAAAGAGAAAAAGAAACAAGTATGTAGAGATAGGTATGGAAAAGATTATCCTTCACAAGTGGAGGAATTTAAAGAAAAACAAAGACAAACATGTAGAGAAAAATATGGAAAAGATAGTTTTACACAAGTAGAAATATTTAAAATAAAAGCAAATAGAACAAAAATTAAAAAATATGGGAGTTGCTTTGGTGGTGCTTGGATTTATGGTTCAAGTCAACAAAAACATATTTTTGAGATTGTTGGAGGAAAATATAATTATCCGTTTCATGGTTTTTTTGTTGACATTGCTTTGCTGAAAAATAAAATAGCAATTGAGTATGATGGTACAGGACATACTGTATCAGTAAAAAGTAAAAAAATGACACAAGAAGAATTTACTCAAAAAGAGCAGAATAAAGAAAATAAATTATTTGAAGAAGGTTGGAAAATTATTCGTTTGGTCAATGAAAAGACGGATAAACTTCCTGATGATGAAACAATTGTAAATCTCATTAACGAAAAAATTCATATACTCAAAACAACCGATACCAAAAAAGTAGTTGTTAAATGGAGTTAAAATGTAAGGCAGATATGATAAAACGTCATATCTGTCTTATTCTTTCTATATATGAAAGGAATGAGATATTTGAAACGTTTAGTAGCAGTAAATTGGAATGAACCTGCAATTAATTTTGAAGGGAAAACATTAAATCAAATGGCAGATGAAGTAATTGATAAATTGCCTAAGGAAAAACCATCCGACAAGGAGAAATATGAAGCAATTAATGATGTTATGAAAAAAGAACTTCATGATGCTAACGAAGAAGTAGACCAATTTGAACGAAATTGGAAAGAAAACGAAATGGTTTTAAAGAATGATATAGATGATTACTACAATAATTAACCAGACAAAATTATATTAAAAATTTACAAACGTTTTGCAGATTTTTGCAAGACGTTTTTGTATTTTTCTTTTAGAAACAGTAGATTTTTAGAAAGGAGAAATTCTTTTGGATAAATTTGAACGTTTTTCAAATTATAATGAACAGTCTGCTTATCAGCAGGTAATTTTTGGTCATGACAATCCAATTCTTGAAACAGAATTGAATGAAATGCAGCAGTTGCAAGATAATTCAAGACTGTCATTAATTAGAAAACAGGTTTTTAGTGGTTTCACTGAATTAGTACAAAAAGAATTTAAAGGTGAACCAATTATTTATAATCCAACCGAGAATGGTTTAACTTTGGTTAATAAAATTGCCATTGCTCCATTTAGGGCTAACGTTGCAGGTTATGAAATAAATGGTCAGGGTAATTTTACATATAACAAAATTGATAATTATATCCTTGTAGACTTAGGTCAAACTAGCAAAGATGCATTGAATGATACATTGGTGTATTTGGAGGTATGGTTTGAAACTGCAAAGGGCGATACAGCAGTAACTAAATTTGGTTACATTGATGGTGATGTTTTGGGAACACCTGCAAAAGATAATCGAGTTGCAGAGGAAACTTCAAGACGATTGACTTTGTGTTGGGCAATTCGTGTAAAGAATGAATGCGATTTTAATTCGTATGCTGATGGTATGGGATATAATGATATTTTTCATTATTCTCACGTATTTGCAAAGGCAAATGGTCAGTTTGGTAATGCGGATAACGTAAATATGGCTTTTTGTGAAGCTACAAATGATTTGTTCCGTGCAGAGGATTTCCATAGTGATAAAAATTTGTATGTGGGCGGCAGACCTACTTATGAAGTGAAATCATCAACACTGCATGGTAAATATGTGTTTGCGTTACCTATGTTTCGTATTCGCCGTAGAAATAGAACCAAATATAGTTTGTCTAATTTTAATGGTTCTTCTTCCTACAATGAAATGGTTGTTTCAAACAATAGTTCGTTAAAAGGCGATATTTTGAATGATTTTCGTCCTGATGGATTAGCCTATGATGTAATTGATGTGAATGATGTTATGGATTTACGTAGGTCTGTAAACTACGCAGATTATAATGAGAATTCAATTGCTGATGAAACAGTTAATTTGCTGTTCTCAAATCAATTGCAGACCAAAATTACAAAGAAAATGCGCCGTGTACAAATTGGCAATAAGCAAGTACCCCTTGATGATATTGAATCAGCTACAGTGTTTGTTCCATTTGAAAAAAGTGTTTTACCAACAATCGGCGGTTCTGCAAATGCTCCGTTAATTGCGGAAAAGGCTGATGTGGAATATCAGGATTCGGTTTGCGGATTCGGTGCAGTAATTAAGAATAATACTCAATTGGTTTACAATATTCGTAGAGATGCTGATAATCCGTTGATGAATAGAGACAAAGGTACTGTGGATTTCTTCCTCAAACCTTTTTGGAATGGTAGTGATGAAGAAGTTTCACAAGAAATTTTATGGTTGACTGATACAGCAAACAAACCAATTCTTAAATTTGAAAAGAAAGGATTAAATCTTGTTCTTACTCATTATAATGATTTGATTGGTTCAAGTCAGGCTGTAGCGACTGTTGATTTAAGTACGGAATTAATTAAATCTCACCAATTTTATCATTTCCGCATTGCTTGGACAAATAAACCAATGCCTATTAATGGAATGATTTATTTCTATATTAACGGTCAGATTAAAGCACAGGCTGAAATTGCTACTTGTAAATTGGTTGCAAGTTATTTGAAAATTGGTGGTCAATCAAATACAGACAAGGGATTTTTGATTGATAGTATGATTGCGTATAATACCAATTTTGAAATTCTAGCAATGCAGGGGTCAGAATATGGTTATGCAAAGAACACATTTTTCCCCATGTTGCCAAATGATTTTATTCATTCTGACACATTGTTATTGCCTGCATTTAATGGTTATGTTAATAATCTTGGTGATAATGCATATACACAACAAAAAGTAACCACAGAATTATTCCCTATATCTGAAACTTCTTCAGGGAAAACATTTACATTGTCTGTATCTTCTGACAAAAAGATTAAGAGCATTGATAAAGTATACAATTATGAAACGCATCAATTGTATACCCTTGCAAATTACTCTGTGGTTAATAACGGCAATTCTGCTAAAATTGTATTTACAACATCATTCAATTCTATTAAGAAAATTATTGTTGAATTCACGTTAGAATTAAATACAGGCTGTGGTGGTCAGGATATTCCTACTGAAATTTTAGGTGCTACTTGGGTTAAATACGAGGATGAAGCAGATAACTATGATTACGGTCTGCACAATAAGGCAGAGGTATCATTTAATGCAGAAGGTGCATATCCACGACAAGTTCCGTTGCTGAAGCCTAGAAAAGTTAATGGCGAAGAGGATAAAGCATATGATATATCTAATAAAGTCAGGACACAAAATCAATGTTATGCTCGACTTCTGTACTATAATATGTCAGGAAATGGTACAATAGAATATAATATACCTACATATTTATACGGATATAAAGTCGTTGGTGTAATTGGTTGTAGTGATATTGCTGAAATTAATGAAGTTTATAGAACTCCTTCAGATATTCCTGATGAACCTGAACAATATATTACAGTTCATCTAAAAGAGCCTTTGCTTATTGGTGAAACAATTACATTTACATTGGCAACTGAAGGTGAATCTTTTGACTATGATTTAAATTCAAAGACAATTTTCACAAATATGTGTCAGTGTAAAACATTGCAAATTCAGACAGACGGAAAAACACAAACATTTACAGTGCCTTGTATGAGCAATGCAGATGAAGTAATGCATGGTGGTATATTGGTGTCTGCATTTACATTCTATGACGCACAAGGTAAAAAACATTTTCAGTGCTATGAGAACTCACAAGTTTTCTATAATGAATATGGTGAGGTAGATGAAGATAAACATCGTTTCAATACGAGAGAAGTAAAAGTTTCAGGATTTGGCACTCCATTTATTACCATTACTTTAGATACAATTTTACCCGCAGGTAACATTATTGAAATTCCTATTATGACTACATATCAGCCATTGAAGGATGAATTGTTGTCCATTTGGTACAATTATATCCCATATCAGGGTGTTATGGAAAATAAAACTCAGAATTTGAAACGAATTACTGATTGGAAATATTTTGTTACAACATTAGGTACAGGTAAAGGTAATGATGAACAAATCAGGAAAAACATCATTAATGATTTACCTGGTGGTATGGCTGAAGGATATATTGTAGATAATAATGATATTATTCTGAAAAATTTTGATACAGATATGAAATCTGCATTGTATGATGTAAATAAGAAATTAGTATTCCCAACAGATTATGCACTGAAACAGGATGCGGAATTCTGCAATCTTGTTACTGATTATAAGGTAAGAAAAAATTGTAGTAATTATCAGGATGGTAAGATTAATTTTCAAAACGTTGATTTTTGTTTGTATTTTGATGATTGCACAATGCCTATTAAAAAATATGTTGGTGCATATTGCGTTGTTGTTACAGATACAGGCGAATTGATGGTTTTTGTGGTCGGTAATTTTGATAAAAATGCAACGGTTATCAATAAATTGTCTCCTGTATATGGAGATTTGTACCATATGAAAGGTAGACCGACCACCGTAAGGAATTAAATCATAAGGAAAAAGCACTTGCAATTTTTTAAAATAAATGCTATAATACAGTTGTTAGAAATTCAAAGTAATTTTTGAAAGGAAGATGACAATGGCATTTGTAGATAATAACAATACATTGCATGAAAGTGTTATTTCAACAGATACGAATAAGGAAATGAAGTTCTCTTTGCTTGAAAATAAGAAGAGTGGCTTGCTTCGTGCAAGCATTCGTGAATTTCAGCATAGTGATGCTTATGATGGCCCAACGAAGAACGGTATGATGCTTAAAATCAATACCACAGAGGACATTGAAAAGTATCAGAAAGCGTTTAATGATTTTTTTGAGACTTTGAAGAACTTTTATTAAGTAGAAGGAACTCAAAACATTTTGTTTTGAGTTCCCTTTGCTATGCAAAGGAATAATTATGCCAAGAAAAAAATTAACAGAAGAAGAAAAAATTGAGCGAAACAAAGAAAGAGTTCGCAATAAAATTTTAAATAATGAACCATTAACAATTACAGATTTAGCAAAACTACTAAATAAGAAATCTTGTACTATTAAAAAGTGGGAATGGGATGAAATGATTCCTAAACCTAATTTGGTTAATGGTGTAAGAATGTATAATGTAAAAGATTTAAGTAAGGTTTTGCATGGAATTTATAACTATCCTTGGCAAAGAAAAGTTGTCGATTTGGCTGAAATAAAACAATTGATGGATTATGTAGATTCTGTTGTAAATGTTAATTCAATAAAAAAACGTGATATTTGTGCGAGTCCTTATGAATTTAAAGGCGAATTATACTAGGAGTGAATAAAATGGATGAAAAAGAATTTTTGAATCGTTTTGATAATGGTGAAGAATTCACTGAAGAAGAATTGTCTGCTTTTAGATGGGAGTTCGTAGAAGTAAATGTGAAGTATGGTGATAACCATCGGTGGAATAGACCTGTAACTACGGTTTTTAGAGTAGATGATAGATTGTTTGCTTTGGAATGGTGGGAAGGTTTAACAGAAATGCAAGAACATGAGTTCTATAAACAGCCATATGAAGTGGAAGAAATTGAAAAAACAATTATTGTGAAAGAATATATTAAGAAAGGTGAAAAAAAGTAAATGGTTCAGTTGGACTTAGATAATGTCTATTTGAAGATTACAAATTTAGATAAAGACCCTGAAATGAAACTTTGGAATGAATTAAGTTTTCAGGTTCAGGTTTATGGTCAGCAAGAAATTCATTATAGACATTTGTATAATCGAAAAACGAAAAAAACTTATGCAGGTTTGATGGATTATGTGGTTGATTTTTTCAAAAAAGAAGAAATTGATTATCAATTGATTGACCACCGCACCAAACATGAGAGTAATGCAGATTTTAGTTTGGTTGATTATATAGATAAAGAAAACAACATTGAATTAAAACTTCGTCCTTATCAACAGGAAATTGTTGATAATTGTCGTGAGCGTGAAGTAATTCAGGCAGCGACAGGAGCAGGCAAGGCGTTACCGCTGTATACTCCTATTCTTACACCTGATGGATGGAAAGCAATGGAAGATATTCACGTTGGCGATACTGTATATGATGAAGACGGTAAAGAAACAAAAGTCATTGGTGAATTCCCACAGGGGAAACTCGAAGTTTGGGAATTGGAATTTGATGACGGAAATACTATTGAATGCAGTAAAGACCATTTGTGGAAATTTTGCATAGTCAACAAAAAGTCTCGTGAGAAAAGCGAATGGTTTGAAAAAACAACAGAAGAAATGCTTAAATTGTTAAAAGACAATGAGCTGTTTATCCCTGTTGTTAAACCAATTGAAATGTCTAAGAAAAATCTTCCATATCACCCATATTTGGCAGGTCAAATTTTCGCAGAAAAAGAATTGAAATTGGGAAAATATGCCAATCGCTTTTATGAAATGACTAAGGATTTTTCACAAGAAGAATTGGATAAGCTGTACGCATTTGATAACTTTAAACAATATGTGTGGTCAAGCATTGCAGATAGACAAGAATTCTTAAAAGGATTAACCGAAATCATTGATGGTAAAAGTGTTGCAGAGCGTTGGGACTGTGATTTTGAAACCATAATGGAATTTAAATTTTCAAAAGCTGAAAAAACCGAATTTGTATATAGAATTTTTTGCAGTTTAGGATTTAGCCCTGTGTGGGACAAAGATGATTTGTCTTTCAGCGTTGGTTTTATGGACGATGATTTTAATGTTGAATATAACAATAACGAGCAAATGTTATATTATCATATTGAAAATATTTATTCAATTAACCATAAAACAGAAATGAAATGTATTGCAGTGGATAGTCCGAAGAAAACATATGTTTGTCAGAATTACATTGTAACGCATAATACTTTAATGATGGCTGCAATTATTGCAAAATTCAATGTAAAACCTGTGTTTGTTTTTGCTGATAAGATTGGACTTTGTATGCAATTAAAGCAGGAAATTGAAAAATTCTTAGGTGTAGAAGTTGGACTTGTTGGTGATGGTATTGAAGAATACAAAGACATTACAGTGGTATCTTTGCAATCGGCAAAAGAGGAACAAATTCAAAAAGCAAAAATGATTTTGTTTGACGAATGCTTACCACCAAAAGCCAAAGTTATGCTTGCTGATGGAACATATAGTGAAATTAGCAGGATTGTAACGAGGTTAAAAAAAGGTGAACAAATTAGGGTCATGTCTTATAATGTTGACACAAAACAATTTGAACCAAAATCTGTTATTAATTATGGAAGAATGCAAAAAAAAGACAGAAAAATGGTTAGAATTAACATTAGACAGGCAGATGGTACATTAAAAACCGTTACTTGTACTGACAATCATAAAATTTGGGTTGAAAGTTTAAAACAATATATTCCTGCCAAAGATTTGGTGAGTGGGCAAAAGGTTGTTTCTGTACAAAGAAAATACAAATGTGAAGAGTGTGAGAAAGTTTTTGATTCACATTTGGTTTTGGGTGCTCACAAGTCTTCTGCTCACGGAGAACTTAACAAAAAAAAGAAGTTTAAATGTGAAGTGTGTGGGGAAGAATTGTTTTGTAGTTTACCAACATATAAAGCCCATGTAAAATCTCATGATGTGGAATATCGTCAACTTCGAGGTAAACATATCAGTATTGCAAAAAAGATTTTTTACGCTGATGAAGAACGTTCAAAATTTGCAAGAGAATATATGAGTGAGTATATGAAACAAAACAATCCAATGGATAGGCAGGATGTCATTGAAAAAATGGTTCGTTCACGCAAAGAATATTTTGATAATATGACAGATGAAGAATACAGTAATTTTGTAAGAAATTTTATCAATGCTTCTCCTACTTCTTTTAAAGAACCAACGCACCCTGAACGAGTGATTATGAGTTTAAATATCCCAAATTTAGAGTATAATGGTTCTGTTGAAGATTCAAAAACATATAGATTTAAGAAAGACAATTCTTTAAAAAAATCTGCAACACCTGATTTTATCTACTATGACCCTATTACAGGTGTCGAAAAGTTTGTTGAGTGCTTCGGTGAACATTGGCATAAAAAAGGTGAAGATATTGCATTGGAAATGGCTTATAAAAATAATGGATATGAAGCTCTCGTGTTGTGGGAATATGAGCCGTTAGAAAAACAGATTGAAAAACTTGAAAAGTTTTTGGGGGTGACAATTAGATGATTTATTGTGAGAGCTTAGAAGGTGTAGTTGAATCTGTTGAATATATTGAAAATGATAAAACTCAATTTGTTTATGATTTGACTGTTGCAGATAACCATAATTTTGTTACAGAAGATGTTGTTGTGTCTAATTGTCATCATATACCTTCTGCGACTTGCGTTGACGTTGCCAATAAATGTAAGGATGCATATTATCGCATTGGTGTATCTGCAACCCCTTGGCGTGATGCAGGTGATGAAATGCTTATTGAAGCCTGTCTTGCAAGAAAAAAACAAGGTGTAAGTATCAATGCAAGTAAGTTGATTGAACTTGGCTATCTTGTTAAACCTGATATTTATTTTGTGCCTATTAAACAGGTGTTTAAAGGTAAAAATTACAATGCCCTTTATAATCAGGCGATTGTTGAAAATAATACAAGAAATAAAATTATTTACAAAATTGCTGAACAGATGTATAATCGTGATAAACACATTCTTATCTTGTTTAAAACAATTAAACACGGTGAAGAAATGCAAAAACAATTGTTGAAACGTCTTGGAGAAAAGGTTACGCCAATCCGTGTAATTAATCCTAAAAATGGTAAAGAAACAACAATTCGTGTAAAGAATGTAGAAATTCTTTCAGGTGTTGATGATTCATTGCGCCGTACTGCTGTATTTGAAGCAGTAAAACAGGGAGTGTGTCGTTGTCTTTTGGCTTCTACTATTGCAGATGAAGGACTGGATTTACCAATTCTTGATACATTGATTCTTGCAGGTGGTGGAAAATCATCTACACGAGCTTTTCAACGTGTAGGTCGTGTAATTCGCTTGTATAAAGATAAAACTAAGGCTATAGTTTTTGATTTTATTGATTATACACCCATGTTGCGTAGACATTCACGAGCAAGACAAAAATATTATGAAACAGAACCGTTGTGGGATTTACATAAATTTGTTGTAAATCCTGATTGAGGTAAAAAGCATGGTGAATGAATCGTTACAAGTATGTATGAAAAAAGCAATTTATTGCTTATTTCCTAATGGAATGGTGTGGGTGCGCTTCAACAAAGAAGATGTTATGACAATATACTTCATGAGCATTGCTATTGGTGAAGTGGATTATAAAACAAGAACACTTACCTTTTTTGATATAGATTCTCACAGAGAAATGTATCAGAAAGAAATTGATAATTATCAAAAAATTATTTTACAACTTCCTGATATAATAGTAAGTCTTGATAAAATGTTAAATAAAAATATTCTGTTTAGGTTTTTATCAAAAGCTATTTTCTGTAAAACCATTTTTGTGTTCGATGAAATTAAAGCCGAGAGACAAGAACTCAAAAGAATGCATTATGAAGTGATGGAAAAATTAGTACATTGTCAAGAACAAGTGGCAAGACTTGAACGAAATCGAAAGCCGTTTATTTCTGCTTTGAATAATGTAACTATAAAAATTTATCGAGAATTTTTGCCGTTAGGTTTTAATTATAACTTAGATGAATTGACAGCTCCGCAAAATTATTTGTCGGCTGTCGAACGTTTGGAAGATTATGTTTTAAAAAAATGATGCAATACAATTGGAGGGATATGAATGGCTGAAAGCGTATTTTGTGGTTTGTGCCATAAAGAATTTAAATCCGCTGTAGCTATGAAAAACCACATTTGTAAAGAATCAGAAAGTAGACATGAGTTGATGGCTCATGTCTATAATTCTGATATTAAAATCAAGTGCGGAGAAATTAATGATTATATTGTAAAATATAGTGAATGGTTTCAAAGAGTAAATGAGATTAATTTGGAACAGACTTGCGTAGACTTTGTTGATAAAATCAAAGAAGATATTCAGAAAGAAAAAGAAGAAAAAGAATTTCAAAAAGCTGAAGAACGTAGACAAAGAGAATATCAAAAACAATTAGAGCAAATGCAACGTCTAAAAGACCTTGAAGAAGAACGAAAGCTTCGTAAAAAGGTTGAAAGTGCTCATTTTAAACAAATGGATGAAAAAGACCGCCCAAAAGCATTGCTTGATGAATATTACACTTTGACAGGTGGGTATTGTTATCAATATATGATTGAAATGCAGTTAGTTAAAGGTTTGTATACAAAACATAATTTTGATTCCGAAACAGCGCATTTCATTATTCGTTATATGGCAAAAATGAGAATCCCTTTAAAAAACATCAATTATAAACTTGATGATGCTATGAAATTCAAAAAAGGATTGGAAGATGCTAAAGTAGAAGGTACAATTCCGTTTTTAATTAAATATTTTTATCAAAAGACGAAACAAAAACGAAATAATAAACTTTTTGTTCGTGAAATTGACCGTTTGGAATCTAGTCAGTCTTCAAATGATTTAACTTATGAACAGTTGAAACGAGTTCTTGATGGAATGATTGCTAAAGGTGAAAAAAATATTGCATTTTTTGATACATATGTATCTCAATTTGCATTTAAACAGGCAGAGTCTGCTGATAATGACCCTGTACATAATTTCACAGATGAACGAGAAGTTAAAGAAAATGTAAAACAGATTGTTTTGGGTAATTTGACGTTAGATGATGTTAATTCCAATATTCGTCAACAGTGTGCAGTAAAATTAAAACAGATTTATCTTCAAGGCAAGTTCAATAATAATTACAATTATTTTGAATGGGCATATAAAGCAAAACTTCCCTTAGATAAAGAATTATATTCTTTTGGTATGGAACATAGTGAAGAACGTAATAGTCGCTTTAAAACATGGTATTTAAAGGCAAAAATGAGTGGAAACGCAACAATGTTTGAAAAATATCAGAAAGCGAAACAAAAATTTGATAATTGGGTAGCTTCGTGTAAATATAATTCGTAAAAAGGCATATAATACACCTAAAGGAAGGTGTAAAAAATGTTTTTGACGAAAGAAGAAAAAGCGAAGTTCCGTAAGAGATTGCGAGGGGATTTGGTTCTCCATTGTCCGAAGTGTAATGGTACAGGTTATATTACACGTATTGAGGAACGAAATGGAGTAAAGGGCGAAATTTCCTCGCATTGTTCTTGTGTGCAGGAAGTTGAAAGAAAAATGAAACTTCTTGATTCAGGGATTACTCTTGAAAGTATTCGAGATTGGAATATAGATAAAATTAAAGATAAACATTATTACAAGAAGGTTTTTGATTATATTAAAAACTTTAATGATAATTACTCAAAAGGCAAAGGGTTGTTTATTCATGGTCGGCAGGGTATTGGTAAAACGACTGTAAGCTGTATTATTGCAGAGGAAGTTTCGAAAATTAAACCATATTTTGAACAGGATGAATATACAGTTGGGTTTATCATGTTTGCTGATGTTATTGACAATAACTTTGATGAAGAGCGTAAGCGTAAAACTGAAAAACTTTTGATGGGTGTAGATTTGCTTATTATTGATAATCTTGGTAATGAAGCAGGTCGTAATAAAGAAAGTCAGTTTGCACAACGCATTCTCGAAATGACTTTGCGTAAACGGCATAATAATTTACTTCCTACGGTCATCACTACAAATTATGAACTAGATGAAATTGAAAAAATGTATAATAAAGATATACATGATTTCTTAATTCAGAATAATGAAGATGTTTTCTTTTCTGATGAAAATCATAGAACGATTCAGGAAACAACAGATAAAAATGCAGATGATGATTTCGATTTTTAATAGGGAGTAGTTAAATGCACGTTACAGATGCTTATAAAGAAAAAACAAGAGAATTGTTGTCTTATATGTTGTTGGATAAGAAATTCGTAGTTTTATCCATGACAAGATTGCGCAATGAATTCTTCCTTGGCAGAGTTTCGAAGTTGTTATATACCATTGTTATGGATTATTACAACAAACATCAAGAAATTATTACAGAAGAACGTCTTGGTGAACAAATTAATAATCATAAGTCTCAGTTAAAAACTGCTGATGATAGACTTGCATTAATTAAATTGTTTGGTGAAGCAAGTGCTCAAAAAGAAACGTTGTCTAAGGATGCAGAGGGTGAAAGTAATTTCAAGGGTTTGATGGAAGAATTTATCAACGAATACAAGCGTGATAAAATTCTTGATATGGCAAACATTTCCCTTAATTCTGATATAAAATCTCTTAATGAAGAAGGTATGGAAGAAGTCACTAAAAAATTGATGGCAAATCTTCTTGATATTGAGAGTACAAAATATGATGTTCGCCGTGAAGGTTCTTTGATTGATAATGCACAAGAACGACTTGATAGATATAAAGCAATTGAACAAGACCCATCTAGTGTGAATTTGCTTAAATCAGGATTTAAACACATTGATGAATCAATCATTGGGTGGTCTGAAGGGTCAGAAAATATTGTTTGTGGTCGTAAAGGTGACGGTAAATCAGTCATGCTTTTGAACCTTGGACATAATCTTTGGAAACAGGGCGAAAATGTAATCTTTTTCTCTTTGGAAATTGATAAAGAACAGTATGAACGCCGTTGGGATGCTCGTGCAGCTCTTGTGAGTTCTAAAGGATTAAAAGGTGGTATGCTTGATGAAAAGGACAGACAGTGTTATATTAAATATATTGAAGCCATGAAACAAGGTAAGGATATGTTTGGTAATACTGTTGGTGATGTGTATATCGTTGACTGTCCATCTAAAGTTACTGCAAATTATATTTCTGCTAAAGTGGAAGAAGTAGAACGTGCTATGGGTAAGGAATATAAAGTAGTAATTGTAGACTATATGGGGATTATGCAAGCCGTTAGTCCAACAGGCACTCCACATATTGATTTTGGTAATATTGCTTTGGAATTAAAACAATTTGCTCGTGACAAGCGTAAAGTTTTGTTTACCGCAGTTCAGATGAACCGTTCAGGTAAGAAGGATATGGATGGTAAGAATGCTAAAGCTGATACTGATAGTATTGCAGGTTCAGATAGCATTGCAGACCATGCAGATACAATTTTTGTTGTTCGCTCTTTGGATGAAGAAACGGCTTTGGTTGAATCGTCTAAAACTCGTGATGGTAGCCATTTTAGTTTCCATATTCAGAAAAAGTATGACCAAATGTATATGCTTGAAATTGACAATTCAGATTGGGAAGAAGCGTAGTTCATCCCAAAAGAGGATAAAATATGAATTACGAAGAAATTAAAGAACAAAGAAAATGGATAAATGAACATATTGACGGTGTAGATTATTTAAAACAACTGATTAAATTGAAGAAGATGGGCAATATCTATACCGCACTTTGTCCTTTTCATAAAGAAAAAACACCATCGCTTAGAGTTTACCCTGAAGGACATAAGGGAGAAGACGGTACGCCACAAGACCATACATCTTGGTACTGTTTTGGATGTAAAAAGGGTGGAGATATTGTTAAGTTCGAAGAATTGTACTATGATTGTGATACAGCAGAACAAGCTATTGAAAGCATAAAGGCTAAGTACAATCTTGAATATAGTGGAGATATTCATTTGAACGAAATGCGAAAATCTCTACTAGAAATGCAAGCCCCCACAGTTAGTGCAAAATTTAGTTTACAAGAAGTAAATTTGATTTGTTCAGAAATGTGTAGAAATCATCTTCATGAAGTTTTGCATAAATATCCTGAACAATTTGATGAACATTTTAAAAAAATTCAGTCAATTTATGACAAATTGGACAAGGAACTTAGTAAAAGAAACGCAATTGAAGCGGAAATTCTTATAAATCTCACACAAAATTCATTAAAAAACATGAAAATGATGTTGACAAAACAATGAAGGTTGTGTATAATATAAATGTAAGTTGGTTCGAATGAACCGAAAATAAACAAAAAAGAAAGAGGAATTTAATTATGACTAAGAAGGACATTGTAAATGTAGTAGCAGAGAATGTAGAAATGACTAAGGCTGATGTTGAGAAAGTTGTAAATGCAACTATCGAAGCTATCGAAAATGCCCTTGTAAATGGTGACAACGTTCAGTTCACAGGTTTCGGTACTTTTGAGGTTCGCGAACGTGCAGAGCGTAAGGGTCGCAATCCTAAGACAGGTGAGGAACTTGTGATTCCTGCAAGCAAAACTCCTGCTTTCAAGGTAGGTAAGTCCTTTAAGAATGCTGTCAACGGCAAGTGATTAATTCCAAGACTTGCCGATAGATAGATTTCAGGTTTTTCATAATCCCCAAAAAAGGCGATATGTATATCGCCTTTTTTTATTGGAAAATGTTTTAAAAAATTGTTGACAAAACATTTAGAAAGAGTTATAATATAATCAAAGGAGAGAAGAAAATGAAAATAAAATTTGGGAATATAAAAAATAAGAAATTGCAAGCAATACTTAAAATGAATGAATATATTATTCGCCATGGAGAAGAAACAAAAATTTGTGAAAAGATGGTTGATGAAATTCTTGTACAATTCCTTTCTAAACAAATTGTACAAGATAATGAAGATGATTTAGAGTTGGATGAAACAAAATCCTTGCAGTTAATATTGTTAAGAGTTTTTGGAATTTGAAGGGAGAATATAAAATGGGCGCACTGAGTGTTTTGTTGATGCTTGTAGGAATAATTTTAGTTGGTTTTGCATTATTCTATTTACTTGGGGGTATTATTTGGGGGTTAATTTGTGTAGTATTTGCAGCTATTAGGGGATTGTTTAATGGTGCATATCATTTGGCAAACAAACGTCAGATTGACCCTGAATATGCAGAATATATGGAAATGCAGGAGAAAAACAAACAGTTTGCTAAAGAAATGCAAACTCGTTTGAAAAAAGAAAATTCTCAGCAGGAAGCATATGACCGCCTTGCTTACTCTGTTTCTAAGAGAGTCAATGATTTGAAGGTAAAATATCCTCTTGCAGATAAGTATTTGTTCGATGAATTTATTGATGCTTTCACCTCTCGTACCATTGCAGAAAGTAAACAGATTGAAAAGCAGATTGAAATGTCTCACAATGCAAAGTTACAGTCTACTCAATCCTATAATAAGGAAAAGAAATATGAACTCCGTGAAGTGAAGAATTTCAATAAAGTTTCGGAGAAATCGTTTGAAGAGGTAACAGTAACAGTTTATCAAAATGGTTTGGATTACATTGTTGTTATTCATAATGACAAAACTGATTCTAATGTGATGTATGTTACTCAGAGTATTGTTGTGGCTAATCAGATGGCAATTAATGTGATTGACAAAGCAAGCCATAATTATTACAAGAATACTGCACACGTTGAAGAAAAGACCAATACTATTATGACGGAATCAGATGTAAATGATTTGATTGCATATACACTCAATATGGTAAATAAAAAATAAACCAATGTAGAATGTAATGTAAAATTTAACTGAAATCAAAAAGACAAATAATTGACTCAAATACACTCGCAAATAAAAGTTTTTTGTGAGTGTATTTTATTGATGGAAATCGAAAGTTAGTTTGTTAATATTTTGATTGAATTTAATTTTAATTTAACATAGGTGATTAATTATGAAAAAACGTGATATGGCTAAAGCCGTTTCTGAACGTTTAGATGGACTTTCCTTGGTTCAGATTGAGGATTGCATTGATGTGTTTTTCGAAGTTTTGGCAGATTGCCTTGCTGAAGGTGAAGCATACAATCAGAAAAACTTTGGTACATTTAAGCGTATTGACCGTGCTCCTAGAAAAGGTCGCAACCCACAGACTCGTGAGACTGTAGAAATTCCTGCAACTCGTGCGTTGAAGGTTGTTGTTTCTAAGGCTCTAAAAGAAAAATTAAATTAAACAATAATGAGGGATATAGATTAATCTATATCCCTCTGTTGCTTAAAATATGACTTTAAAATCAAGGTATTTAATAAGTGGAAAAATAAAAATTTTTGACACGTAAAGAGGTGAAAAGGTTTAACTGTTATCTTATTTTTTCCAACAATAATAGTTTTACCTATAAAAATGAATATGTCACAATATTTTGATGAAGAAACTTTGGCTTGTCCACATTGCGGTTGGATGCCTGAGGATGGTGTAGAAAAGGATTTAGCTGAATTCCTAGATGCTTTGCAGGAAGAAATTGATGAACCTTTAGAAGTTGTTAGTTGCATTCGCTGTCGTGAGTATAATGAGCTTATTGGTGGATTCGAAAATAGTTATCACATTCAGGGTATTGCAGTTGACCTCGGAGTTCCAACAGAAATGACAATTGAGGAATTTGCAGATTTGTGTGAAGAACTCGGAGCAGAAGGGTTGGTACTAAAACATGATGAAAGAATTGTTCACGTTGATATGCGTGGATATAAAGAAAGAATTGATATTTGATTTCTTGTAGAAGTCGTTACATGATGAAACTTATGTAGCGACTTTTATTTTTTTTTAAAAAATATATATAATATGAAGGACAATAAAGGAGGTTAATAAGATGGAGTATTTAAAAGATAGGATTTTACTTAGTATTCCAATGGTTTGCTTTTTTTACGTTGCAACACTGAATTATGGGGCGATTGGATATGCGGTCTTCGGAGAAGGTATGCTGTCTATTCCGATGGCTTTATTCGTTCTTTGGATTGCTTGCTTACTTGCCATTTTTGAAGTTGACGTAATTTCAAAACTTTGGAATTTTGCAAAGGAAAAATGGGGTGGACGAAAAAATGATTAAGGTTTTTTCAAAAATGATTATATCTGAAAAAGAACCAAAGCAATATTTTCAGGGCGTTGTAGGAACGAGAATTAAATTGTATACGGATGAAGGAGTAGAATCTTCAGGTATATGTATTGCACATTTTACAGGAATAGATGAAGAAAATTATTTTGACGTAGAAAATAATTTGACTGCTTTGCAGGAATTTATGCCTGAAGCAAATGTAATCAATGAGTATGGTTTGGAGTATGAATTTGATGAACCAATGAAATTAAATTTCTATATTACAAATGTAGAACATCCTTTTAAATTGTATGTAGAAGTTGAAGATGGGAGCGAAGACGTTGAGTAAAGCAACAGAAGTAAAAGCGGAATATGGTGTAAAACAAATTCATGTACTTAAAGGTCTTGAAGCGGTGCAACAGCGTCCTGGTATGTATATAGGTAGTACATCACAGTCAGGTATTGACCAACTTGTATATGAAGTTATTGATAATAGTATTGATGAATTTGTAGCAGGTTGGGGTGATGAAATTTCTGTTACTATTCGTAAGGATTACTCTGTAGAAGTGGTTGACCATGCTCGTGGTATTCCTGTTGGTATTAGTGATACATTTAAGGATGATGAAGGTAATCCTATAGATACATTGACAGGTATTCTTACAAACCTTCATGCAGGTGGTAAATTTTCATCTGAGGGGTACAAATGTTCATCAGGTTTGCACGGCGTTGGCACTAAATGCGTCAATGCATTGAGTGATTCTTTTGATGTTGTAGTAAAACGTGATGGCTATACTTGGCATCAGCATTTTTGCAAAGGTAATCCAACAACAAAAGTGGAAAAACTTGAAGTCACAAAAGAAACAGGTACAACAATTGTATATCATCCTGATAAGAAAATTTTTAAATTGACGCTACAGCCGAGTGAACATGTTAAACATCGTTTGAAAGAATTAGCTTCGCTTAATGCAGGGTTAAAAATCATTTATAAGAATGAGATTACAAAAGATGAACAAGAATATCTTTTTACTAACGGTGTAGAAGGTTATACCCTTGCTATGGTTGAAGGTAAAAAGAAATTGTACGACAAACCTTTAACCTTTAATAAAGTTTATAAGCAGGAAGGTCAACATGACATTATTTGTGATATTTCTTTTATTCATGATGATGAAGTAGAGCCAAATAGTCAATTAAAGTCATTTGCTAATAACATTAATACTTATGAAGGTGGTTATCACTTAAAAGGATTTAAAGATTCTTTCAAAGAATGTATTAACTCCTACGGCATTGATAAAAAACTTATTAAAGAACCTATTGAAATGCAGTATTTAATGGATGGTATTCATGCTACAATTTCCATTAAATTGTATGACCCTGAGTTTGAAGGTCAGACAAAAACGAAACTTGGCAGTGAAGAAGCTCAGACAGCAGTAAATGCAGTAATGCATGAATTCTTTGATGAAATTTCAAAGAAAAAGGATTACAAGCCAATTCTTGATGCTATTGTAAATCGTGCTAGTAAGACTAAGGAAGCAGAACTTGCTGCTAGAAAAGCAAGAGCAGTTAGTCGTAAAGCTAAAAATGCAATGAAGATTTCCCTTCCAGGAAAATTAGCTGATTGTGCTAGTAAAAATGGTTATTCTGAACTTTGGATGTGCGAAGGTGATTCCGCCGCAGGTTCAATGAAGGAAGGTCGTAATCGTGATTATCAGGCAATCCTTGGTTTGAGAGGTAAAATCCTTAATGTAAATAAGGCAGATATTGATAAGATTCTGAACTCTGATACAATCAAAGGAATTTTTGCTGCTATTGGCGGTGGCATTGGTAAAAAATTCAGTGTAAATGATACTCGTTACGATAAGATTATTCTTGCAACGGACGCAGATGTGGACGGTAGTCATATTCGAACATTGATTCTTACATTGATGTATTACTATTTACCTGGTCTTATTGAATCAGGTAAAGTGTTTGCAGCACAACCACCGTTGTATCGTATTATTAAATCTAATAATGAATCTGTTTATCTTTTGACTGATACTGATTTGAAAGAATATCGTGCAAATCATAAAGGTGAAAAATATCAGGTAAACCGATTCAAAGGGTGAGCGAAAACTTGGCCCTCACAGACTTTTCTGTTTATCAGCAGGGTACACAACATAATGGTTGTGTGCTAACGGAACGAGCCTGACCGTGTAATGACGAAGGTAAGCCCGTGGGAAACATTAATTTTGATAATTAATGAACCTGTATCGACTATTTCCTGTTGTGGGAAAGTAGGGGTGCTATTGATACGTACCTCGAAAAGGTCTGACGGCTAGTAGCCGTTAAGAGATAGTCAGTGCTTATAGAAATATAAGGTAAACACGTAGGTGAGATGAACCCTGACCAATTAAGAGAAACTACGATGGATATTCGTAACAGAACACTTCGCAGAATTACTCTTAAAGAAGCAGAAGAAGTAGCAACTTTGTTCGAAACGCTTATGGGTAAAGACGTTCCTAAACGTAAGAAATTTATTGAAGCAAATTCTGATATGGTTGATTTGGATGCTATCTAAGATGCTATCTAATATGAAAAGAGGTGAGAAATCACCTCTTTTTTATTTTTTTTAAAAAAGTATGTAATATTTAACAATTTCACACATATATATGGCAAAAAGAGAAAATTTGGTCAAAATTATCATGCATTTTGTGCAAAAAAATCATTATTTTGACTGAGTTCAGAAAATTTTTTAGAAATAACTTGACAAAAAATGATTTTGATGCTAATATATAAAAAAAGATGTCAAGGAAATGTTTACAATGAAAGATGCGTGACAATTATGAAAAGAGAGTATAAAGAATATTTAGAAACTTGGTATGGTGCTTATGCCGATGAAACTGTAATGGAAAGTAAAAAAATTGCAGGGGATAATATTGCTCTTTACGCTTTGGCTCGTGTGTGTAAAAATGATAAGAAAAAAATTGCACGTATGGCAGAAAGTATGAAAAATAATTACCAATTTGATGTATACGCACATTGATTTTGATTTGTATTGATGATATTTCCTTTGCTTTTTCCTATAATATTTTTAGAGAATAAAAAAGTAAAGGATATGAAAATATGGCACAATTATGGCTTTCTATGGATATTAAAAATCCTATGGAGCAGAATCAAATTGCATATTGGCAAAATTATATGAAAACTAAGGTAGATGCAGAATGGGAAAATCCAACAGCATTTCATATAACACTAGATTTTCTTGGCGAAGATGAAACTGATTTTGAAAAAGTTGAACAAGCCATGCGTATTTTTGAGCAGAATTATGATAAATATAATCAATATATTTTTGCAAATAAGATTAATCGTTTTGATGGCGGTGCTATGTGGATGGGCGTAGATGATAGCATGAAATTGTATGAAATTCACTATCTCATGCGTGAGTATTACAAACAGGTAGGCTATATACCTGCTCCAAGTAAATTTGAGGGGTATACTCCACATATTACATTGGCATACAATTCACCAAAAGATTTTGATTATGGGGCTATTAAGACAACAAAAATTCCTTTATTGGTTTCCAACGTTACTTTGTGGAATTCATTCAAGGTAAATGGGGAATACGTTGATAATATTTTGTATAGCGTTGATTTGACAAAACGTAGATTGTAATTAAAAGTAAGGTTTGAGCCTTACTTTTTTTCTTTTTTTTGACTATAATATCTCCGAAGTAATATGAAAAAAGGAGATTGAAAAATGGCAAAAAAGAAATCTCAGCAGATTGATGGGAAAACATTGGATTCTTTGATTGCAGAAGAAAATATTATTGATTGTGACGTACAGCAAGAATTAACACAGTCATATATGGATTATTCTATACTTTCTATTGTTGACCGTGCTTTCCCTGAAGTACGTGATGGTATGAAGCCTGTACAACGTAGAATTCTTTATTGTGGTAAAGTTAAGGGATATGATTCCAATAAACCTTACATGAAATCTGCACGATTTGCAGGTGACGTTATGGGTCTTTTTCACCCCCACGGCGATTGTTATGGTACTATTGCGAATATGGCAAAGCCTTGGGATATGCGTTATCCGTTAATTGATTTTCATGGTAATCTTGGTTCGTTAGATGGAGATAAAGAAGGTGCGCCACGTTATACTGAGTGCCGTCTTGATAAAACAGCTTATGAAATTACTGAAGATGTAATGGATAAGCATAGTGTTGATTTTAAACCCAATTATTCTGAAACGGACGAAGAACCTGTAGTTTTACCTGCATTATTCCCTAATTTCCTTGCTAACGGCTGTCCTACAGGTATTGCGGTAGGTTATACTTCTTGCGTACCTTCTCACAATCTTACAGAATTGTGTGATATGCTGATTTATGCACTTCAGCATGACGATTACACACTGAAAGATTTGATGAAGATTGTAAAAGGCCCTGATTTTCCATATGGGTCAAAAATGCTTAAAGAAGGTTTAAAGAAACTGTATGAAACAGGTGAAGGTAAATTAACCTTTAGAGCAAATTATGTTATTGAAAACAACAAAGAAACAAATAATCCACAGATTGTATTTACGGATATGCCACCATATTCCAACAAGCCAAAGATTCTTGAAAAAATTAATACGCTTATCAATGAAAAACTTTTACCTAGAGTATTGTCTGTTCGTGATGAATCTGTTGGCATGGAAGATATTCGCATTGTTGTAGAATGTATGCCAACTGCCAATGTTAGTCTTATCATTAAAGATATTTTTGAAAAAACCAAACTTCAGGCTAATGCTTCTTTCTATATGCGTGGTATTTTGGATAAAGAACTCAAACTTGTCACGTTGATGGATTATGTAGACATTTATCTTAATCATAGATATTCGGTTTGCGAAAATCGGTATAAATATGTTTTGGATGTTAGTAGCAAAAGATTGAATATTCAGCGTGGTCTTGCAAAAATCATTGATGATATTAAAAATGCAATTAGTATTATTATTGATTCTGAAACAGTTGCAGAAGCGAAGGAAAAACTGATTAAGAAGTATGATTTGAATGAAGAGCAGGTTGAATATGTTCTTGAACAGAAAACACGTTCTTTGGTAAATAAAGACAGAAATGTTATTTTTACCAAAATTGCAGATTTGGAAAAGTTGATTTCTGATACACAGGCAAAGCTTGATGATAAAACTTTGATGAAAAAGGATATTATCAATCAGTTGACTGAACTCAAAAATAAATTTGGCGATAAACGTAGAACGAAGATTGTTTCTTCTTTTGAGGATATTGATTCTAGTGCAGAAGATGTTCCTGAAAATGTAGTTGCTGTATTGTATGCAAACGGTAAGGTAAATGTATACGAGGAAGAAGAATTTAAGAAATTTGAGGATAATAAGACTTATAAGGATAAGTCTAATATGTTCCGTCAAATTCTCCCTTGCAAACGTTCTGATGACCTTCTGATTATTAACAAAACAGGTGAAGTCGAACGTGTGCCAATGAATGCATTGCAGTATAACAATATGAAATTTGCAGATGCAGTTAATATTATTGTGTATGACCTTGAATCTGAAAAGACTTTGGTATCTGTATTGAAAAATGGCAATGTTAAAAAGACTTTCGTTAATAAAATGAAGTTTAAAATTAACAAACCAACACAGATTATCAAAGATATGGATTCTGAAATTGTAGTAAATAAATTGGTTGATGATAATCCAAATGAAGTAATCACAATGGCTACCAATAATGGTTTTGTGGGCAGATTTAGTGTTAATTCGTTTACAGCAACAGCTTGTGGTGCTAGAGCAATGACTACAAGTAAATTTGATGATGACGATTTCGTTGTTGATTGCAAAATCTCTAATAAGGAACAGGATAAAGAAAACAAAATGCTTATTTTGTTCTCCTATACAGATGATAGCCTTGGCTATAAAGTCATGAATCTTTCTGATTTGCTTGTTAAAGGTCGTACTGCTAAAGCACTGAATTGTATTTCAGGTAAGAAATTTGCTCATTTGAATGAAATTCATATTTCAGATGGTGTATTTAAGTTACTTGACAATAAAAATAAAGTGTATGAATTTAAGAAATACAATATTACTGATAGATTGAAAAAAGGCGAATCATTTGATAAAACCACAGGAATGAATCATCTGATTGATTAAGAAAAAGGGGAAGAAAATTCTTCCCCTTTTTTGATAATTATTGTGTAGTGGTTGGATTATTAGTTTTGTGGAAGGAAATTTTTTACAATTTCCCTAAAAAAGCACTATTATAATAGTAAAAAGGAGTGCGTGTAATGGAAGAAAAGAAATTAGTTAAATGTAAATTCTGCGGTCAAGAAGTAGAAGAAGATAAAATTATCTATGGAGCAAAGAAGTCCTTAACTATTTGTGAGGAATGTTTGGACGTATGTAATCATATCGTGGAAGATAGACAAGTTGAAGAAAAATTAACTTTTGATAAAATTTTGAAACCTGCCGAATTGAAAGCAGAATTAGATAAGTATATTGTTGGGCAGGAACATGCTAAAAAAGTATTATCTGTTGCAGTATATAATCACTATAAAAGAAGTTTGAAAACTACAGATACAATTATCCAAAAATCAAATGTGTGTTTGATTGGTTCTTCAGGCAGCGGAAAAACATTGCTTGCAACCACTATTGCTCGATTGTTAGACCTCCCTATTGTTATTGTGGATGCCACTAGCTTAACGTCTTCCGGGTATAAAGGCAAGGATGTAGAAGATTGCTTAACAGCCCTTCTCGAAAAAGCAGATGGAGATATGAAAAAAGCAGAGCATGGCATTATTTTTATTGATGAAATTGATAAGATTGCTCGTAAAGGTACTTCTGATGGTAAAGACGTTAATGGTGAGGGTGTTCAGCAGGCATTGTTAAAAATGGTGGAAGGTACAAATGTATCTATTGCTGATAAGAAAAACTCGTCTTTATTGACAGATGCTACAACAACAATGAATACTACCAATATTTTATTTATTGTTAGTGGTGCATTCTGCGGAATCGAAGATATTATAAATCGCAAACTTGAAAAGAATGTAAAAACTATGGGATTTGGCGTAGAGCGTACAAAACTTTCTGAAGAAGAAAAAAATAATGCTCTTGAAAAAGTAACGCAGAGCGATTTGATTGAGTATGGTATGATTCCTGAATTTGTGGGTCGTATTCAAAATATTGCCGTTCTGAAAAAATTAGACCTTGACTCTATGGTACGTATTCTTAAAGAACCAAAAGATTCGTTACTTAAACAGTATCAGGAATTACTTAGTATTGATGGCGTAACGTTGACTTTTGAAGATAAAGCCATTGAAAAAATTGCAAAGACAGCATATAAACAGAAGACAGGTGCTCGTTGCCTGAAGAGTATTCTTGAAAATACTATGCTTGATATTATGTTTGAAGCTCCAACGCAGGACAAGAAAGAAATTGTCATCAAAGAATCTGATGTAAAAGTAGATAACATTTGATACAAAGCCCCTAAAATTAGGGGCTTTTTTGACAACCAAATTAAAAAAGAGTATAATAAAGAATGGAAAGGAGATGGAAATTGAATGGTTTATGATTGGAATATTTTAAATGAAGATTATAAAAACAATTTAATTGATAAAATTTTGGAGTACAACAGTTCTTTTTCGCGTGGTGGTAAAGACTATAAAATCGTGAATAAAGATGATTATACAAACCCAAAAAGCATTGCATGGATTCCCCCTATGAAATTGCCTAACATACAAAAAGGTGTAAAAAGGGTAAAAGAAGCTGTAAAAAATAATGAAGCAATTTTTATCGCAGGAGACTATGATGTAGATGGTGTTACAGCCACGGCGGTTATGTATTTTGGCATTCGTACATTAACTCCCAATGTGTATTGGCGTGTCCCTAATCGTAAGGATGGCTATGGGTTATCTACAAAGATTATTGATGAAGCAATTACAAAAGGTTGCTCTTTGATTATTACGGTAGATAATGGTATCGCCACATTTGAAGCAATTAACTACGCACAGGAAAATGGCGTTGATGTTGTAGTTACTGACCATCATCAGGTACAAGAAAAACCATCTTGTGAAATTGCAATCGACCCATATGTGGATGATTTTTATCCATTTAAGAGTATTTGCGGTTGTATGGTTGCTTTTAAATTTTTGCAAGAGTTATTTGGTGCAAATGAAATGATGAAACAGGTGTGGTTTCATGAAGCGTTCGCATTAACGGCAATTGCAACGATTGCAGATGTTATGTCGTTACAGAATGAAAATCGCCGTTTTATCTGTTCGTTTTTGAGACTTATGAAAAACAAAAAGTTAAATGTTGGTGTTGGGTTAGAAAGTTTGTTTAGACATATCAAAAATCTTGATATAGATAATTTAACTGCAACGGCAGTGGCATTTAATGTTGTTCCTTTCATTAATGCAATTGGTCGTTTGTCAGATGCAAATCAGGCTGTTGAGTTGTTTTTGACAGAAGATGTTGCAGTTGCCGATAAAATTTCTGCTGAAATGGTAAAATGTAATAATCTTCGTAAGAAGTATCAAAATGATGTAAAGCAAAATCTTCATGTAGACCCCAATAGTCATGTTATTGTAGAATTACTTGAAGATGTACCACATGGTATTATTGGTGCAGTTGCAGGTACTGTAAGCTCATTGTATGGTAAACCTTGTTATTTGCTTGCACAAAATAACGAAGGAAGTGATATGCTTACAGGTTCAGGGCGTGCTCCAAATTACAGTCGATTTAATGTGGGTGCATTTGTATCTTCCAATAAAGATATTTGTTCAGGTGGCGGTCATTTATCTGCAAGCGGTATTAAAATTTCCAAAGCTAATTTGCAGGAATTTAAGAAACGTTGTGAAAAACAAGCAGAAGAAATGTTGAGTGAAGCAGTACCACTTGATGCAACAAAAACTATTATGTTTGAGTTGAATTTTGCAGATATTACAGATGAAATTATGGATGAATTGCAGACACTTGAACCATTTGGACAAGGCAATGAAGAACCACTATTTTGTACTCGTGGAGTTTATGTAGATAGTACAAGAATTTGCGGTGAGTTTAAGAACACAATTCAAATGGAATTTATTCATAATGGCAAGGTAATGAAAGGCATTTGTTTTAATGATGTTGCCGAAAAATATCTTAATGAATTGGAAGAAATGAAAGCTGTAGATATTTGCTATAAACTTCAGTATAATTATTGGCGTGGGAATAAAACAATTCAGATGTTAATTGAAGATTTTAGACCAACTTCAAAAATGATTGAAGATAGTATTGCGATTAAAGAAGATGACTTAACAGACATTAATTTTTGGTAAAAAAAAAAGGCATGAGAAATCATGCTTTTTTTTATTATAAAAAATACCACAAAAAACTATAATATAGGTGAGTGCAGGATAGCAAAAAGAACGGTTTCAAAGGATTGTTTGAAACACTCAAACTTTCATGATAAAAGTGCGCATATTTGATTGAATTGTGTTGAGTTTAATATACAGCAGTACGATACTAACTAAGTAATTTTGCATCCGCCGCACTTAGTTGTATAATTAAGGAAGGAAAAACTTTTCATGAAAAGATTAATAGCTAATAGTCTAACGCCTGTCAAGCTAGATGATGGGGCGATACAATATTTGACAGACTCTATGGCCAATGGCCTACTTATCCAAATTGAATATCAAGGGTCAGGTTGGCGAACAGTTCAACCATACTCGTTTACAACATCGAAAGATAACAACCTTTTGGTAATGTGCTATAAGTCAGACGGTTCGGTGCGTTCCTATAGATTTGACCGTATTGAGCAGTTATATGTAGATGAAGTTTTAATGCAGAGTGGTGATATTCCTGAAAATGAGGATAAAAGACCTAATTTGTCTGATTTTGAAATTCCGTATTTACCTGAATATGATGAAATTCTTGAACTTTCTGAAAATGAAAGTGGAGAACCTTTCCAAGATGGACTCGACAGTATTGAAGAAGGACAAACGTTTGAACCACAGCCAATTGAAGATGAAAATGATAAAAAAGAATCTGAAGAAAATGATGAATTCGTGAATGATAATGATAACGAAAAAATTCAGGATAATGACGAATCAACAAACAATGACAGTTCTGATAATAATGTTGATGTTGATTTAGATAATGAAGATGATTCTGATGAAGACGTTGATGTTGATTTAGATAACGAAGAGGAAAACAATAATGAACAAAAATGAAAATAAAGGCGTTGAAGTAGCCAATTCATACAAATATTACAACCTTACACACAAATCAGAAGCGCAAGATAAAATTCCTGAATGGATGAAAGGTGTAATTACAAATAAAAAGGAACGCCCTGATGTAAGCAAATATAAAGGGATTTATCCATAATTGTGAAGACCAAAAAAAATTGGTCTTTTTTATTTTTTTTGTAAAAAATCACTTGACAAGCGTATTCGTAAGATGTATACTGATGATAGTCTAATTAAGTTGTAATAATGTATTGATAAATGGTATGATTTTTAAACGGAGGTAAACTTTAAGTATGTTATCTGTTGCAGTTTTTGATGCCAATACTTGCACTATGATGGAAGAATATGCACTCGTTGTAGATTTTGAAGAAGTTAAGGCTTTTGCTGCTAGTTTGCAGAATAATGTTGCAGACAAAGCAAAAACGGTTATTGAAAAAGTAAATACTATCAAAAAGGATTTTACTGACAATGTAAAGAACATCATCTCTTCCAACAATAAAGAGAATGTTACCGTTGCAAATAATGATGTTGCGACAGTAACAGAATCCAAAGTTCCTGAGTGGATGGTTGATGGTGTGGATATGAGGAAGGTTTTTGACCCCTCATGTTGTAGAATGATGGAGTATTTACACGAAATGACTCCTGAAGAAAAAACAAAAGCAATGGCAAAAAAGATGGAACGTGAAAAGAATTTCGTTCCTACCATTGAAACGGCTGTAATGCACTATCAGATGGGAATTGAAGAAGCATTTGATTGGTTGTATAGGCAGTTTGAAGATAAAATTGTTAATTTTGCCAAATCAAAAACTCTCAATCAGTTAGACCGAGAAGATTTGATTGACCGTTTGAATCAGTGCTTTGTCATAACAGTAAGTAAATATCGAGGGGGTACGTGTTTCAAAACTTATTGGTGGACATGTGCTCAGAACGAAGTAGGTGCATTTTTCAAAAACAAAAATGCAAAAAAACGTACCACAGAAGATAAACAGGCTAACGTTAGTTTAGACCAAAAATATGGTGAATCTGATGGCGAACTTATTGATATTGTGCAGTGTGATGCACATGAAAAGATGGAACGTACTATTTTCCTTAGAGATATTATCAACAATCAGATTCGTCCGATTTTAAACGATAAGGAAATTGAGGTTATTGATTTGCTCATGCAGGGGTATGATAAAGCGGATATTAATCGTTACTTAAACCTTACTCGTGCAGCAGTTTATAATAGAATTAAACGTATTCAGGCAAAACTTATGAAGGTATTCACACCACAGCAAATTGCAGGGTTCTTTGCTTGATTAGGGAAAAGCTACAGAAATTTCTGTAGCTTTTTTATGTAAAAAAAATAATAATAAGGCTCTTGTTTAAGATTGTTTAACTTGAACAAGCAATTGATATGCAAATATTTTTATTATATTTTATATATGTCGAAGTCAGTAAATATAAAACATTTGAGAGGTGCTTGCAAAATGGCAAAAATGATTAATTTGGCGCAGATTAAGGGCGGTCTTGAATTGAAGAATGCCCTTGAAGCCTTAAAGAAATCTTACCCTGCTTCTAATGTAACAACTACTGATGTTAAATCTGTTACATATAAGAAAGCTGCTGAAGGAGAGAAATCTGATGAAGAAGGTTTCCTCCTTGATGAAGAAGGTAAACGTGTAGTTGAATCACAGGAAACTTATACCGCACAAGAACTTTTGACAAAACTCAATACTTCTATGGAAGAATTAACAGGTGGTAGCGGTAAGGGGTCTATTGACTCTCGCATTCAGGATGCAGTAAAGACTATTACTGACCGTGAGGTTTTTGACTATGTTCGTCTTTGGATTAAAGATTATGATGTAACCAAACCACTTGATTTAATTCAATTAACAAATGGTGTTTCTGAGGAAGTTGTTAAAGGCAATGTGTCTAATGTTCCTACAGACCTCAGTGCGGTAACTTTGAAGCAGGAAGATTTGGCAAAAATGTCTTTAGGTGTACCTTTTGTTGTTTATACAAAAGAAGGTGAGCCTGTTTTTGACGCTGATAAGAAAAATGTAACCGTTACATTTACTTCAGATGGGGAAGGTGAAACTGCGGTTATTAAAGCAAATTTCTCTGCGACTCCATATGAATATGTAACTGAAACAAAGGTTACTAATGTTAGTGATGAAGAAGTTACTGTCGGTGCAGACAAAAAGACTTTAGCACTTGCAAATAAATATGTAGATACAAGTACAGTTGTTATTGTTGATACTAACGGAGCTACAATTAGCCGTAGAAATTATTTTGTAAATTCTCTTGCAGGCGTTGTTGAATTCCGTAGAGAATATGAGGAAAATGAAAAGTTTAAAGTAACATATTCTTTCCACAAATACGAGGAAGTGAAAACTGAACTTGCTACAAAAACAGATGCTTGGTTTAAACTTTATCCTATTGAAAAAACAACTTTCGGTTCTTTAAAATCTGATTATATGGTTGATAATGTTGAAATTAACAACATTCAAATTTCTAATGCAGTTAGTGAACTTGAGAAAAAACTTGCTGAAGAAACTGACATTGTAGAACAGATTATTGCAACCGTTGCTGATGTTTCTATTCAGAATGCATTAAAAGCTATTACAGCAAGTCTTGAAGAACGTCTTGAAAAAGTAGAAAAAGCTATTAAGGTAATGAGTAGCTTTGTTACAGATGTTTTTGATGCACCTGCTGAAGGTACTGTAGATTTCTCACTTTCTGCTGTTCCAACTGCTAAGAAGGTAGAACTCTTTATTAATGGTGTTCGTTATCGTGAAGGGGATGCTTTCACTGTAGACCGTGATAGAGTTGCTACAACAGGTAATAAAGGTTATCAGCCATCTGCTAAATGGCTCTTCACTGCTACAAACGGTGGTTTTGACCTTGGTACAGATTATGAAGTCGTGTTTGAATATGTTGGCGATACTGATAAAGTAATGTTTTCTAATGAAGGTGTGGAAGTAAGCACACAACCCAATAATGCCTAAGTTATTGTTTGTTTGAACATTATACACTCACAACAATATGATTTTTAAGAGTAGATTGTCTATTTTTAGAGTAGAACAATCTACTCTTTTTAATACGGATGTGATTAGGGAATGGCGAATAAGTTAATTCAATCTAAACAAATTGACATGAAAAGTGTCAATAAATCATTGAATTTAGATGAAAGAACCGAAAAAATTATCACATTCTGCTTTCCTTCCATTACAGAAGGATATGTAGGCAACTTTTTTAAATTTCCCTATGAAGGTATGTTGGTAGATATAGATGGTTATTGTACAAATCCAAGCATTGTTGATACAATTTTTAGAATTGAAAAATGTTCTGAAAAAGATTTTAAGCAAGGCGTGAATTATTCACAATCTGATTTAGGACTTGTTTTGTCTGAGCAAACTGTAAATAACAAGGTAACAAAAGATACTATGGAATTGGGATTGTTCGTAGATTCATGGGAGAACATTACAAATGAAATTGTAATTCCAAAGAATCAATTATCTGTAGAAAAATCTTTTGTTACAAATAATGTTTTGGTAAACAAGAATGACTTGTTTAGGGTTAAATTTCTATCTTGCTCTACGGACGATTTAAAAAAGATGGCTTATAATGTAACAATTCAAATTGTTATACAAGTCAAAAATAATTTATAAGCGAAGGTGATATTGATGGCAGCTCCAAAAGTTAGTTGGAAGCACGAAGATGCAGGATTGATGGTTGATTTTTCTGCTTGGAACATGAATAAAATTAATGCAGATGATGATTCCCCAATTCAGACAATCTATTTGTGGAATAACTTTGGTGACAACTATGATGATGAAAAAGATGGGGAAGACCCTGAAAATCATCCAAAAATTTCTGACATGCAGGATGTTCAGATTACGACAACTTCTAGTGATGCGGATTCAATGGACGTAGTTAAAGATAAATGGATTCGTGTTAAACTTTTGTCTATTGGCAAAGATGAAAATGGTGTAGATTTACAACCTGAAACTGCATTCACCCCAATTGGCGGTGACGCAACTCACGTTTTAACCGCAGAAGGTATGCGTGAAGGTGTAATTAGCGGTGCTCGTAACTCAGGCACTTTGGCAGATAAAGCAAATTATGCTAAATTTGAAATTATGTGTCATGTTCCTGCAAACGCCCCTGCAGGCCCTCGTAGTTTGGCTACACGTATTATTTATTATTACACCTAATTATTAACTCAATACAATGAGAAAGGACAAGTAAAAATGGAAAAAAAATTAACTTTCAATGAGGTTAATTGTTTTTCTCCGATTAATACTCAGCCTTTCATTTGGATGGCTGAGTATTTTTCTGAAGATGGTTTGACAGAATTTGATTTAGAAACCAAAAAGGAAAACAATTTTTCAGATATTCAGAAAGATAAATTAAGAAAATTTGGTTTGATTGGGCAAGGCTCAAAATTATTTTTTAACTGTAATGGCGGTGCTTTTAGCATTGTTGGTAAGAGTTATTCTATCGAAGTAGAATGTGATGGAAAACTTTACCGTTTGAATGATTCTTCAAATTACATTACAGATGTAATTACATATAAACGAGCAGAAGCAAATGTCTCTTACGGAGTTAAATCTGCCGAATTAAGACCAAATATTACAGGGTATTTCTTCGGATATAAAACTAAAGTTGAAGTGAATGGCGTTAAATTTAATTTAAAGCCCATTGTTTCAATGGTGGCTGAGAAACCTTTATATTTGGATTTGTCTTTATCTGCTGATAGAGATATGAAAATTACACTTTACATTTGTAAGAGTGATAAAAGATTTCCTTATGAAATGGAATTGAAGAAAAACAAAACTAGCCGTGTTCATTGGAATTTCCTCTGAGGTGGTTTAAATGCCAACAGAACGTTCAAAATCAACAGTAAATAATGTTGAATTGTCATGTTCTAATTATTGGAATAAATCAATTAATGATACAACTGTAACAGTCAAAATGCTTGTACCATCTAATGACCGATACAAGTTAGCTGTAGAAATGTATCGAAATGATGAAAAAGTAGCTACATTTGAGGAATTTAAAAATCCTTTTGATACAAAACAAGTAGTTACAGGTTTTACCAATTTAACAACTTTGCAATTCGTTGTTCCTGAAACATTTTTGGAAATTGGGGATAATGTTTTGAAATTTATTGTTACAGATGAAGTGCCTGAAGAAGATACAACAGGTACAAGTGAAGTAACACATGTTATTAAGGTAGAAACAAGAAATAGCTTTGAAGTTGAAAGAAAACTTGCTTATAAAAGCGAATATTTGATTTCAGGTTCAGGCTCAATTAATAATGCAAATGGATTTAATGTAAATACTAAAAATGGTAGTTTGAAAACTGTTTGCATTCCTAAAAAACCTATTGAAATGGACGGCAGAGCAACAATTCAGACGATTGAAGTTGATGCTACTCCTGATTTTATAGGTGAATGTGAAAAAGATATTGCTACTGCTAGTTTGTTGGAAATGGGCGATTATACAGTTCAAAAAATTCCTTTTGATGATGTGCTCCATTTTGACGAAATTAAGCATATTCAAGCAATAGATATTCATTAATAGAATGAATTAATTTGGAAAGGAAGATTTTTTATGGCGCAAGGTTTCTTTGCGGGAGGTAATGGAACAAAAGAAAGTCCATTTCTAATTGAAGATGCAGATGATTTAAATGCAATGAGAATGCATTTGGATTCTTATTTTGAATTGATAAATGATATTAATTTATCAAACGGTAAATATAATTTAAATCAGGGTTGGCAACCAATTAAGAATTTTACAGGTACTTTAAATGGTGCGAATCATAAAATTATTAATTTATACATCAATAGACCTACTGAGGATATGGTTGGATTTTTTAAACAATTATCAGGTAATTTAACCAATATTTATTTTGTTGATGCTCAAATTGTAGGACATGATTGCGTCGGCGTAGTAACAGGGATTTTATATACTTTTGACAATCCTCTATCGTACACAGAAGCTATAAACAAAAACATTTGCGTTGTAAATAGTTTTGTTAAAGCAAATGCTTACGCAGGTGGTTATTTTGGAATATTTGCTATGAATCGTTATAGTTATACAATCTCTGATGTGTTTGTTGAAGTAAATATTGATTCTAAGGATTCAAAAGCATTTGGTTTTGGGACAATTTTAGACATTGCAGGTAGGGAGAGAATTAACGTTAACAATATATCCTTTGATTTTAATTGTAATTGTAATTGTGACGGTCGATGGAGCAACCAATGTAATTGTGTTGTTAACAATATCATTGTAAATATTCAACGTTGTGCTACAAAAATACATAAAAATAAATCTATAACAGAATATTATGCTTTTGTATCAGGTAGTTCTAAAAAATTCACAGCATGTATAACAGATAATTCTGAGATTGCACCAATGATTGAAACAAATATTGAATATAAAAATATTTTAAATATTGAATATGCAACAGATTTGTTACCAAACGTTGATTCAAACTATTTTACTAAAAAAGTAAATGCTATGCTTGAACCAAAGTTTTTAAATAATGATTCTATTTATCTGCAATTTAATAATGGATATTATGTGTATGATTTTACCAATAATGAATTTGTACTAAAATATACAAAATTTTCCAATGAGAATTCAAAAGAAATTATCCAAAATGGAATGGATAAGGTTTCATTCTCAAAAATTCCTAATTCCAAATTAAAAGAAATTCAGGATAAATACGGTAAAGTAAAAGTAGTAAATTGTATTAATGCACATAAGAGGATTGTGTATAAAACAAATACTTTAGAAATGAACAGAGATAAGGCACATTCTGTTTACCGTAAGAAAATTAGATTTGATAACTTTAATGAAATAACTTCTATCAAGAAGAAATAAGAGGTGAATTGAATGAATGGTAATTTTGGCGGTGGAGAAGGTACAAAAGAAAAACCATTTTTAATTGAAGATGCTTCCGACCTTTTCCAAGTTCGCAACCATTTGAAAAATTACTTCAAACTTGTAGATAATATCAATCTAGGTGAACCACCTTACAATAGTGAGTTCGGTTGGCAACCAATTGAAGGGTTTACAGGTCATATTGATGGTAATAACAAGCGTATTTATAACCTCACAATTAGACGAGCTACGGAAGATAATGTTGGATTATTCAGCACATATCACTGTAGCGATACACAAAATCCTTCACCAATTAGCAACGTTTCATTTGAAAATGTAAGCATTAATGGTAAGGATAATGTTGGCTGTATTGTTGGTAAATTGTTTTGGGGAACATATTCCACAACACTTCCTGTATTTGATAATGTTTATGTAAATGGCGGTATTAGTGGTAATAACAACGTTGGTTCGTTTGTCGGACATTTATATGGCGATTTATCTGTAACAGGTAAAGTAATATTCTTGACGCAGGATTGCGTAGCAAACACTCAACTTGCTATTACAAATTCAGATAATACGTATATTGGACAAATTGTTGGTTTAGCTTCTGATACTTGGGCTTCACCAATTTCAAATCTCACTTCTGTAAAATATGTCCGTACAGTTGGACGTTCAATGATTAGCTCTTCATCTAAGAAAATTTCAAAAGCAGGTAACTTTTCTTTTGATTTAAATGCAAGAGATACATTTGTTGATTGTTTTATGGACACAGGTTTGTGGGAAAAAACCAATTTCAACAATGAAAATGCAGGAATTCAGTATGTAGATTCAAGTATTTTGAAAAAGTTGAAAACGCAAGCTCCATTAGTGGACATTATGCAGGGAAAAATTCACAAATGGTCTACATTCGAAGGTTCATACCCACAGTTAACTATTGCTGTACCTGACTATTTCTTCGTTCAGGCTGATAATGAATTTTATTATTTCGATTTGAATGATGGGGAATGGAAACAGGTTGCTTTAGGCGATAAATCTAACCCTTCAAAATCTCAAATTATTAATTTCGGCATGAAAACTTTACAGGATGTTCCTAATTTGCAATGGAATTTCTTTAAAGGTAAGTTCTCCAAAGTTACATTGTATAATGCAATTGATAAAACAGATTCTACACACCAAACACATATGCCTTTAAATCAGAGTATTTTGACGATTAAAGAGTCAATGCCTAGCGATAGCGATAAAAAGGTTAATATGTCTATGAAGGTAAAATTAAATAATAACTATGGTGTATTGTCTGAAATCAAGGGGTGGTGATAAATGGCACAGGGGTTTTTTGCAGGTGGCAATGGAACAAAAGAAAGTCCATTTCTAATTGAAGATGCAGATGATTTAAATGCAATAAGAAATAATCTTTCTGCACATTATAAAATGATAAATGATATTAATTTATCTGAAGGTAAATACAATTTAAATCAAGGTTGGCAACCAATTAGGAATTTTACAGGTACTTTAAATGGTGCGAATCATAAAATTATTAATTTGTATGTTAATAGACCAACAGAAGATTATGTTGGATTCTTTAAAATATTGCAAAATGCGACAATAAACAATATTGGGTTTGTTAACCCAATTGTTAAAGGACATAGCGGTTGCGGAATTTTGACAGGCGGTTTTATAAATACAAAATGGGAAGTCAACTCATTAATTAATAACATTTTTGTTGAAGAAGGATTTGTTTCAGGCGATTCAAAAGTAAGTGGAGTTTGTGGATGGATGATAGCAACAGCTCCCTCAACCATTTCATTCACCAATATTTTTGTTGACGTTGAAATTCAATCAAAAGAAGGTATTGCATATGGAGTGGGATTTGTAGATGTAGGCAGAGTGCTATACAGAGGAACAAGAAGCTATTCTGCATTTGACAATGGTGTATATCGCTACGATTGTAACTGTAATTGTAGTAACGGTGACTGTAACTGTAACTGTAGTTATACCAACAATAATACATTTGCAAATTGTATTTCAAAACTGCGTAAAAATGAATTAATAACAACATATTATTCTTTTTCTAATAATGCTTATGTTACTTTTGAAAATTGTTATGCAGACAATTCTGAAATACAGCCTGTTATTTATACAGGAATCACCTATAAAAATATAACCGATATTCAACATGAGATTAATTTATTGCCAAACGTTGATTCAAACTATTTTACTAAAAAAGTAAATGCTATGCTTGAACCAAAGTTTTTAAATAATGATGCTATTTATCTGCAATTCAATAATGGGTATCATGTGTATGATTTTACAAATAATGAATTTGTACAAAAATATACAAAGTTCTCTAATGAGAATTCAAAAGAAATCATTCAAAACGGAATGGATAAAGTTTCATTTTCGAAAATTCCTAATTCCAAATTGAAAGAAATTCAGGATAAATACGGTAAAGTAAAAGTAGTAAACTGTATTAATGCACATAAAAAAATTGTGTATAAAACAAATACTTTAGAAATGAATTACGATAAACAAAAATCTGTTTACCGTAAGAAAGTTGAGTTTAATAAATTCAACGAAGTAACTTCTATTAAGAAGAAATAAGAGGTGAATTAAATGAATGGTAAATTTGGCGGTGGAGAAGGTACACCGACAAACCCTTATCTTATTGAAGATATTTATGACTTCAACGAAATCCGAAAAGGAGAAAAGTTGTCGTATAAATTAGTCAACGATATTGACTTTTCACTTCCTCCATATGATAAAGGGTTTTTACCCATTCCATCTTTTTCAGGTCAATTAGACGGTAATGGACATAAACTAATGAACCTGTATATTGATAAAATGGATTATCCTGATATGTATACATATGTTGGCTTGTTTGAACAAATAAGTATTACCAACAATCAGTATACTGCGGTTAATCATCCATTTATTAAAAATTTAATCATCACAAATGCTAACATTAAAGCCCCTGAAAATGGTGGTATTATTGTAGGTAAATTAATGTATCGTCACAATTCAGGTACACTATTTCAACCATTGTTTGAAAATGTATATATTAGCGGCAAGGTTCAAGCTAAATATGGTTGTGGTGGGTTCGTTGGTTCGTTATATTTCTACGATGATTATGCTGATTATAAGAATGTAATGTTTAAAAATATTCAGGCAAATTTGGATTTACTTGCTAACTCAGCAAGTGCATATGTATCTCCATTGGCAGGATATGTTTACGTTGACCAAGGTCAGGTAAATTCAAACTATTTTGGTAAAGCTGGTTTTACATTTGTTCAAGACTCCATTATTAAATGTAAATTTGTCAACAACAATCAAATTGTAAAAAGTCAGTTAAAAAATATCTTTAACTATGATACAAAAATTACTTTCCCTGCAAATGTTCAAAAAATGAGAGTTACAAATTCAATTTTTATTACAGATGATTGGGCAGGAGATTTATGTGATAACATTGTTACAATGTCACAAGAAGAAATCAATCACCTTGCGAAGACATTGGATTTTAAATTGGCACTTGAAGATAATAAACAATGGAGTTTTGTAGCAAACAAAATGCCAAAATTGTCTGTAATGAATAGCGACTACTGTTTGTTTTATAAGAAATCAACTAAGCAATATTTTGGTTTAGATTTGAAAGAAGTAAAAATTTTCAATATCTTAAAACATTTGGATTTGACATTTGCTTCAACTGATGTTTCAAATAGTATAATCAATGACGCTAGAAAGAAATTAGGTGATATTCAGGTCGTTGCGATTATGAATTTATCTTTAGGTAAAAAAGTAGTTCAGCAACCTGAAATCGCATTGAATAGCAATTCTGCTAATAATTACAGTGGACATTTTGTTTTTAGAAAGAAAATATCCTTCCCTGAAACAGGTAAAGACATTTATAAAATTGTTGGAAAGAATTCCTTTTAAGAGGTGAGTTAATTGTCACAAGGTAAATTTGGTGGTGGCGAAGGTACACTCAACAATCCTTATTTAATTGAAGATGTGGAAGATTTAAATGCTATTCGCTTTTATCCCACAAAAAATTTCAAATTAACGCAGGACATTAACCTTGGCGTTTATCCTTACAATACAAACAAAGGTTGGTTGCCAATCAATGATTTCTGCGGAACATTAGATGGTGATGGTCACTCCATCTTAAATATGTATATTAATCGTCCAAATCAGGATGCTGTCGGTTTTATTGGTTCAACCGCAATGACTGTAAATGTTGTTTTTCAGATAAAAAATCTTTTTATTAAGAATTGCAATATTATTGGTCATAATTCTGTTGCTCCAATTTGCGGTCATCTTAATGCAACACAATCGCAAACAGAACCTTATGTTGAAAATTGTAAAATTACAGGTAAGGTTTTAGGTAACGAAGCTTTATCTGCTGTGTTTGGTGGTATTAAATATGCTACAGCCGTAACAAGCGCAAATATTATTAATAACTCTTATCTGAAAGTTGATATGTCTCTTTCGGCACAAGGAACTAATTATGGCATGTTTGTTGCTTATGATGCGGTTAATAATGCAAATTATACTATTTCAAATGTTATTTCTTTGTGTACTTTTGATAATAGTGTAAATGGTATTCCTACTGTATTAGCTCCAAATTTCTGTAGCTTATATACAGGTATGAAATACACCAATGTATATTTCAATACTGATTTGTGGAAATATGGTGTTACTACTGCAAATGGTGCAAAAGGACTGAATAGCGAAGAAATTACAAATCGCTTAAATTTAGGTACTTTGTATCAAGAAGTTAATGATAATGGTGAATTGCTTTGGGATTTTAAAACAGGCGAACGTGAACCACAGCTAAAGTTATTCTTCTACAAGAAGTATCTAATTAAGTGTGATAAAGGCTATTATGTTTATAGCAATACAAATGGTTGGACTAAGGTTTTAGATAAAATTAAAACAAATTCCAAAGTTTTTGAAATGGCTATGGAAGGAATTGACCACATTCCATTTAGTGCTTGGGAAGATTTTAAGAACAATGTCTCAATAAAAGCAAAAATCATTGTTCTTATTCCTGACACAAATGGTACAATTCAGATTAAAAATGCTTTAATTTTGGATAAAGATTCAACCATTAAAGATAATCTTGTAAGAAAATATGATGGTCTTGAAACAAAAGTTTTTAGACGTAAAATTTCTTTCCAAGATAAAATTAGTGGCGACACTATTGTTAAAATTGCTAAACAGAATTAATTTTCATGAGGTGTAAGATATGGATTTGAAAAATCTTTCAGGCGCAGGCACAGACTTTAACCCTTATATTATTACAAGTGGTGAGGAATTGGATTGCATTCGTCAGGACGTAACAGCTTGTTATCGTTTGGCGAACACAATTGATTTGACTGAAATTTGCAATGCAAGTGACGGTACAGGTTGGCAGCCAATTGAAAACTTTACAGGCGTTCTTGATGGTGCAGGTTTTAGCATTACAAATCTTTTCATTAACCGTACAGAAAATAATCAGGCGTTATTTTCTACAACAAACGGTTGTACAATTATGAATCTTGGTGTTACTAATGCTAGTGTAGCAGGTGGTGCTTTGAATACAGCCATTTTGGTTGGTAACATCTTGTCTTATGATGATTTGATTGAAAACTGCTTTGTATCAGGTACGGTTCGTGGTCAGAACTACATTGCAGGTATTGTTGGTCAGATGAATGGTGGTACAATTAAAAACTGCTATTCTGAAGCTCAGTTGACAACAACAATTACTTCAGGAAGTTATGCAGGTGGTATTTGTGCGAAAGCAACAACTTCTAACCCTGCTATCATTAAATGTTTCTTCAATGGAACAATTGCAGGTGCTACAACACCTCAACCATATTATGCTCATAATGCGGTTAATGCAGTGGCAGATAAATGCCATTACAATTCCACAAAACTTCCAATTTCTCCTGTAGTTGCAGGTAATCTTGATGATGACGGAATGCGTGATTCTAAGAATTTTGCTGATTGGCAGGATGAATATTACAACTTCGATAGAAAGGTTTGGAGTCAGAAATTAAATGATTACCCACATCTCTATTTCGAAGTATCTACAAGATATTTAATTGCAGTAGAAAATGCAAGTGGTACAACTTATTACACATTTGTGTATGAAGATTCAAAAGGTGTTTGGAAAGCATTGACAAGTTCTGAAATTGCAGGTGCATTCCCAACTGCTAGTGAATTTGAAAACTATGGCTTGATTGATGCTGAACTTTCTGCAATTTCTCGTTTTGATTGGAATAAACTCCGTGAAATCACAGATGAATTCGAACTCATTGCTAGTACAGATAAATACACAATTGAACGTACTATTACTCAGCAGGAAATGACTGTTGAACAGGAATTATCCGATGCAATCATTCTTGCTACTGAGATTGATTTTAGTGCTTTTGGTGATTCCATTAATCAGATTAAAATTGTACAGTAAAGGAAGGTGAAAGCTAATGGCAAATGGGCAATTTAAAAAAGATGAAAGAGGTAATGTATATACAAGCCCTTATATTATCGAAGACGTTGCCGATTTAAATGCTGTTAGAAATTTTTACACAAAAGATTCCACAACTAAGTACAATTTTAAATTAGATTGTCATTTGGATTTTAAGGAGTCCGATTTTGAAAATTGGACTCCAATTCCAAATTTCCTTGGAACTTTTGATGGTAATTTCAATTGCATTTATAATCTCAAAATAAAGGATAAAACATTAGATGATGTTGGATTGTTTTCTAATATTAAAGAAGGTTCTACTATTTGCAATTTGGCGTTAATGAATGTTGATATTGAGGCTCGTGATAATGTAGGTGCTATTATTGGGAACGTGAACAAAGATTCTATTAATATTTCCACTTGCTATGTTCACGGTTCAATTAAAGGCAATGATAATGTCGGCGCAATTGTTGGTAGAAATTTATCTCGTCAAAATAATTTCATAAAGCAATGCATTACAGAATGTGATGTCGTTGGTCATGAAAATATTGGTGGTCTTGCAGGTTCATTTACATCATTTAACAAAACAAAACCATGTAACATTGTACACAATTTTGCTTTTGGTACAGTGAATGGTGAAAACTTTATTTCAACTAATGCTACCGTTGGATTGAATGATGATTATAGTGTGTATGGACATAATTATTTTGATAAAGATAGAATCCCTAATTATTATCCTGATGAAAAAGCAGAAGGATATGAAAAGAAATACTTCTTTAATCGAAATAATTTTGAAGAATTATTGACAGATTATTATACAAAAGATAATCATAATTTAGGTTTGTGGCGTTTTTCAAATAAAAACTATGTAGGATTTAATTGGTTATTTAATATATATTCTGTCTTTAGAATTGATGGTGAATTATATAGTTATAATTCAGGACATGGTGATTTTGTTAAGATAGAAGATGTTCCTGAAAAACTCACATTTAATTTCTTTTATCAGCATGGTATTAAGAATGTTGGTGTTATTACATCTTCAGAAATTAGAAATGCAATGAATGGCAAAAATATTACTGTGCTGTCTGCATGTGAAAGCGGTACAGGAAAATATAAGCCAAACGTAACAGCCAATATTAAAACGGATAAAATTCGCTCTTCTTGTTCTGTTGATTTGTTTACAATTGAACAATCCAATACTTTGGAATTTGATAGTTTTGAAGATATGGATAAAAAATATTCTGTAACAACTGTTGAGAAGAAAGAAAAAGAAAATCTTCCTTTGTCAATTATTGCTGAAAATGAAACAGAACGAGAGAAACCAAATGTTAAAATTTTGGTTAAATCAGATAAAAAAGAAGCAATTCCTGATGATGCTGAATTCTCAATCCAGGTTACTGATAATACACAGCAATCTGAAAAATCTGCATTAAATGATAAACGTCACATTGAAATCCATGCTTCAAAACAGCATGAATTGAGAGATTTCAATATGAGTATTAGTGCAGAAAACAACAATAAACATATTGACCCACATCAAAAATTGCGTATTGTTAAAGATGATAGGGAATTGGCACAAAAAATCAAGACTAATCTCACCTATACATTATACAATACAGTTTCACAGCAGACTCGTGGCGTAAATGTAGTAGCAACAGGTAAAAACAAATCTCGTTATTTGCTTTCTGTTAATAATGGTCAGAGTTGGCTGACTTATAACAAAGAAAAGAACAATTGGGTTTCTGCTAATTTGGCAAACGTACATGACGAAGGTGTAACGGTTGAAGATTTGAAATCTCGTGCTATTATGAATAGCTTACCAACCAATTATGCTTCAAAGTTAAAAATTGCTTCAGCTATTTCAGCAGATGCTTTCAATTCCACATTCAATATTCGTGATATTAATATTACATTTGAGGAAAATGAAGGCCCTGAAGTTCTCAATGCAGGTACAATGTCTGATAATGATTATGTAACCATTACAGGTACTTTAAATGATAAAGAAAACGATACAGTTTCTTATCGTATTCTTACAAAACATCAGTTAGAGCCTGACTATCATCAGATTTATCCTGCAAATAAAAATGGTTGGCTTGCTAAGAAAAACGGTTATAAATTCACAGAAAAATTCCCACTTGGCAATTTCAAAAACGGCGCAAATGTTGTTAAAATTGAAACAAAAGACTCTCGTGGAGAATTGGCTGAAAAGTTAATCAATTTCACACTTATTACAGGTACACCAACCGTTAAAATTAATTCTCAGAATCAGTTCTATGCAAATGTAAGTCTTGCACATACACTTGGTAGAAAAGTTCGTTTTAGAATTTATATTAACGGTGAACAAAAAGCACCTGTTAAAGAAGGAGCATGGTCTGAATGGAAAGATGTATCAGATGGAGAATACACATTTGATTACACTTGGAATACAGAAGATGTGCTTAATGGCTTGCCAAACGAAATTCGTTTTGAAGTAGAAGATGATTTACAGACTATTGTTAATGAACAGTTTAGCGTTATTGGCGAATATAAATCATTGCTCTTTAAAGATACCAATGGATTCTATTATTCTACCGATACAGGCGATATTCTTCAGCAGTTGGATTTTGGTACTATTGTTGGCGGTGTATTGTCAGACGCATATCCTGTTATTATTGAGAATAAGACAGGCTTGGCTATGAATGATGTTATTATCTATCCTGATGCTTTAACTCAGGAAGACAAAACAAAGATTCTCTTGTCTTATGATAAGGATTTCGTTGCTTCAAATGAAACAATTACAGTTAAAAACTATGATACTTATGGGGTTGTCAATAAGATTGATAAGTATGAAAATGCAATTAAAGTACCTTATGTACTCGAAAACAATGATACTTATACATTCTATGTAAGAATTGATTCTGAAGTTGATGCTAATTCTTATAAGAATAAAACCTTCCGTGTTCTTGCAACAGGTACACCTGTCGATACCAAATTGATTACAACCATTCTTCCAAAAACAGATTATGAAGAAAATTATATTAATTCAACTGTTCTTGATGATGGTGAAGGTCTGTTTGATATTGAAATCAATGACATGGCAGATAAATACACGTTGAATGGTTCTTCTATTTATGTAACAGGTGATACCGTATTTAAATGGATGTCAGGTCGTATGACTGAAGAGAAATTTATGGCAAGACCTGTAACAGACCAAGAAATGACCGAAGCGTTGACAAGAATTAAAACACAGAATGAAGACTTCACTCCATACTCAATAGCTTGGCTTGATGACTTCTTTGTGAAGAATTATGGTGATACAGTAGTAAACCTCGTACAAGCAGGAAAACTTTCCTTCAAACGTCGTTTACGCTCACCAAAATATTATGACGGTCACGTTTCTTATGAACATTCAGGCAAACCTGCAATGTCTGTAAGCAAATATGGAATAAGAGAAAAATAATTGATTGGCAAAAATGGGATTGATTATTTTCAACTCTCGCTATTAAAGAGTAGGTTAAACCCTACTCTTTATTTATTTTATGAGCAAAAGATTAAACCTATATCTGTTAGTGCGTAGTCTTTTGTATCTTCTTTTTGCTCCTTGCCACGTATCAATACAATGGTTAAAGCCAAGGTGCAAAAGACAATCCAAATAAAACAATACAATGTTAAATTCGGAGTGTGATTTAAAAATGTTTAGTATTAAAGAATTTAAATTTCAAAATGATGCTGTAAAACATTTCGAAAAAAATGTTAAAAATCAGAGCATTACTTTGAAATTTGGCGGTCAGTTGGAAGAAGGTGTAAGTGATTACAAACTCATGGCAACTGTTACTAACAAAGAAGCGTTTGAAGATTTGTCATACGTAGATAATTATGACGAAGGAAAAGTTCACAAATCTTTGTTAAGTGATGCAGGCGAACATGAAATCACTTCTTTTGCTAAAATGCAAAGCGCAGAGGTTGAAAACGGAGAATTCAATATTTCGTATACAACCAAAGAAGATTTTGCAGAAGAACCAACTGTAACAGTGTTTGTTCGTAAAGTTTTGGCAGATGGTGCTACTGTGGATTTGGAAGATACAAAACTTGTTCTTCCTGCTAAAGAAGAATCAACTGAAACACCAACAGAAGAACAGACTGAACCTCCTGTAGCGCAAATGGCTTTCTTACATAGCGTTGATACATTTGTCAACCACACAGCAGATGCTGATGCACAAGTATTCTATAAGAATATGGGTACAGATGGTAAGAAAGTTTCTACAAAATTCAGAATTAAAAAAGATGGTGTTGAGTTAAGCGAAACACAGTTAGCAGAAATGCTTCAATCTTTGATGGTTGAATGTGCAGGAGCTGTCGAACTCCATTATCCTGAACAGTCATTAGCTGATGTTCTTAATCCACTTGTTGATGTAGTTCGTAAAGATAACCAATCTGATGTTTATAAAATTTTGGTTAGCTTCAAAAATGAAGTGCAGGGCAACTTTGAGTTTGTTTTGACCACAGAAGTTGAAGGGGTAGAACCTGTATCAATTTCTCGTGCAGTTCGTATTATTACTCCTGAACAGGCTTTGACTGAATATGAATCAGTAGTAAAAGATATGGCTGATAGCGATATTGCAACTATTGAAACAAAGAAAGCTGAGTTGGAAACAGCACGAATTGCTGCTCGTTCTGCAATTGATGGCTTAGAAGACGGTGATACAAAAACCACTCTTGAAGGTCGTTATGCAAATGCTTTGAATAATCAGAACGAAGCCTTTAAATTATACTACCTATATAAGTCAAAAAACAATCATTTATCCTTATTCAAAGTAAAAAATGTAGGTGGTAATTTACCATTCAAGGTAATGTTTGAAAAAGACCCTGCAATTGGTAATGCAACTGAAGCATTCTATTATGCGAAAGACAATAATGTAGCTGTACCACTTGCTAACCTTGTACCAAATCAGAACTACATTGATATGGCAAACACCAATGGTGAATACATCTATATTTACAAAATTGGTGATAAGTTCTATCGTACCGCAGTTACCGTAGCCGAAAATAAAGTATCTAAAGTAGATAATATTGAAGTAGATGCAACCAAGATTGCTGAACAGGGTGGAGTATTCATTCCTGATGGCAAAGCCGTAGATACATCTGCACTGAGTAATGCTATTGCTACTGCAAATGCTTTAAATGAAGCACATGCGGTAGGTTCTGAAGTAGGACAAGTACCACAGAATCAGAAAGAAGCGTTTGAACAGGCTATTGCGGATGCACAGGCTGTTTTGAACAATGAAGATTCTACCGCAGAAGATGTAGCTAAAGCAGTAGAAGATTTAAATAAAGCAATTGAAGAATTTGATTCTTTCATTGTGGATTACACAGTAGACAAAACTGCACTCAGAAAGGCAATTGATGAATATACAGCGATTGCAAATAGTGCAGTAGTAGGTACTGAGATTGGTCAAACAACTCAGGAAAACATTGATGCATTGAAATCTGCCATTAGCGTTGCACAACAGGCAATGGACGGCGTAAGCGATACACTCAATTACGACAAGAAGGAAGATTATGAAGCTGACGTAAAGATTATTGCTGATGCTTTACAGGCATTGGAAGAAGCGAAAGCACAATATGATGAAAATGTTGTTAGCAGTGCTTCATTTGCGAAAGATAAGGTAGCTATGTACGAAACAGCAGCAAGCCTTTTCTTAGAGAATATTAGAAAAAAAATCAATATCTAATACTCGAACAATTACGCCAAGAAGCGTTTTTAGCACTAACAGATATAGATGATAAGGAGAGTGCAGAATATAATCGTTTGTATAAGCGTTATATGAATGCACTCTCTTTACAATATAAAGGGCTACATTTAATGGTAGCTGACGGTGCTGAAAATATGGCATTTTATTCATTCCAAACAATTGATAATAAAATTTATTTAGATTGTGATGAAGGATATAAGCCATTTGAAGCTTCGGAAGCATATATGTTCGCTCCATCAGGATATTGGAAAACCGTCAATAAAGATGAACTTTTCCCTGACGATTATCCGACAGATTTATTGCAGAGTATGCGTGATGGTACTGCAAGCAAAGAGGAAAAGAATGGTGTTTTTATTAATACCAATGTAAGTGACGGTATATATGAATACTACTACAATTTCTATGAAAAATGGAAGAAGATAATTGTAGTAATAGAAGATAAAAAAGTCAAAGAAATCAATGGAATACATATCAATCATAGTAATGATAAAGATGTATTTAAATTTGATTATAACGCTGACTTTATGATTTATTTTGATATAAATCAGCAATTCAGGGAAGATTTACCCACAACATTATTAGTTCAACAGGTAGATGCTAGTGAATTGGCAATCAACCTAACGGTATTACGTCAAGACGAATCTTCCATACCTGTAGATGTGTTGGTAACGCACAGGTCTGACTTATTTACATACTTAAATATTTCAAACATCATAGATATACCAACTGAATTTGTAGTACAGCGTAAAGACAAAACAGAAAGACCAATTAATTTTGTAGTACAGCAATATGATGAAAGCAATGTATATATAGATTTGATTGTAGTAAGACATGATTTGAGTGAATTACCAATCAATTTCACAGTATATAACAGCGTTACATTACCGACAGAATTTGTAGTACAACAGAAAGATTATAGTTCCATACCAACGTATGTAAATATTCAACGTGTCGAAAAATCAGAATTCCCTGTTACACTGATAGTAAAACAAAATTGCGAATGGACAAATTTTGTTATGCAATTCGTAGTACAGAGGAATGATTATAGCGACTTACATACAAGTGTTTATGTAATTGGTAATGGTGATTATAAGAACAGAGAATATCGACCTGATGAAATGCCAATCAATTTTGAGATTGGAGAAATTTACTGTGAAAATGAATTGCCTGTAACAATGGCTATTAAAGGACATAGTGATAGTGAATTACCAATTAAATTCATGGTATCACAATACGTTAATAGCTTTGAACAAGTAATTAACATAGAAGCAGACGATAAAGTATATCAGGAAGAAGAATTACCTGTATTCTTAGCGGTAGGTGTATTGTGTGATGAAGAATTGCCAATAACCATGTATATTCAGCAGAGAGTAAGGCTTGATACTGAATCTGATGGTGTTGGACGAGGGGAATCACACTTCGATATTTCCATGACAGTTGTATCATGTGGTAAGGAAGAAATTCCTGTAACCATGTATATTGACAACAACACGTTTATGGAAGAAATTTGCAATATAAATATTCATGGTGAAGATGAATTACCGACCAAATTCTATGTTGGACAAGGGGTTTATAATGACCTTGATACAAAATTAATTGTAACCAACAGTAATATTCTTGAAGGATTGAGTTCCTTAGAACATCAGAAGTATTATGATAATTCAGAATTACCAATTAACTTAGTAGTTAAATCAGATTATCAAAACAATGATTTACCGATTACATTTAATGTAATTGCGAAAGCAGGTAAATTTGAGTTATTATTCAGCGGATTCACACAGCTTGGAACATTTGATGTTAGGACTAAACTTTACGTAGCACATACTGTTACGGAAGAACTTCCTGTATACATGAATGTAATTAAGCAACATAATGCTGTCTTGTTGGCAGAAGGAGAAATTTCTTCTGAAAGTTATAGTGATGTACCAACATTTATTAATGTAGTACATATTAAACACAATGAATTAGAAACATACTTGTTTGTAACACCTTGGGGCGTACAGAACAATATTGTTGATAACATTGCGCCAACATATTATGATATACCAACATTTATTGGTGTTGCTTCGATTGAAGAATTGCCAATAGACTTCTACGTATCAACGGAAAAAACTGCTCCTGTAATTGAAACAACAAGAAATATTGCTAAGATTCAGCATGAGAAAGTAAGTATTCCTGCATTGAAGGATAGTTATAACTATAACTTGGCGCAGACCATGAACTATGGTAAAAAACCAAGATTGAATATTGCTAATACAAATACCTTTGATAAGATGACAACTATTGTTGGATTTAATTTGAAGGAATTGAAGATTAGCAAGAAGGATAGAAGTTATGATTACTTCAACTATCAGGCAATCAAGAAAGCTGAACTAAGATTTAATGTAGAAAGTACATTATCAAATCCTGCAACTATTAAAGTATATTCTGTTCCAAACAAATGGATTGAAACAAATATCAACTATAAGAATGCAAAAGAATTTGAAATGACATTGGTTACAGAAGTACCTGCGCCTAAGAAGGAAGGTATTTTCACCATTGACATTACTAATGACTTTGTTGATTATCATAAATCTAAGAGCACAGAACGTAGTTACTTGTTAGCTATTGAGGACACATACAAAAATACTGAAATCCTCACAATGAGTTCATTGCAGAGCGCAAAAGCTGATAGTGAAAAACCAAGTATTGTTATTGATTATTATTGGACACCTGAAAGCTGTCGTTGGGAAGATATTCCAACAACAA